>Ga0247823_10001871_pt1 | contig 17358 bp, 14 predicted proteins | sample 13C_PalmiticAcid_2_FD_192426 | JGI IMG/M metagenome (GOLD analysis project Ga0247823, IMG submission 192426) | Soil microbial communities from agricultural site in Penn Yan, New York, United States - 13C_PalmiticAcid_Day30 | ecosystem: Environmental > Terrestrial > Soil > Agricultural land... | reverse complement strand
GGATTACTGGGTTGTTGGGGGCTGTGGTTTAGGTTTTTCTAGGTTTTATTTGCTGGATCTTGGTTGTTTCTGGTCGTTACACTCTTGAAGTCTTCAGGTTCTGATTGATCACTGGGTTGATACATGTAATCAGCCCTTGCAAAGTATCTCTTAATGGTCGCTACCTGGAACCCCCAGCGTTGCCCTCTAACAAGCCCACCATCTGCTCCAGCTCGTAAACCACATTCTCATAAACGGCGCCTTGCAACTGTGGCTTGTTGAGATCCCCTCCGTACCCGAAATCGCAATACAGACACCTGGCTGTCAACTCGTCGTATCTGGGCCCGAGCCGCGAGGGTTTTGCAGCAGCCTTGCGGACCAATACCACATCCTCCGTATCCATAGCTTCCCACCGCCCAATCTGGAGTAATGCCGCGCCGAGGCTATGAAGCGTAAAGTTCCGGATGCCGCACAAGAGTTGGCCCTCGTCTTCTGATGGGGACGGGAGAACTTGACTCAGCAAGTCCGGCATCGCCATACTGTCTGTCTTGGAAACCAGCTTTGTGTCAATGTGGAGGGTCGCAAGGGATACGGCGAGTTCAGTGTCGACGTCGAAATACGAAAGATCCGAGAGACTCCAGTTTCCGCGCCACCAGGGGGTTGAGTGATACTGCAGCACGGATCGCGCCAAACGCAGGGCTAATCGGAGTTGCTCGTTGACGGATATGGCAGCCTCTTTGCATGGTTGGATTATGGAAGCAAGGGTGGCGGGGGAACACGGTTGGGTCTGGATCAGGGTGCTCTCTCTGTCCTGGGCTGCCATAAGTTGGTGGGTGAGGTTGTCGGTTGACTGCAGATATCCTATGCAACCTTCCTGTTTTAGCTGATAGAAGGTCTTTCCGCATTCGAAAACATGCTGGCAGACATCCTTGGCCTGGCAAAGGTTGTGAGACAGCTTCTTTCTCCTCTTCTGACGCTCGGTTCCAATCGTGGCCGAAGACTGCCCGGGAGAACTGTCGAACGTGACCCGGCGGCTCTTGGCTGGGGGTGGAAGCGTTTCGTTTGGGAAGGGAACGGTCCTCGGATCTGGTGTTGACAGGCCAATATCAACCCAAGAAAGCTCCTCAGACTGGACACGCAGAAAGAGCAAGCCACTGTAGAGATGGTCAGCAGCAAGACGAGGCACCAAGGTTACCAACCCCAAGCGTGCAATAACTTACTGCTGTCTGAGATTGCCTGATACGGCCTCGTATTCGAGTATCATTCTGAAATTGACGCAGTCGTCCGCTGCATCTGTGTCAAGGAACAGCTTGGCTGTATGCGTCGAGTGCACGCCATTGGAGTTGAGGCACGACCAGGTCTTGGTGAGGGCCTCAAGAAACGAAGCCGAGTGTCTGGCGACCAAGCCATATGTGCGTGGCATGGCCTTTTCCGGTTTTGTGCATGCTGCTCTGGGTTTCTGGAACTCCTTTGCTGCCTTCCTCAGCCGTCTAAACTCGTGGACCGAGTCTGTGAGCGATTCGAGGCCCTCATCAAGGCTAGACTTTTTTGAGGCAACTCCGACAGCTCGGCGGGCTCGGTGGGCATTGACAGCGAGCTGAAGTCCGAAGTCAGCGCTGAATACCAAACTCGGCTTTCTGAATGTCCTAGTGTTAGTACTCACTTTTCCGCGCCCAGAATCCTCATCCGAGTCCTCCAGGCTGCCCAAGATCACATCAAGATGGGTGACCTGGTCGTGAATCTGCCCAGACACGTCCTTGACTTCCGCGTATTTCCTGCCAAGGAAGCATCGGATTTGGTCGTCCAAACCCGCGTCTGTCCAATTGCCGTGGCTGTGATCATCTAGCATCTCAGTAGCGAGATCAGGTTCAACTCCAGCGCCTTGGAGCAACAACTGAGACTCATCCCGGAATATGGACACCTGTGTTTTGAATCTTTTGCGAAAGCGGGATAGTTCCCTGCTATGATGTTTGAGTAGTCTGATCTTGGATTTCGCGTGCTTCGCTCCTTTCAGCGCCCCCAGGCAAAGAGGCGCAATGCCGAGAGCGAGCGAAACAGGATCCATGGGCTCGGAATATGGTTCAATATGGTTGTCAACACGAATGACAATCAGAGCGAGAGGCCAAAGAATCCCCAACATGAACCTACTCTGCCGTGAGCCCAGCTTTTGTCTTTCGGTTGCGCGGCGAGCCTTGGGCGTCAACTGGCTGCATAACCGCCCTCAGCCCCTGCTGCACCGCCCCTGCATTGCCTCCACATGTTTCGAGGGACGGCTAGCCTCCCAGGCTCTCAGTCCCGTCCCAGTCATGCATTTTCCGGTTCTGGCAGTCCGCTTTTCCCCTCAGGCATAGGTCCCTGTCGTTTTCTTTTTCAGCAATTCATCACCACCCTCCTTTGCCCCTTGACTTCTTCGACCTCTGCCTCCTCGTCCTTGGACTCGACAGCTACCTTGACCATGGGCAACGAAATTGTGCAATGGCAGCGCTCGGTTTTGCACGATGCTGGCCTGGGACCCCCCTCAACGAAGCCTGATGGAATTGCCTCCCGTCTTGGCACATGTGCCTGTGAGCTCTTCCGACTACTTGTCGAGCAGGCCCGGGATCAAGCCCCCAAGGACGTCGCCGGCGCGCTTGAGCGTGAATGTGGATACCTACAGTTGTGGTGTGATGGGCACGGCGCTGCTTCGGGAGAGCTCGATGCGGTCCTCGCCGAGTCGAAGAGACTTCGGCGCTCCACCTACCGGTTGTTGACAAGCATTTGCCATACTTTGACGGATCGTAGGTCTGCACGAGAGCTGTTTACAGTGTCAGACCTCTAATGATGCCTAGAATTGTCACCGACGCTGATGCCCGGCCTCGACAGCGTTTCCCGGCTCATTGTCAGGGATAAAGCCGACCGAGCAAAAGAACTTGCCGACATTGCAGCCTCGGACGTTCATGTTGCAGATCACAGCGAATCAGACAGCGATTCGGAGAGCGATGAGTCGTCGAGCTTTGGCGATTACACATATGAGACCATGATTGAGGACCTCAAGACGGATATCCAGTGTCTCGTGGATCTCGGTCCAAGATACAAGGAACCCATCAGAGACAAGGTCGTGGAAGAAGAGTCCTCTATGTCAGCCCAAGTCAAAACATGGGATCCAGCCGAGTATCTGACTTCACGAATCCGCCATCGCTACCCAAATGGAGATGTCGCCCTTACACAGGTACTGGGTCAAGTAAATTGGGAGAGGGCGCGGCGACTCTATGCGTTGAAGGAAACAAACGCTGGGGCAGGTCAGCGGCCAGCGCCGGGAACTAAACCGCCAGGCACCGTCGTTGCGTCTGATTTCTACGACTCTGGGCTGGGAACGTCGGTTGCCACGCCGAGCTCCTACGCTGAAACCGTCTTTTCCTATCACGGCACCCAAGGCGGGTCGATCAAGATCCCACCGGTTCCCACCGAAGGGCTAGACGGCAATCCATTCCCCTGCGATATCTGTGGGCGCATGTGCCGGTTGCCAGGGGCAAGTTGGAAGTCACTCTGGAAGTACGCACAACGACCTCTCCCTTTTGTTCTTGTTGTGCCTCTGCATAGTCCGTCCGATGCTGACCCGCGTTTACAGAGGACATGTTCTCTCCGATCTCCAGCCCTATGTCTGTGTTGCGGCAAACTGCATCTTCAGCGCCGTTCCATTCCTCAGCAAGAAGGCATGGATGCGTCATCTCGAGCTGGAGCACGACTTCGCCGACCCTGCAAAGGACTTCACCTGCCCGTTGTGCCAAGAACGCGTTGGTAACGGAAAGACGTCTCACCTAGCGCGGCATCTTGAGGAGATCTCGCTGACTATCCTCCCCGCTAACGCGGATTCCGACGACGAATCTGAAAAGACCTCCGGAGAGGAATCAGACGAGGAAGCGAGCAACGCGAATGCAATCAAGGCGGCCAGCGAGCTCACGGCGAAGCCTGCGGTGGCTAAGAATGATGCCGGAGTGGCTGAAGAACCTGTGCAGCTTGACTACGAAGAAGAAGTCTATGAGCCAGGTGTATGGAGTGGGATCGGTTGGGACCCGGGCGAGGTTGTGTTAACCGAACGAGTTACTGTGAAGAAGCCTGTTCGTTCTCGCAATCAGGTCACACCGCTTCCGCGACTCACTCGAAGAGCCTCCCGCACGGGGATCCCAACATCAACCAGTCCAGCCGATGGCAATGCCGCCTCCTTGTCACGGGCGCCCATCGCGCTCGGCGAACTCCCGAGCCATGTCTCTGGCCCCAGCCGTGCCCCGAGTCCCGGAGCCGGTATTCATTTCTTGTCTGGACTCTCGGCGACTGATAGAAGTATGTTCAGAGGACTAGGCGTTTCTGGTGGAAACCCCAGTCAGACTTCTGGAGCCAGCCACGCGGAAACATCCAACGAGAGGTACGGGCCGCACGACGCGCTGCCTCCATTGAGGCTCTGCCCTGAACTGGGTTGCGAGGACGTATTCTCCTCCGAGGATGCCCTGCGCCAGCACATCGACATTGCCCATGGAGAGGACATACGTCATAACAGCGATGGGTGCCAGCCGTATTACAGTTGCCCAAAACCCAACTGTGGCTATCGGTGGCACACCCGGGATGACCTGAAACAGCATTGTCTCGAGGAGCACGCTGAGGACGCACCCGGCAGCCCGGTCCACGATGAGCAAGGGGCTGATCGCTCTTGGGAAGATGAACTATTGGAAAGCTTTCTCACGGAAGCAAAGACAACGGGACACGCGTCAATTCATATCACGGGCGCAAGCAAAGCGGGCACTGGACAAACGCAGCCTGGTAAGCCTGCAATGTCTGTGCAAGATACGCCTGTGGACGCGACAGTGAGAGAAAACAACGAGTCGAGTCGAGCCAAGGATGTTGGCGTTGGGGTTGGACACGACGGCGGGAGGCAGTCTGATTTTGCCCTCCTCGAGCCCGACAGCGTGATGGGGGCAAAGAATGCGGCGGTCGAAACCATGAGTGACAAAGACGGTTCCGATTCTGGACGCCCCTGGGTCGATGACAAGGCAAAGGCAAGGGAAAGCACGTCGAGTCAACCTGTGCAGGTTGAGAATAGCGTCGATCTTGGGCAGGACGGCTCGGATATCATTGACCTTGGGCAAGGCGACTATGGGAATCCCGAATTTATCGATCCCCGAATTTATTGGAAGCCCGACGTCGATGAGAAGGCAAGGGAGGATGCATGAGGGACATTGTAATTTAAAAGCTTTACGCGGGTTTCCGGTCACGCCTCAATATGGACTTTTGCGTCTTCAGGTACGGGGATGAATGAGTCTCAGCCCTGTCAGTGTTCGACGTGTCCCGGTGTCGTGGCTCACACTCAATCATCAGTGGCAACCATGGGCATTGACCAAAGTTACTCGCTCTCTCTCAACCCTTTTTCCAAGTGTAGTCGGCATCTGGTGGGAGTCAGCTTTGAGATTTCCGAGCCACTTCACGCAACCGGGAGCATTACCAGGGTGGATCTCGGGCTCCTCAATCCCTTTCCGGACCTCCTTCTTGTGCCTCCAGTCGCACCCCGGAAACCGCTTGTCCCTCTCGTCCATGATCTGCTCCAGCCCCGGGATCTGGTCTCCGGCGGTAAGACTGGTCATCAGCTGCGGCTCACCCAGCGGCAGCTTATCCCCGCGATCGACCTGCCATAGGTGATAGACCTTCCCATAGAGCTTAACCACCTCCTCCATCTCGGCCGTCTCGGCCTTCTCCCACAAAGCCTGGGGGACGAGAGGCGACGGCTGGGGCATGACCAGCATGCCCGACTTGACCTCGAAGACGTGGCTGTGCCACAGGCGGCGCTCGTCCTGGGGCAGGGACTCGTAGAGGTGGGGCTTGATCATGTACTCGACGCCGATCAGACGGGCGCCGGGCGAGGGGCTGTCGTACAGCAGGCACTGGCGGACGTCCTCGGTGAGGTGGCCGCAGTAGTGGTTGGCCTCGACAACGCGGGTCGGGTCCGAGGCGTAGACGTGGAAGGCGTTGAGGTGGGCGCAGACGTTTTGGAGGGGGGAGAAGTCCTGGGCCAGTCAGTATCCAGAATGTGCATAAGATATCCAAACACGGAGACGTGCCTGTGTCATGGCGGCGCCCGTCTCAAGGACGGTGCTCTTGGTGCTGCGCGGCTCGCCGGCCACCTTGGGCTCGGCCTCCTTGTCCTTGGTGTGCATGGCCGAATGCATGCTTCAGGTTATCTAATGGATAAGGTCCCGTTGGGTTATTGAGACATTGGTGACAGGAGACTTGAGACATGCTCAAGGTTCCTTCCTGAGAAGCTTCGTGAAGCTATAGTGACGTCATTGGAATCCCCTCTGGACCGTGCGAGAAAGTCGACCATCACCAAGGAGCAGTCGCCGACTTGGTGGAGCACGCATTCTCTCTTCTCCTCATTCCGTTCTTCGGCCACCCTGCGTCAACCACACGACGACTCGAGGACGAACAACATGGGTGGAAAACGAAGCATCAGACAGTGATCGCCGGGGACGACATCCATGGGATTTGGTTCTGGACAATCCCAGTCTTTGGATCGGAATCCCTGGGGGAGCGCGTGCTTGGCCTCAGCTGCCACGAAGCTGGACTGTAACGTTAGTTTATTGACAGCTGTGTGCAGTCGTGCAACCTCGAGGGAACGAACGCGACCAACCACGGTGCCTGTGAGGCTTGGCCCGAGACACGCGCGCTACCCGAGACAAACTTGGCCCCCGCGTGCTGCGGCCATGCGCTGCTGTCCGCGGACCGCATCGCCTTCAATGGGCTTGAACGACGATTCGCCATGCAGCAGGTCGAACCGAAGCACCGTGGTTTGGAGCAACTGCACTGGACTGGACTGGATCAGCGTGCGCAGCTCAGCGGCCAAGGGCCGTCCCCGCTAAGCTAGATTGGGACTGGGACATCCGGGGTTTGCGACCCTGGCGGAGGTGCCTGGCTCCCGCTGGCCTTGGCCTGGGCGGTGTCCCTCCCCAGCTGCAGCAGACAGCACTCGATTGGTTGCCTCGCCCTTCCCCCAGCGGTCCAAATCTCTGCGGCCCATGATGCCTGAGAGCCCGCCGCAGCGATGCAGTTGAAGAAGATCGGGTCCCTTCCCGCGCGGAGGCTCATTGCTGCTTGCTTCCTCGCACAATGGGCCCTCGTCCATAAACAAACGAAGTCGGCCTGCCTTTCTCGCCCCGAAATCACCGACTGACCGTGACCCAATGCGACGGCTGGGTCCTGCAACGTCCGACCAAGCACCGAGAGTTTGAGCCCGAGCTTGTTGGGGACATACCGCGCGCGCCTGTCCACGAGGCACTCCACGACACGCCTTCAAATAACTCCCCTAGCCCCGGCAAGGCCGCAACGCCACCATGGACAACAGCACGAGCACCAACAACAACGGCAATGGCGGGAACGACGAGGGCATCGTCAACTGGGTCGCCCTCGTGGTCTCGCTTGTCGCTCTGCTGGGCACCATCGCCCAGGTCCTGCAGCAGTACATCGCCTCGGCCACCGGATACTCGAACTGCGACGAGACCGTCATGGGCAAATGGCACGAGAGCAAGAAGCGGAAATTTCGAGCGACCGAGCTGCGCTTCGAGGTCCAATTCGAGACCCCCGTCATCTTCGTCTGCCCGGCGACCAACGACAAGGGCCCCATCAAGGACAAGCCGATTCACTTCGTCGACGGCTCCAACGAGAGCTTGAAGAATACCCGTGCGCTGTTGCGAAAAGAGGAGCAGGAGGCACAACGACAGACGCTGCAGGACAGCGGCGTGCACACGGCCGACAACGAGAGGGCCTCGTGGGTCATGCTGCTCTCGGAGCTGCAATCCATGGAGAAGGAGAGCCAAGAGTGGCAGCGGGAGCAGTACAACCGCGGCCCGCCACAGAGCTTCAAGCCCGTCGAGTTCCGAAGCCACACGCTCGCCGTCGCCATCCAGGCCAAGAAGCGGAGCTGGGACACCATGCCCTCCGGCGTCAAGAAGCCCTACGCGACCACGGCCATGTGCCACCTGCTCGAGATTGCCGCCATGATGGGGATATACTGGAAGGAGTTCGACAGGTCCCGAGACAGGTACCGCGCCGAGGGCAACGGCTACATCCTGACGGGCACCAACCTGCCCGAGCTCGGCGTCACCTTCACGCTCCAGATCTGCGGCAAGAGCAGATTCCAGGAGAACAGGCTCATTCCCGTCGATGAGGTCAAGGAGATGTGCTGTGGCTTCGTGTCGACGCTGTTCCAGGAGGACGACAAGGACAGGCGCAGGATCGAGTTTCCCAACGAAGATCCCAAGGACCTGAGCTTCCTCCAGCTCGCGAGCATGGACGAAATCGCCGAGACCATGGTGCTCATCGAGTGCAATACCGACACGGCCAACTATTTCCGGTCCGCCAACACCAAACACGGCCATCTGTTTCCAGGTATGTGACTCTCTGCTTGGCGTGGTCCCAGTTGCTAAACCGTGACAGTCCCTTTTGAGCTACTCGGTATGCTCGGCAAAACCCTGCATGTCCGTGACAGCGCGTTCCGCATGCTGCCGAATCCGACACCCTATCACTGGGACAAGAACTTTTTCAACCTCCGCAAACTTGTGAAGGAATATTGGAAGAAGATCAGTGATTCGGACGCCGATGTCCCACCCACCCCGCAAATCCAACAGCTCGGCGACGAGGTCGAGAAGCTGGTCCGGACTCTCGAGTTGGACAAGAAGTCCAAGACCCCGGGCTACTCGATGGTACTGCTCAACACCTTGCATGACGTACTGGACATGTGCGACGAGTTTCTGAGAAGCAGCGACCGGGATCTTGTCCTGATGGTCCTTCGTGAGCACTTCCAGGAAGTCATGAAGCTCATCAACGACAAGAGCGGTGTCGACGGGGACAGCGACAGCAAGACGCCAAACAACGGCAATACCACAACAAGGGCAGTGCACTTTGGCGAGCTCACGTCCGCCAGTCCGGAACTGCGGCAGGAGGCTTTCATGGACCTCTACTTCTTCAAGGTGCTTGGGGAAGTCAAGAAGCGCGCCGTGACGTCGTACGAGCGGCGCAAGTCGACGCAGTACGCCCCCTCGGTGCACTCTCGCGAGCCGTCCATCGACAGCATCCCCGAGACCAAGGAAGTCTCCCCGTCGCCCTCGCCTTCGGCAACCCCCTCCCGCCCGATCTCACCGGGGGTTCCTCCGGCGCATCTGAGGAAGCATGACAGCCACCATTCGGTGCCGAAGCTGCAGATCCACCCCCCTGACCGTACCGCGCCGCCCAATCTCGGCTTGGACATCACCACGAGCCTCGAGTCACAGGCATCCGAGGTCTGGTGCACGCTTGTGCTGCGCATGCTGTGCTGGCTGCTGCTTCATGACTTCAACAAGAAGGACGTGCAGATTGCAAAGAGCGAGCTGCTGGGGAGCCGGTTGCCCGTGTACATTGCTTAAAAAGCCATGATGGCGTGGTGTTGGACCAAAGGGAGATTTTTCTTCCAGTGGGACGGATCATCCATTGATAGGTCGGACAAGGCACCTCAGTTTGCATTTGCATTGGGTCTGATGATGTTATGAGATTCATTTATTGGCAAGATACCTTTTGGTTGTAAACTCTTTGGCAGACAGTTGGATAATGCATTGGGACTTTTTTGCTGGAGTTGGAAACCTTGCCACTGCCCGGATTTCGATCGGTGATGGGACGGCGACTGCAGGCCGGGCGCACCAGAGCCCAATCCGACACCTGTCACCCCGACCTGACTTGACTCCTTTCTTGCCCTGACAACTCGAGGGGCGGGACATGCAATTCGCCCTGCAGCAAAGGAACACTGCACCTGCCACGCAAGTGCCTGAAGTGGAGCTCGCTAATGCTGATGAACTGGCAGCAAACATTGGACCCAACCATGGATGCATTCCCACCAGGGGGTGTCTGCGTTGGCTTGAGGTTGCTCCTTTCTCAAGAAAGAGCCGGGAATCTTGCCAGGAGGCGCCAACTCATCGCTGAACGCCGTTCATTCCAGCCACCCGGACCTCAGCGGGGCGATTCCACCTTCAATAGCTGGGGCCTGTCCGAGGGTTGGCTCCCTCACGCCACCAATTGCAAGCCCCCCAAGCCCGCCAGGCTTCGAGCCAGGGCCTCCCAGAATGCCCCGCAAAGAACCCCGCGCGGCCAGGAGACCAGGGGTGGGATGCGGTGAGCCAGAGGTGACCGCCTCGACCCAGCCCGCGATGGTCGGATGCTTCCCGCGTCCATCCAAGCTGGAGGGCCCGCTTCATGCCCGACGGCGAGCTGTCCAATCATGCCGCCAGCCCTGCATGCGACAGCGTTTGCTGCCAGCATGGCATTGGGCGGCCTGAAACATTTCGGATCTCTGGCTCGTCATTTATCCCGATGCACGCCCGCTGGGCAGAGACTGTGGCGGCATGTCCACGACGGCAACCTCCTTTATCCGGCGCACTCCCTCAAACCCCCTGTCTAGGAGATCTTTGAACTCCTCACGGACTTGCGATTGCACCGGATCACGAGTAGTTGAGGCAGGCCTCTTGCTGGATCAAGAAGGCGCGCTTACACTGCGGCATGAGACATCCTCTCCCGCAACCGGCTTGAACCCAGCTCCGACCGCGACCCAACAAGTCGCCCACACCTACACGCAAGATGCCGGCCACAGAAATCATCACCATCATCAACAACTCGGGGAAGGTCATCAGCACGGTAGGCGACCCCCCGGCGGCCACTTTTGGCAACCTACGACCGTTCCAGCTGGCGGCACGACACTGATACCTCCCAGGGCAAGCACCTGGTCAACATCTTCAAGGAGGCCCAGGCTGCCTACAAGGACAGGAAAGACGCTGCCAAGGCCGAGCGTGCGGGCATCAAACGGGCGAAGACCTTTGACGTGGCACAGCGCGGCGATCCGTACTACGATGAGTACCACTACGGCAGGTACGCCGACGAGATCGACCATGCGTACGACCACCGGAGGTCATACGACGACGACGGCCGCTCGCACGCTTCCTCCCGCTACACCCGCCTGTCGCGGCGATCCCACCGGCCCCGCTCGCCGGAGCGTCCTTTCCCGGCGTTGACCGAGGGCAACCTCAAGACACACTCGGAAGTGTCGGCGACGTCGCCGTCCAAGGCAGGGTACCGGTCACCATACGCCGAGACGGCGCCCCGTGACATGCAGCTGTCCCGGCCGACACTCGCACTCGGCCTGCCGCCACCACCTATGGCATGCGCCCCGCCAATCGCCTCCGGGGCCCTCGTCCCAACCGCCGAGCGGCGCCAGCTCGTCCACCGGCCCCGCTCCGACCCTTCGCTGGCCAAGAAAAAGTCCATCGACATGAACCTCGCCTACGGCGACATGCCGCCGGACCTCGCCTCGCGCCACGATCTCGACCGCTCACACAACCACGCAGCAGCGTCGGATCCCGACGACCCCCAGGAAGCCCAGGCCCTCACCCTCATGGACCGCATCGAGGACTTCCTCGAGGAAGCGCACTGCGTGCAGCACACGGCGACATCGATGATCGAGAACCTGCAGCGCAACCCCGAGGCGGCCGCCGCCGTGGCCCTCTCCCTCGCCGAGCTGAGCGCCCTCCTCGGCAAGATGAGCCCCGCGTTCCTCGGCTTCCTCCAGGGCGGCAGCCCGGCCGTGTTTGCGCTGCTCGCGAGCCCGCAGTTCCTGATTGGCGCGGGCGTGGCCGTCGGCGTGACCGTCGTCATGTTTGGCGGGTGGAAGATTGTCAAGCGCATCAGCGCGGCCAAGGCGCTCGAGGCCCCGCTGGAGATGCGCGCTCTCCCCGCTGCCGCGGCGGCGCCTACTGTTGCGCCTGAGAGGGCCCTGCCTCCTGCCGCTGGTGCTGCTGGTGCTGCCGCGGGGGCGAGTGCGACGAGCTACGATGAGGCGCTGGTGCTGAGGGATGTGGAAGAGCTGAGCACCATCGAGACGTGGCGCCGCGGGATCGTGGCGTATGGCGGGGCCGAGTCGGCCGACGTCGAGCTGATGAGCCGCGAGGCCGAGCGGGCGCTCAAGGAGCAGTACAGCCGCGACCTGGACGACGAGGTCGAGCCGTGCGACTCGGTCTCGCAGGTCAGTCGCGCGCGGAGCGACCGGTCGCGGCGGTCATATCGGAGCCACCGCAGCAGCAGGAGCAGGCGGCACCACTCCCACCACGACCACGAGGAGGAAGTGGATGTGCCCGAGAGGAAGAGCAGCAAGAAGGACAAGGATGGAGGGGAGAGCGAGGCGGCGAGCGAGAGGAGCCGGCGCAGCCATCGCAGCAGCCGGAGTCAAGGCCGCCATGAAGGCTCGTCCGTCTCGCGGTCGTCGAAGCATTCGTCCAAGGTTACCCTCAAGGCCATTCAGGAGGGCGACGGCGGGGATGACTCGGGCAGCTCAGCGGGGAAGCCCAAGGAGAAGAAGAGGGACATGATTAAGCAACTGTTCAAGATGAAGAAGGACAAGGAGGACAGGGAGAAGGCCGTGTCGGTTTTGGTCTAATGGGACAGCATCTGAGCTTGGAGTTTACGGAGTTGGGCGGAGTTTGCCCGGTTGATGCATTCACGAGGGTAGGGTACTCACGACGGATTCGAAGGATCACAGAACAAGGATGCATGTAACGTACCAATCCGATATTTGGAAACTCGGGGCTACTTTCACCCAGCTTTCACCCAGCTTCGGGGCTGTGAATGTCCTCATGCCCCAGATCATGACGTTTAGGGCTGATGCCTGGTGGAGTCTAGACCCAAGGAGCTGCCTCAGCAACGTGGGCCCGCGAACCCCTTGGGGAGGTATCTGACAGCTCGTACCGGTACTCACGCCAATTGCCCCAGCATTGGGGGCTCCAGGACAAGCGAGGAGTGGGTGATCCGGATGAGCCGGGCATTTTTAATCTCTAATGAAGCAGGTATGGACTGGGATGCGAAGGGCGCGTTTTCGATCGATCCGGACTTAACGGTAACCCCCTGCCGTTACCGCTGACTGCCGTGGCAGACTGGGCTCGCGCACAGCCACTTGTTTGGTAACCAACACGCGTTCTCTCCCATTTTTCCGGCATCTGTGCTGCTCACATCATCTGGTCACTCGCTAATCAGGTACGTTTTTTGACAATATCCCGAGCTGGAACATCAGCACATCCCCGATCGCAAGCCCGGTGTTTTGTTAGGATTGTGTTCCCCTGGGGGTCCCCGGATCACGTCCCCAAATCGTGTACCTGGCGTTAGACGGAGATAACCCTCACCCGTCTCATGTCCTTCTCGTAGACTGCCACCTTCTCAAACCGTCCATCTGGTCTCACCGCCAGCGTCCCGCTGAATCCTTTGCTGACTCGCGATCAAGCCAGGCAGCCAACAAGCGGCAGCTGCATCCCGGCTTTCTGCAGTATCTTAGATGTAATGCAGAAGGAGCGTTTTGGTTGTAAGTTACCTGCAGGGGGCGACAACCTGGAGCTCAACGCCAAGCGCCCTGCGACTACCTGGTGGGTACATCAAGAAACCACAAACTGAAGAACTCCTTCCGCTGTCGAAGCGGTCGGTACCGATGTACCCATGCCACCACGGCATATAGTAATAGGACTACGACGCGTGGGCCGGGTTGCTGCTGTTACATCTGGCGGACACGGAGGTAAAACCGGGGACATAATGGAACCGTTGCCCCTGCCAGACTCGGACCCCAATTCCTTGTCGGTGGCGGCTCGGATTACTGTTGAACGGGGTGGAAGGAGCTCTCTGACCGATCCCCGGTGCTAATGGGGGTCCAAGGTACCTTATTCTTACCTCGAGCCATGAGTTGACCCTCTCGGCAGGAAGGATCTTGCAGGAAGGATCTAGGCAGGAGAAGTCTATAAGAACGGCTCGCGCCGTTGCCAGATTTTCGCCGTGACCCCGACAGGATTCCCCCGATTTACATCCATCTCTTCATCATCGTCAACCAGCATAGCCAGTCAGTCCCAACCAGCATCACACAACACCCGTACTTGCAGTTCGCCGCACACCATGGGTTCTCAGTTCCCGTCTATTAAGCCCGACGCTTCCCACGGGATGCAGGCGTACATGGGCCCGTCTCTCTTCCAACCACATTTCGCCCGCCGGGCCATCCGGGATGCGCACGAGAAGAAGATCCCGCCGCTCATCGGGTACTACGCCGGCCTCAGCTCAATTCCCATCACACGCTTCGTCGCCCCCATGGGCTACGATGTCGTCTGGATTGACTGGGAGCACACCTCGTGCGGCGTCGAGACCATGACCACGGTGCGTACTGCATCTCTCATGTCGCAGGGGCCTTTTTCTAACAGAAGCAGATGGTCCACGAGTCCATGTTCATGAGCGGTGGCCGCACCATTCCCTTTGTTCGGTCAGTTCTGCATAACCCCGCGTTGGACGCTCCTCGAGCTGACAAGATGCACAGAGTTCCCGGCCACGACCACGCCGCCATTGGCTACGCCCTCGACGCTGGCGCGAGCATTGTCATCCCGCAGCTCGAGACGGTCGAGCAGGCCAAACACGTCGTCTCGGCGGCCAAGTTTGGCACGCGGCAGAACGGCACGCGCTCGGCACCGCCCTTCCGCCTCGTGCCGGGCCTGACGGACCAGGGCGCCGACGGACAGCGCGACGTGTGGCAGAACCTCAACGACCAGGCCGCCATCATGGTGCAGATCGAGTCGCTCGAGGGCATCAACAATCTCGACGCCATCCTGACCGAAGTGCCGGACATCGACGTGGTGTGGCTCGGTAGCCTCGACTGCCGCATCAGCATGAACCTGCCGGGCAATTTTGGCCATGGCGCCGAGTCCGAGTGGCTGGCGGCCGTGGAGACGTTCAACTCGGTCATGAAGAAGCACGACAAGCCGCGCGCGGGTTTTTGTCTGGCGCCCGGGGAGGAGCTGACCAAGATGGGCCACGACAATGTGCTGCTCGTCCACGCCGCCGACGTGCTCAAGCTGTACGAGATGGGGCCGCAGCTCCTGGCCGCGAGGGAGGCGGTGGCGCTCAAGAAGTGATTGTTGGGACGTGACCCTTTGTATGTACAACTAGTTGGTTAGTGACAGAAACACACACCATCATTACCCGATAACATTGACTTGATGATCCTCACTGGTGCTATGGCGCCGGAACCGTTGCGAGAGTTTAGGTAGCGGGCTGGAAATCGAACAGCCTCTTCAAATGCTACGATTTTGTCGGTGGCGACTCTGCGTTTTGTATTAGTTGGGGGCCTCCAAGACCGGACAGATCGCGCGTCGTTATGTTTGGTATTGCGAGCTGGGCACCTACGGTACGCGCCCCTACCCTGCTGTAATTTACTGAGTAATTACCCCCAAGTCCCAACGTCTCACCGCTGGGCTGGGAGATGGGAGGTGTAATTAACACACCAAAACACCCTGCAAGAGGTGCGTGGAGAAACCGACACTGACACCTACCACGCCGCCGCCTTGCCATGTCTTCAAGCAGGGTCCCTCTCGAACCGCCCCAAGCTCTTCCACAGGTCCCAGGACCGAAACTGGCGCCTTTCACTCCGACCGCGTACGCCGACATCGATTTCATTGAAGAGCTTGGCAACCCTGAGGAACATTTGGACGGGCATATTTGGAAAGTCAAGATCAACGGAGCAGCGCAATGTTACGCACTCAAGATGGTCAGCATCCAAACTCAAACTCCAAGATTCATGCACTTCAATGAAACTAAGGTACCTAAGTTCTGTCTAATACTCCGTGTAACAGTTCCGGTTCCGCTATTCCGAAGATCTCAGGGAAACTATCGGCAGGACGCTCACGCGGCCTCTGGCGTCGCCGCGCCTCTACATTGACTTTCTCGACCCCTTCAACTGCGAGTGCCGCGCCTATGGCCGGCTGCAAGAGGAGAACCGGCAAGACCTCGCGGTACGCGCACACGGGTATATTCTCCTCACCCCGCAGCAAGAGGCCGAGGTTGAGGAGCGCTCTGGGGGTTTTTCCTTTCCACCTGTCCACGACGAGGCCGCATCGCTTGACGGCGGCACCAATTCATGGAGCCGGTGGGAGGAACACCGCGGTGTTCCCGTTCGGGCCATCGTCAAAGAGCTCGTGACAGACCATAAACCCTTCTCGCCCGCCCAGCTGCAGGGCCTGTGGCGCGACCTGGAAGACCTCCATGACCTAGGGATTCTGGTGCGCGACATCAGCATCGGCAACTACATGGGTGGAAAGCTCATCGACTTCAGCCGCTCATGGGCCATGCCTCATCCATGCTTCGAATACATTGATCCCTACTGGCTGTGCGAGGAGAGACAGGCGGATCCGCTGGCCTTGGATGGGGCAATTCTTGACTGGGCGGTTGAGGCTGGATGGGAGCAGAAACATGTCGACATGATGCCCCGGGAACTGCGGGAGTGCGCGTCGGGAGAGGGCCGCGGTGATCCGTACGGAACTGACCCAAGACTCTACGACTGGCGGAAATGGGAGAGGGACCTCGAAGCAGTGGATTCATTCTTTGAGCACGAACTGTACGCTTCGCAAGAACCTGAGGATGAGGCAAGCGACAAGTGAGCCCTCTGTCAGGGTCTCGGTGAGTGGTAGTACAGTACCTACCTTACCGCGACCCGTACCTGTGTTGGGACGAGCGGCAACAGCACGCTGACTTTGCGCTTTGGGTTGTCAAATGAAAAGGTCTTGCTCTTTTGCTCGTAATGCTACCGAGTACCGTAGGTGGAGGAGGCAATAATGACCCATCGTGTGCTGGGGTAATTTGAGTTGCCGGGACGGGTTCCTGCTATGTCGAAGTGCTGCCCAGCGTGGACATTTCAACATCAGAAGCATCTCGACCCCGAGATCTCCACTCCGAGACCCGCAAGTCCAACATCGACCCAGACGTTGCAGAACCAACATCATATCTCGACTGTTGCCACGCCATGACGTGGATCGCTCGAAGAGACATGGCGCCGGTGACAAGAGACAGCCAGAAGACCAACCACACAAGCGCGGCTGCCCCAGGCCCCACCACAGTCTTGACCGCCCCAGAGGACAGGTACCGTACCAGCGGGGCTGCCGTTGCAGCCGCAGCGTGCTGCCAGAGAGCCGCTACCAACGCCGTGGCCGCACTGTAGCAGAGGCTGAGCAACAGGGCAACCACCAGCCTCCGTCCATGGGGCGTCTCTGTCGCGTCTGGTCCCGTCGATACAGGGAAGAAAGAGATGATAACAATCGATCCCAGGCTCAATGCAATGGAGACAAGGCTAGACGGCTGTGAGTAGCAGCGCACAGACAGCGCTGGGTGGGATATGTACTTACTTGAGCGCAGGTGAGATGGCCTGAGTGCGGTAGTCATCCGCCGTCTTGTGAAGATTCCACGGGTCAGATACTGCCAGGAAATGTGTATCTAAACTATCGCCACAGAACCAGGTGCCGTCATCTCCCATCTTGGCGCACAGAGCAAAGT
>Ga0247823_10001869_pt1 | contig 17368 bp, 11 predicted proteins | sample 13C_PalmiticAcid_2_FD_192426 | JGI IMG/M metagenome (GOLD analysis project Ga0247823, IMG submission 192426) | Soil microbial communities from agricultural site in Penn Yan, New York, United States - 13C_PalmiticAcid_Day30 | ecosystem: Environmental > Terrestrial > Soil > Agricultural land... | reverse complement strand
CCATACCTTCTTTGAAAGCTGCCTTTGCAGCGATTTCGAAGGCCAGAGCAGAAGAGTCAACGTCGTGGTATGAACCATCAACCAGCTGAACTTTGAAGTCGATCACAGGGAAGCCAGCCATAATGCCGCTTTCCTTCGCCATGTTCAGGCCTTTTTCAACACCTGGGATGTATTCCTTAGGAATAGCACCACCAACAATCTTGTTCTCGAATACGAAACCGGAACCTGTTTCGCCTGGAGAGAAAATCATGCCGACTTTAGCGAACTGACCAGAACCACCAGACTGTTTCTTGTGGGTGTAGCTGATCTCAGCATCTTTAGACATTGTTTCGCGGTAAGCAACCTGAGGCGCACCTACGTTTGCTTCTACTTTGAATTCGCGCTTCATACGGTCAACGAGAATTTCAAGGTGAAGTTCGCCCATGCCCTTCATGATTGTTTGACCTGATTCATGGTCAACAGACACGCGGAATGACGGATCTTCAGAAGCCAGACGTTGCAACGCCAGACCCATTTTCTCTTGGTCGGCCTTTGTTTTCGGCTCAACCGCAATCTCGATAACAGGCTCAGGGAATACCATGCGCTCCAGAACGATCGGCTTTAGCGGATCGCAGAGTGTATCACCTGTTGTGGTGTCTTTCATGCCAACCAGAGCGATAATGTCGCCAGCTTCGGCTTCTTTGATCTCTTCACGGTTGTTGGCATGCATCAGCAACATACGGCCGATACGCTCTTTTTTGTCCTTCACTGAGTTCAGAACATAAGAACCAGACTCCAGTTTACCAGAGTAGATACGAGCGAAGGTCAAAGAACCCACGAACGGATCGTTCATAATCTTGAATGCGAGCGCAGACATTGGCGCATCATCAGAGCATTCACGTGTATCATCCTCATCAGAGTCAACTTTTTTGCCTTTAACAGCGCCTTTGTCCAGCGGTGATGGCAGGAAGTCAACAACAGCATCCAGCAGAGGCTGAACGCCTTTGTTCTTGAATGAAGAACCGCAGAACATCGGCACCAGTTTGAAAGCGATTGTACCCTTACGGATGCAGGCCTTCAGTGTTGCTTCGTCTGGCTCTTTACCTTCGAGGTAAGCTTCCATCGCTGCATCATCCATCTCAACAGCAGCTTCGATGAGTTTTGCGCGGTATTCTTTTGCTTTCTCAACCAGGTCAGCCGGGATTTCAACTTCTTTGAAAGTTGCGCCCAGTGTGTCTGAGTCCCAGATGATCGCTTTCATCTTCAGCAAGTGAACGATACCAACGAAATCGGATTCGATACCGATTGGCAGAGCCATCACCAGCGGGTTGATGCCAAGGCGTTTTTGAATTGTATCAACGCACATGTAGAAATCGCCGCCGATTTTGTCCATCTTGTTTGCGAAGATGATGCGGGGCACTTTGTATTTGTCAGCCTGACGCCAAACTGTTTCAGTTTGCGGCTCAACACCCTGGTTACCATCGAGAAGGCAAACAGCGCCGTCGAGAACGCGCAGGGAACGCTCAACTTCAATGGTGAAGTCCACGTGACCTGGGGTGTCGATTACGTTTACGCGGTATTTCTGTTGGTCAGGACCTGTCCAGAAAGCTGTTGTCGCAGCAGAAGTAATTGTGATGCCACGCTCTTGCTCTTGCTCCATCCAGTCCATGGTCGCAGCACCGTCGTGCACTTCACCGATTTTGTGTGATTTGCCGGTGTAGTACAGGATACGCTCGGTCGTTGTCGTTTTACCAGCATCGATGTGTGCCATGATGCCGATGTTGCGATAGCGCTCAAGTGGTGTTTCGCGTGTCATATTTGTATCAGTCTTTCTAAACCAAAAACTCGTTTAAACTTATAATTAACGGTAGTGAGCAAACGCTTTGTTTGCCTCTGCCATTTTGTGGGTATCGTCACGCTTTTTCAGCGCTGCACCACGGTCGTTAGCAATGTCCAGCAGTTCAGCTGCCAGACGCGCCATCATTGTACGTTCGCCACGTGCGCGCGCAGCGGCTTTCAGCCAGCGCATCGCCACAGCCTGGGCACGATCAGCGCGCACTTCAACAGGCACCTGATATGTCGCACCACCGATACGGCGGGATTTCACTTCCACTTGTGGCTTCACTTTTTCAAGAGCCTTGTGGAAATATTCGATTACTTCATTATCGTTTGCCAGTTTGGCTTTCGCACGGATCTCTTCAAGCGCGCCGTAAACGATCTGCTCAGCAGTAGATTTTTTACCGCCCGTCATGATGCAGTTGATGAATTTAGACAGGATAGCGTCCCCGAATTTCGGGTCCGGCAGAATTTCGCGTTTCTCAGCACTATGGCGACGTGACATATTTTATATCTCCAATTACTTCGGACGTTTCGCGCCGTAGAGCGAACGGCTCTGCTTACGCTCTTTAACGCCTTGTGTATCCAATGAACCACGCAGAATGTGGTAACGAACACCCGGCAAGTCTTTCACACGGCCGCCGCGCACCAGAACAACAGAGTGTTCCTGCAGGTTGTGGCCTTCACCCGGGATGTAGCAAATAACTTCCTGACCTGTTGTCAGACGAACCTTAGCGACTTTACGCAAAGCAGAGTTCGGCTTCTTCGGTGTCGTTGTATAAACACGTGTGCAAACGCCGCGACGTTGCGGGTTGCCTTTCAGAGCCTTGTTCTTTTTGGCCTTCATGGCCTTTTTACCGCCGCGCTCACGCGGTTGACGGATTAATTGCTGTATCGTTGGCATTTCTGCTCAAGCCCTTTTCTTAAGTTCAAATGTTGTATCAGGATGGTTGGCTATAGCGCTCAACTTGGTCGGGAAACCCATATCTGCGTCACTGGCGTGATCGCTTTGCGGGTCTCTCTCTCACTTTCGCGCGATTGCTCGCTCTCTGCTCTCTTTCGGGGAACGAATTCCCGTCCGGATTTCAGTGGATTGCGTTTAAGTCACTTACCTCGAATTTCTATTGATTATCAATGATTTCCGAGTATGTAGTCGTGTCTTACGGCCAATCCATCCATATGCAAACGTGGCGCAATATACGTATTGGGGATTCCTGAGTCAACGTTTTCTTTACGAAATCCTCAATTATTTTAATCCGGCTCGGAACTGACTCGATAATGACCCAAAATGAATCGCTAATGACTCGGTCTGAATCGATTCCGGCATGCGCCTGATACGGGCAAGAAGATACCCTAAACATGTAATTATGTCAATTAATTAGACATGAAATTCTCTGTATGTTTGCCATAATTTAGCAATTCTTGTATAATACCCAAGTTGTTAAGTGCTTTGGATAGGAGATTTTCATGGGTGTCATTTTAGAACCGTCTACTTCTGAGTACTCTGTAAAAGAACTGGAGCAGGATCTGTGCACCGCCTTCCGTGAGAAGGGCTACGGCTACCATGCCTCCCCCGATGCCGAAGCAGGCGTCATGAATATAGTGGCCGTTAAAGAAGCCGGTGGCTTGGCATTCGGCTTCAAGGTCGCCGTCTGGAATTCAATGTATGATAATGGCTATAGCGGTCCACAAGTCGGGTTTATCGAAACAGATCCTGCCGTCCCCGGAGCCAGCAAATCACCGCTCACAGAACGCCACGCGCTGCTGGACAAAGGAGATGCCGCAGACTTCGTAGAATCCCTTGATCGCTTCCATGCTGAGGGCAAAACGACATTCACTAACAATTTGAACAAGTTTCCATTGTTCCCTTACTAAGCTTTCTGAAAAATTCATAAACCCCGGCAAATGCCGGGGTTTTATTATGTGTAAATCGCATTATAGTCATTCCATCCATGACACGTATCACCGCCATTGATTTTGAAACCGCGAATTACCGCAGCCATTCGGCGATTGCGATAGGCCTCACGCTGATTGAAGAGCGCCAGATTATCGAAAGCGTTTCTTATCTGATCCGTCCACCCGAGAACTGGTTCGTGCCGAAGTTCATCGATATTCACGGCATTCATCCGGAGGACGTTGAGGATCAGCCAAATTTTGACGAACTGTGGCCGAAGATACAGCGGTTCTTTCAGGACACAACCATGCTGGCGCACAACGCATCGTTTGACCGTTCAGTGCTTGAGGGTACTGCTGCTTATTATGAGTTAGCGTTGCCTAAGCTGGACTGGTTATGCACGGTGCAGATTGCAAGGCGCCAATGGCCGCAACTGGAGCGTCACAAGCTTAACATCGTATGCGATCATCTGGGTATTGAGCTAGATCACCATGATGCCGGCAGCGACGCTCTGGCAGCCGCTAAAATCTATCTGATGGCCGCTTAGGGCATCAATTCGCGTTTCCAGCGATCCCGGCCCGGGATATTCGCCGGCACGTACTTAGCCAGAAACTCATCCGACAAGCCGCCCTCATTCGGGTTGCCCATGCCGCCGATACGCGTGACTGCTGAGCCCATATGATTGACCAGTTCAGCCATGATGCTGTCATTCTTTGGTGCGCGGTCGATGATTTCCACCATCGGTACGCTCAAGATAACTCTCGCCTTACCCTTGGATACGCCAGCGGCCTTGAATACTTCCGGCAGACGGCGTTCCGGCAACGGCGCATCCATTTCCAGTGATTGTTCCATGAATTTCAGATAGCTCATGAACTTGAAAAATTCATGATCAGCACTTTCCGAAAATTCTTTGGCCACCGCCAGATGAAACGGCTTTATGCGGGCGTTTTTATAGCGCGTATCAAGTGTGCAGCGGGGCACGTAAGAGCGCCCTTCTATCTCAATCAGAACCGCCTGACCGCGGTCAGCCTTACGGATATAGGCATCAGGTGTCAGCCCCATCAGGTCTGCGGCGCTTTCTAATGGAAGAACATCAATTTTTTCCAGACGCGCTAGCGCGCGGTCATAAATGCCACGATATACCTCTGGTCCCGCATAGCGCATGGTTTTCTCGCGTTCATTACGAGCGATAACTTCAGCCTCAAGGACCGTAAAGGGTTTCACAGGCTCGAATATGCGCTTTGCCGTCATTGGGGCCCTCCGGGGGTTAACGCAGCCAGTTTGGCTTGCAGTTCTTTGTAGATTTTCCGATTACGCACCGAGAGTATCAAGGGCGCATCCAACTTGTTCAGAACGGTCTCGTGCGGGTCAGTGACAATCACCGCATTCAGGAACGCTTTAAGTTCTGCCCGTGTAATATCCACCCGCGTCGCGGCCAAATTATTACTGTCGATCAATCCATCATATTGAACCAGCGAGAGCATATCCAAAAGAGCACTTTGCCTGATATTCAATGTTTGCCCCAGTTCGTCGCCGGGCACACTCACCTTCACCATATGGTTTAAGAATGTGCGGGCAATGGTCTGTCCCACAACTAATGGTTTCCTGCCATCACTAACGAGATTGCGGAGCGTGCGCATATAAGTCTCAAGGACTGTATCGAGGTTTATATCCTCGATAAAGGCCATATTGCCGGTTTTGTTGACAGCCAGTGCATCAAAATAACCCTGTACAGCATGAGCATTCTGTTCAGCAGCACGACGAAATTTTACAACAGCGTCAGGCGTCAATTGTACAGGCGCTGTCAGGCGCTCGATAAATGCCGGTAATTCTTGTGCCTGTACGGCATGCGCGCCTTCGTGCACACGGAAATTAAAGCGCAGTGTCAGAGGGGCACCGGGCGGGCAATAGAAAACATTATTGGCCAGATCGTACACAGCCATATGCAGTGATTTAACAGGTACCGGCGCAATGTCCATATCGATAGCAGCCAACTGGTCACGAAATTTCTTGCCTTCAGGTCCCAGCCCCGTAAGCACATTATCCACTTCCGCAATTTCTTTTTTCAGTTGTTTTTCGATGCTCATTTCTAATTTTCCCTGTTGCTTCAGCTAAGCGCGGAGAAGAGGCCCAAGTCAAATAAAAAACCCCGCTGATTTAGCGGGGTTTTTATAACTTTTAAGCGAAGCGCTTAGCTGGCTTTGCTCAGGGATTCTGCATCAGCAGAGAGCGTTTCGCCGCTTTCCTGTGCCAGAGCATCAGCTTGTTGCTGAGCTGAGATCGCGACTTGGTCACGTTCAGCAGCAACACGTTTCACTTTGTTGATGTATGAGCCGGTACCAGCCGGGATCAGACGACCAACAATAACGTTTTCTTTCAGACCTTGCAGGGTGTCCACTTTACCTTGCGTTGCAGCTTCGGTCAGGACACGTGTTGTCTCCTGGAAGGAAGCAGCAGAGATGAAGGAACGGGTCTGCAGAGAAGCTTTGGTAATACCCTGCAGGATTGGCTTGCCCACTGCCGGACGCTTGTTCTCGGCAACAGCTTTCGCGTTTGTTTCTTCATACTCTTCACGATCAACATGTTCGCCCACGAGGAAGGTTGTGTCGCCAGGAGCGCTGATTTCATATTTCTGCAGCATCTGACGCACGATCACTTCGATGTGCTTGTCGTTGATCTTAACGCCTTGGAGACGGTAAACGTCCTGGATCTCCTGGGTCAGGTAGTCGGACAGAGCCTCTACACCCAATACATCCAGAATATCATGCGGCACCATCGCACCGTCGAGCAGCGCATCACCACGACGAACAAAGTCACCTTCATGAACCGCCAGATGACGGCCTTTCGGGATCAGGTATTCGCGCGGCTCTTCGTTCTTCTCGACCGGCTTCACGATAATACGACGCTTGGACTTGTAGTCCTTGCCGAATTCCACCTGACCGTCGATTTCGGAAATAATCGCGAAATCTTTCGGACGACGGGCTTCGAACAGTTCAGCCACACGTGGCAGACCGCCTGTAATATCGCGTGTTTTTGATGTTTCACGCGGGATACGAGCCACGATATCACCAGCTTTGACTTCCTGACCGTTTTCTACGGACAGAACTGAGTCCACAGACAGGTAGTAGTTAGCAGGCAGACCGTTTGGCAGCTTGATCACGGCACCCTTGCTATCCAGCAGGGCAATACGCGGCTTCAGATCGCCACCGCGCGGCTGTGAACGCCAGTCGATAACCACTTTCGAGGAAATACCTGTGGCCTCGTCAACTTTATCGGAGAGAGATACACCCTCAACCAGATCAAAGAAGTGTGCCACACCGTCTTTCTCGGTGATGACTGGCAATGTGTACGGATCCCACTCGGCCAGTTTCTGACCAGCTTTAACTTTGTCACCGGCTGTAACCAACAGACGCGCACCATAAGGAGCACGGTTGGTCATTTTCTCAGCACCTTTGGCGTCTTTCACGACGACTTCGGTGTTACGGCCCATGACGATGTTAATGCCTTCGGAGTTCTTAACCACGTTTTCATGGCGGATCTCGATCTTACCGTCGACAGGAGACTCGAAGGATGATTTTTCAGCACCCTTCTGCGCGGCACCACCGATGTGGAACGTACGCATTGTCAGCTGTGTACCTGGTTCACCGATTGACTGCGCAGCCATAACGCCGACAGCTTCACCGATGTTCACCGAAGCACCACGTGCGAGGTCGCGACCATAGCATTTCACGCACACACCAACCTGTGATTCACAGGTCAGAGCAGAACGCACTTGCATTGTATCAACGCCTGCTGTGTCGATTTTCTCGGCCAGCACTTCGTCGATCAGTTCGTTCGCCTTGAGGATCAATTCACCTGTGAGAGGATCTTTGATGTCCTGTGCGGTTGTACGGCCCAGAATACGTTCAGCCAGAGATACCACCAGATCGGCACCTGACATCACAGCTTTCATAGTTACGGACTTGGAAGTACCGCAATCTTCTTGTGTGATGATGGCGTCTTGCGCGACGTCAACCAGACGACGTGTCAGGTAACCGGAGTTCGCTGTTTTCAGAGCCGTATCGGCCAGACCTTTACGTGCACCGTGTGTGGAGTTGAAGTACTCGAGAACGGACAGACCCTCTTTAAAGTTAGAGATAATCGGGTTCTCGATAATCTCACCTGACGGCTTCGCCATCAGACCACGCATACCGGCCAACTGACGGATCTGAGCGGCGGAACCACGAGCACCCGAGTGGGCCATCATGTAAACCGCGTTCATTGTACCGTCGGCGTAGCTGGAGATGCCTTTCATCATGGCGTCTGCAACATCGTCGGTGCAACGAGACCAGATATCGACGACTTTGTTGTACTTTTCACCTTTGGTGATCAGACCGTCGAGATATTGCTGTTCGTATTCTTTTACTTTCGCTTCCGCTTCGCCCACGAGTTGAGCCTTAGCTTCCGGAATGATCAGATCGTCTTTACCGAAGGAAATACCGGCCATGCACGCATATTTGAAACCGATTTTCATCATACGGTCACAGAAAATCACAGTCTCTTTCTGACCGCAGTGACGGTAAACCGTATCGATCAGGTTTGTGATTTCTTTCTTGGTCAGCGTTTGGTTGATGACCGAGAATGGCAGTTTCGGGTGACGCGGGAACAGTTCGGACATCAGCATACGACCCGGTGTGGATTCAACCACGATGGTTTTCGGTTCGTTGTTTTCGTCTACTGTTTTGTAACGGCACTTAATCTTTGTGTGCAGTGTGATGACTTTGGCTTCCAGCGCGTGGTGAATTTCACCAACATCACGGAAAATCATGCCTTCGCCCGGCTGCTTGTCGAGAGCAATCGACAGGTAATACAGACCAAGAACAATATCCTGTGACGGAACGATAATTGGCTTGCCGTTCGCAGGTGACAGAATGTTGTTTGTAGACATCATCAGGCAGCGTGCTTCGAGCTGCGATTCAATGCTCAGAGGCACGTGAACGGCCATCTGGTCACCGTCGAAGTCAGCGTTGAACGCTGTACATACGAGCGGGTGCAGCTGGATCGCTTTACCTTCGATCAGAACTGGTTCGAATGCCTGAATACCAAGGCGGTGCAGCGTCGGCGCACGGTTCAGGAGAACCGGGTGCTCACGAATGACTTCCTCGAGGATATCCCATACTTCAGGACGTTCTTTTTCAACCATACGCTTGGCGGCCTTAACGGTTGACGCCATGCCATAGATTTCCAGCTTGTGGTAGATGAACGGCTTGAACAGCTCGAGCGCCATCTTCTTCGGCAGACCGCATTGATGCAGTTTCAGTTCCGGACCCACGGTAATAACCGAACGACCTGAGTAGTCGACGCGTTTACCGAGAAGGTTCTGACGGAAGCGACCTTGCTTACCTTTGAGCATGTCGGAGAGTGATTTCAGCGGACGCTTGTTCGCGCCTGTAATCACACGACCACGACGGCCGTTATCGAACAGCGCATCAACAGATTCCTGCAGCATACGCTTTTCGTTACGAACGATAATGTCCGGTGCCTTCAGCTCCATCAGGCGCTTCAGACGGTTGTTACGGTTGATCACACGACGATAAAGGTCGTTCAGATCGGATGTCGCGAAACGACCACCGTCCAGAGGAACCAGCGGGCGCAGTTCTGGTGGCAGAACCGGAACCACGTCGAGGATCATCCATTCCGGACGTGTGCCGGATGTGATGAAGCTGTCGACCAGTTTCAGACGCTTAACCAGTTTCTTGCGTTTTGCTTCGGAAGATGTATCGCGCAGGTCTTCTTCGATCTGCACTTTCTCTTTCTCAAGGTCGATGCCGGAGAGAATTTCTTTCAGCGCTTCGGCACCGATGGCGGCACGGAAATTTTCATCGCCGTACTCATCCTGCGCGTCCATGAACTCTTCTTCGGACAGCAGTTGGTATTGCTTCAGCGGGGTCATGCCCGGCTCGATGATGATATAGTTTTCGAAGTACAGAACGCGCTCAAGCTCTTTCAGAGTCATGTCCATCATCAGGCCGATACGTGACGGCAGTGATTTCAGGAACCAGATGTGCGCAACTGGTGAAGCCAGTTGAATGTGGCCCATGCGCTCGCGGCGAACTTTGGTCAGCGTGACTTCAACGCCGCACTTCTCGCAGATAATGCCTTTGTATTTCATGCGTTTGTATTTACCGCACAGGCATTCGTAATCCTTGATCGGGCCAAAGATACGGGCGCAGAACAGACCGTCGCGCTCCGGCTTGAATGTACGATAGTTGATCGTTTCCGGCTTTTTCACTTCGCCGAAAGACCAGGAATTGATCTGCTCAGGCGATGCGATAGCAATACGGATGCTATCGAAAGCTTGCGGGCCGGTCGGTTGACCAAAGAGGTTCATCAGTTCGTTCATTTTGCGCTCCAGATTGGGCTTTAAATTTATCTTTTATGCTTCAGGCGGGGGTAACCGGAGATGCCGGTTACCCGCATGGTTATTACGATTCCGAGTTCTTCATGTCGACGTTCAGACCCAGAGCTTTCAGTTCTTTTACGAGAACGTTGAAAGATTCCGGTACGCCGATTTCGAAGTTGTCTTCGCCGCGAACGATCGCTTCGTAGACTTTCGAACGGCCTGCCACGTCATCAGACTTCACTGTCAGCATTTCCTGCAGCGTATAAGCCGCACCGTATGCCTGCAGGGCCCACACTTCCATCTCACCGAAGCGCTGACCACCGAACTGAGCTTTACCACCCAGCGGCTGTTGCGTAACGAGTGAGTAAGGACCGATAGAACGGGCGTGGATCTTGTCATCAACCAGGTGGTGCAGTTTGAGCATGTAGATGTAGCCCACTGTTACCTGACGATGGAAGAATTCGCCTGTACGACCGTCGATCAGTTTCACCTGACCGGACTTGTTGAGGCCTGCGTCTTTCAGCAGAACATCAATGTCAGCTTCGTGTGCGCCGTCGAATACCGGTGTTGCCATCGGGATACCGCCGCGCAGGTTGTTTGACATCTCAACCAGCTGTTTATCGTTCAGCTGAGTGATTTTCTCGTCAAATTCCTTGTCGCCATAAACTGTCTTCAATTGGCCTTTCAGCTTTTTGAGTTCAGCTTCGGTCGCTTCATCCGGGTTTGCGAAGCTGTCGATCATCTGACCGATTTGCTTACCCAGTGTCGCTGTCGCCCAACCGAGGTGGGTTTCAAGGATCTGACCCACGTTCATACGTGAAGGCACGCCGAGCGGGTTCAGAACGATGTCAACAGATGTGCCGTCTTCGAGGTAAGGCATATCTTCGGTTTTCATGATGCGGGAAACCACACCTTTGTTACCGTGACGGCCCGCCATCTTGTCGCCTGGCTGCATCTTACGTTTCACAGCGATGAAGACTTTAACCATCTTCATCACGCCCGGAGGCAATTCGTCACCGCGCTGCAGTTTTTCGACTTTGGATTCGAAACGCTGTTGCAGGTGATCCACGGCGTCATCGAATGTTTTGGAAACAGCTTCGATTTCTTCCATGCGTTTTTCGTTTTCGACAGAAATCTGGCGCCAGTAACCGCGACCCACTTCGTCCAGATCGGCGGCTTTGATTTTCTCGCCTTTCTTCACGCTGGTCACTTGTTTCGGCACGGTGCCCGCAGACTGACCGACCATCAGGTCTTTCAGGCGTGCGAAGAAGCCGTCTTCCAGAATAGCGCGCTCGTCATCACGGTCCTTTGCAAGACGTTCGATTTCAGCACGTTCGATAGCCATAGCACGGGCATCTTTATCAACGCCGCGACGGTTGAACACGCGCACATCAACGATTGTACCCTGAACACCCGGCGGTACACGCAGGGAGGTGTCTTTTACGTCAGCAGCTTTTTCACCGAAGATCGCGCGGAGGAGTTTTTCTTCCGGAGTCATCGGTGATTCACCTTTCGGTGTCACTTTACCAACGAGAATGTCACCCGGGTTCATTTCGGCACCGATGTGAACGATACCGGCTTCGTCGAGGTGTTTCAGCGCTTCTTCACCCACGTTCGGGATATCGCGTGTGATTTCTTCGGTACCGAGTTTGGTATCACGAGCCATCACTTCGAATTCTTCGATGTGGATTGAGGTGAATACGTCTTCAGACACGATACGCTCGGACAGGAGGATCGAGTCTTCGAAGTTGTAACCGTTCCAAGGCATGAACGCGACCAGCACGTTACGGCCCAGAGCCAATTCACCCAGTTGTGTTGACGGTCCGTCAGCAATGATGTCGCCGGACTTGATTTCATCGCCCACCTTTACCAGAGGACGCTGCGTAATGCAGGTTGACTGGTTGGAGCGCTGGAATTTCGCCAGTTTGTAGATATCAACTGTTGCTTGGTCAGAACGCAGATCTTCGGTTGCGCGAATAACGACGCGGGTAGCGTCAACTTTCGTTACAACGCCAGAGCGTTTTGCAACAACGGCCGCGCCGGAGTCACGCGCAACAGTAGCTTCCATGCCTGTACCCACCAGCGGCGCATCAGAGCGCAGCAGCGGAACAGCCTGACGCATCATGTTTGAACCCATCAACGCACGGTTGGCGTCATCGTTCTCAAGGAACGGGATCAGTGATGCAGCCACAGATACGATCTGTTTTGGTGACACGTCGGCGAATTCGATCATCTCTGGTGTAGCGATGATGTTTTCACCAGCCTGACGGCAGGAAACGAGCTCTTCTGTGAACTTGCCAGCCTTATCCATCGGCGAGTTTGCCTGAGCAATGGTATATTTCGCTTCTTCCATAGCGGACATGTAAACGACTTCGTCGGTTACCTTGCCACCGGATACGCGGCGGTACGGAGACTCAATGAAACCGTACTGATTGACGCGTGCGAATGTAGACAGCGAGTTGATCAGACCAATGTTCGGACCTTCCGGTGTTTCAATCGGGCAGATACGGCCATAGTGGGTCGGGTGCACGTCGCGGACTTCGAAGCCTGCGCGTTCACGTGTCAGACCACCGGGTCCGAGCGCTGAAAGACGACGCTTGTGCGTAATCTCGGCGAGCGGGTTGGTTTGGTCCATGAACTGTGACAGCTGTGAAGAGCCGAAGAATTCACGAACAGAAGCCGCAACCGGTTTCGCGTTGATCAGATCGTGCGGCATATATGTGTCGATTTCGACAGAGCTCATACGCTCACGGATCGCACGTTCCATACGCAGCAAGCCAACGCGGATCTGGTTTTCCATCAGTTCGCCCACAGAACGGACACGACGGTTACCGAGGTTGTCGATATCGTCGATTTCGCCAAGACCATCACGCAGACCGTGGATGTATTTCAGGATCGCGAGGATGTCTTCCTTGCGCAGAATACGAACTGTGTCTTCCGCATCCAGATCCAGACGCATGTTCATTTTAACGCGGCCCACAGAGGACAGGTCATAACGTTCAGCATCAAAGAACAGGGATTGGAACAGCGCATCCGCTGAATCAACTGTTGGCGGCTCGCCCGGGCGCATCACGCGGTAGATGTCGATCAACGCTTCTTCACGTGTATCGCATTTGTCCACCATCATGGTGTTGCGGATATAAGGACCAACATTGAGGTGATCGATTGCCAGAACCGGCAGTTCGTTCACACCCATTTTGTCGAGCATCTTCAGGCTCTCTTCCGAGATTTCCTGACCAGCCTCGAGAACAACCTGACCTGTCTTAGGATCAAACACGTCCATTGCTGCGTATTTGCCGAGGATCTCTTCGTCAGAAACCAGGATTTCTTTCAGGCCTTTTTCAACCAGTTGCTTGGACAGGCGTGGCGTCATCTTATCGCCAACGCTTGCTACAGCTTTGCCTGTTTTCGCATCAACAAGGTCATGAACCAGTTTAACGCCGCGCATACGCTCGCCGTTAAATGCTGTCTTCCAGCCTTTTTTCTCTTTCGTGTAGTTGATCACGTCATAGAAGGTCTGGAGAATTTCTTCGTTGCCCATACCTTGTACGAGCAGCGGATCAACCGCCTGATCATTTTCTTCGCACTTCACGCGGTATTTCGCTGTCGCATCAGAATCGAGCGCGCGCAGGAATGTTGTCGCTGGCAGTTTACGACGACGGTCGATACGAACATAGATGTTGTCTTTCGCATCGAATTCGAAGTCGAGCCATGAACCACGGTAAGGAATAACACGTGCCGCAAACAGGTATTTACCTGAAGCGTGCGTTTTACCACCGTCATGATCGAAGAATACGCCCGGTGAACGGTGCATCTGGGAAACGATCACGCGCTCTGTGCCGTTAACAACGAACGTACCGTTCTTTGTCATCAGCGGCATATCAACCATGTAAACGTCTTGTTCTTTAATATCGCGGATCGAACGCAGACCTGTATCCTCATCAACGTCGAATACGGACAGGCGCAGGGTGACGCGCAGCGGTGCTGCGAATGTCATGCCGCGTTGCTGGCATTCATCAACGTCATATTTTGGCTCTTCAAGTTCGTATTTCACGTAGTCGATTTCTGCACGGTCAGAGAAATCCTTGATCGGGAATACAGAAGAGAATACTTCGTGCAGACCCTGCATCTTGCGGTGATCCGCAGGAACTTCGGCTTGCAGGAATGCTTCGTATGACTGGCGCTGCACCTCGATCAGGTTCGGCATTTCCGCGACTTCGCGGATTTTACCAAAGGAGCGACGAACGCGCTTACGACCTGTAAAGCTGTCAACATCGTTGGCAGGCTTGAAAACGATTGGCTTTTCAACCACGTAGCGTACAACCGGCTTATCAGCGGCAGCAGCTTTGGTCGCGGAGCGTGACTTAGCGGGCGCTTTCTTTTCTGCTTTATCTTTAGGGGCTGTTTTTGGCGGTTTTGTCGTCATGGTTACTTTTCCTTATTTGGCCTTCACCGAATTTAAAATCGTCATCTTGCGTTTTTTGGTCTGCAGGAACAAAACAAACGCGGAAAACCGCCTTTAGCGCGCCCTAGTTAGGGTTACTAAAAACGGTGTTAAATCAATATGTTAGTCGCTATACGGAATGGCTGCAGTCACACTTTTCCCGGTCTTTCGCAGGGGTTTTATGCCGGACCGGGGGGTTTGAGTCAAGCATTATTGACTCTGTGGATTTCAAGAAAAAACCCTGTGGAAAGAATCGGATAGCCAAATTATCCACAGGCTTTGTTTGGTTGCCATAATTTATGTGCATGGGGCACACCCCTAGTCAACAGGACTCGGCTGCTATAGATAACAGGCACCGAAGCCCTAGGACCCCCGATTATGAACCAGAACAGCCTGTTTAAAAACGCCGTGATCCTCGGCCTGATTACAGCGATGGGACCGTTTGCCATTGATATGTATCTGCCCGCCCTGCCCGATATCGAAAAATCGCTGGGTGAAGGGGCCATGCTGAGCCTGACGGCGTTCTTTGCCTCATTTGGTGTCTTCCAACTGATTTTTGGCACCTTGTCAGACATGTATGGCCGCCGTGCGCCGATGCTGGCAGGCCTGATTCTGTTCGTGGCGGCAGGGATTGGCTGTGCGTTGGCGTCATCCGTCGGGATGCTGGTGCTGTTCCGCTTCCTACAGGGTATTGGTGGTGCCGCCGGTATGATCATTGCGCGTGCCGTAGTGCGTGACCTTTATCATGGTGTGCAGGAAGTGAAGATGATGTCACTGCTGATGCTAATTTTCAGCGTGTCCCCATTGCTGGCCCCCTTAGCTGGCAGCTATGTCGTAGAGTTCGCCGGATGGCGCGCGGTGTTCTGGGGCATCACGATACTGGGCGGCCTTGGTATCGTATTGCTGCTAACATCCCTCAGTGAAACTCTACCACGTGAGAAACGTATCGAGGCCGGGTTTGACGGCATGAAGAAGGCGTTTGCTATTCTGGTGCGTGACAAACCGTTCGTCGGCATGACATTGATTGGTGCATTTGGCATCACGACATTCTTTATCTATCTGGGTAATTCATCCTTCGTGATGATGGAATATTACGGCCTGAGTGCACGCGGATTCAGCCTCGCCTTCTCTGCCAATGCAGCCGCTTTCTTTGCGGCTGCGCAATGCAATGGCTGGCTTGCCAAGCGTTTTGGCATTCATAACATTATCTTGCCTGCGACCATCGGCTTCACGCTCTGCATGAGCATATTGGCGGCATTGGTGCTGGCAGGCTTCACGGCATTGCCGATGGTATTGGGATTGATGTTCGCCAGCTTTGCCTTCCTCGGGATTGTCATTCCGACCATCTCGGTCATGGCGCTGGCTAATCATGGCGATATCGCCGGGACAGCCGCATCGGTGATGAATACCGTACAATTAGTGACAGGCGCAGCCGTGATTGCGATTAGCGGCCTGTTTGCCGATGGCACGCCTATGCCGATGGTATTAGGCATGGCAGGGAGCGCCCTTCTGACATTGGGCTTTTCTATATGGACCTTTGCCGGTCACAAGATTGAAGAGCCCGCCTAGTAACAAACGGCCCCGTATTTCCTATAGGGGGCCGTTTTCTTGATAAGAATTGTATTATTACACGGTCAGGACCGGCTTCTTCTGTTCTTTCAGCAGCGGGATCAATTGTAATGATCTTTGCACGCACATCATTGTTTCTTCGATGCCAAACAGGGCCTCTTGTTCTGCCACACCCTTCAATGCATTTGATAGCGATGATGCGACTGATACGCGATCACCCCATTTATCAAGCGTTGTAGCAATAGCCAGCGCCGGAATGGCCTGTTCGTGGACGCATGCGCGATATTCATTTGTTAGTGCTGCCACATCTTCCTGAGAAGCCTTGCCATCAAGTTCGGACAGAACTTGCGCTGTATCAACTTGGAGATCAGCGCTGATTTTGCGCGCCTCAAGACCAGCTTCAACCATGAAACCAGCGGAAGGAATAGCCACCGCCGCAAAGGCGGTAGACAAAGTAATCACTGCGATTTTCAATTTGGACGCCATAAAGGAGTACTCAACTTTGTTAATTATGACAATACTTATGGCTGAAGCACCTAAAATTGTCAAATTTGATGAAAATACCCCCCGGGCAAAGAAAAACGGCCCGCCGAAGCGAGCCGTTAAACTTGGCAGGGGAAACTGAAATTACTTCAGTTCTACTTTTGCGCCAGCTGCTTCGAGCTTCTTCTTCAGCTCTTCAGCTTCTGCTTTCGCAACGCCTGTTTTCAGTTCTTTGTTGCCAGCTTCAACCAGGTCTTTTGCCTCTTTCAGGCCCAGACCGGTGATTGCACGAACTTCTTTAATCACGTTGATTTTGTTCGCACCGCCGTCAACGAGTACAACGTTGAAGCTGTCTTTTTCTTCAGCAGCAGCAGCAGCAGGACCAGCAGCAGCAACAGGAGCAGCAGCAGAAACGCCCCACTTCTCTTCCAGCAGTTTCGCCAGTTCAGCAGCTTCCATCACTGTCAGTGCGGACAGATCGTCAACCAGTTTCTCAAGATTTGCAGCCATTTTGTTCTCCTTTTAAGTGTGTAAAAAGCTGTATTCGTTTAAGTCAGTAATAATTAAGCAGAGGCTTGGTCTTTGGTAGCGTAGGCATTCGCCAGACGCGCCAGCTGGCCACCAGGAGCCTGCAGGATACCGATAAGTTTGCCACGCAGCTGATCCATAGAAGGAAGCAGTGCGAGGAATTTGATTTTCTCGAGATCAAGAGCGTCAGCACCAGAAGCGCCAGCAACGATTTCGAGTTTGTCGTTCTTTTTCGCGAAGTCATAAACAACAC
>Ga0247823_10001868_pt1 | contig 17368 bp, 12 predicted proteins | sample 13C_PalmiticAcid_2_FD_192426 | JGI IMG/M metagenome (GOLD analysis project Ga0247823, IMG submission 192426) | Soil microbial communities from agricultural site in Penn Yan, New York, United States - 13C_PalmiticAcid_Day30 | ecosystem: Environmental > Terrestrial > Soil > Agricultural land... | reverse complement strand
ATAGGCCTTTCCCCTTGCGCTTCGTCACCGCCGAACGCACATAGGCGCCGGGTCGCGGGGGGCGCGGTCCGGAATATCCGAGGAAAACACCCATGGCCTCTCGCGCCGACCAGCTTGCTTCCAACCTCAACTTTTCGAAGTTCGGTCAGGCGACCGAACTCAAGAACCGCATCTGGTTCACGATCGGCGCGCTGATCGTCTTCCGTTTCCTGTCGTTCGTGCCGCTGCCGGGGGTCGACCCCGTTGCGCTGGCGTCGCTCTACAGCCAGGCCGCGTCGGGCGGCGTCCTCGACATCTTCAACACCTTCTCGGGCGGCAGCCTCGAGCGCATGAGCATCATCGCGCTCGGCGTCATGCCCTATATTACGGCGTCGATCGTCGTGCAGCTGGCCGCGGCGCTGTCGCCCAGCCTTGCCGCGCTCAAGAAAGAGGGCGAAAGCGGGCGCAAGAAGCTCAACCAGTATACGCGCTACGGCACCGTCGCGCTCACCGCGATCCAGGGCTATTTCATCGCCGTCGGACTCGAATCGCTCGGCGCGACGCAGGGCATCGCGGCGGTCGTCGATCCCGGCATGATGTTCCGCATCGGCGCGGTCATCAGCATCGTCGGGGGTACGCTCTTCCTGATGTGGCTCGGCGAACAGATCACGAGCCGCGGCATCGGCAACGGCGTTTCGCTGATCATCATGGCGGGCATTCTTGCGCAGCTGCCGCGCAGCTTTGCACAGATGTTCACGCAGGTGCGCGAAGGCTCGATGGGCGGCGGCACGATCCTCGCGGTCGTCGGCGGCGCGATCGTCATCATCGCGTTTATCAGCTTTATGGAACGCGCGCAGCGCCGCGTCCTCGTCCAATATCCGAAGCGCGCGACGCAGCGCGGTGTGATGCAGGCCGATCGCAGCCATCTGCCGCTCAAGGTCAACACGGCGGGCGTGATCCCGCCGATCTTCGCCTCGTCGCTGTTGCTGATGCCGCTGACCGTCACGCAGATGATGGGCCAGAATGTGCAGGGCGACACCGCGACGGGTGATTTCCTGATCACGCTCAACCAGTATCTCGCGCACGGCCAGCCGCTCTATATGGCGCTCTATGCCGCGGGCATCATCTTCTTCTGCTTCTTCTACGTCGCGGTCGTTTTCAATCCCGAAGAGACCGCCGACAATCTGAAGCGCCAGAACGGGTTCATCCCCGGCATCCGCCCGGGCAAGAACACCGCGGCCTATCTCGATTTCGTGCTGACGCGCATCACCGTGCTCGGTGCGGCCTATCTGGCGGCAATCTGTCTGATCCCCGAATATTTCATCGCGGGGTCGGGGCTGCCGTTCCAGCTTGGCGGCACCAGCCTGCTGATCATCGTCAATGTGACGATCGACACGATCAGCCAGATCCAGAGCCACATGCTCGCGCATCAATATGGCGACCTCATCAAGAAGGCCAAATTGAAGGGGGGCGTTGCGCGGCGCTAAAGCGCCCGCTACGCCAACTGCGACACGGTAGGGCAAACAGGGGTCCCCATGACGCTGAATATTATTTTGCTGGGTCCGCCGGGGGCGGGCAAGGGAACGCAGGCGGTGCGCCTGGAAGAGGAGCATGGCATGGTCCAGCTCTCGACCGGCGACATGCTCCGCGCCGCGGTCAAGGCGGGAACGCCGATCGGCGTGCAGGCAAAGGCCGTGATGGACGCGGGCGAACTCGTCTCGGACGAAATCGTCTCGGGCCTGATCGGCGAACGGCTTGACCAGCTTGGCAGCGATGTCTCGGTGATTTTCGACGGTTATCCGCGCACAGCCGCACAGGCCGAGGCGCTTGATGGCATTTTGTCCGCCCGCGGACGCAAGCTTGATCATGTGATCGAGCTGCAGGTCGAGGAAGACGCGCTCGTCGATCGCATCACCGGCCGTTTCAGCTGCGCCAAATGTGGTGCCGGCTATCACGATCGCTACAAGCTCCCCAAGGTTGAGAATGTTTGCGACGTTTGCGGTAGCCACGAATTCAAGCGCCGTCCTGACGACAATGAGGAAACGGTGCGCACGCGCATGACCGAATATCGCGCCAAGACCGCCCCGATCCTCCCGATCTACGAAGCGCGCGGGATCGTAACCCACGTCGATGGCATGGCGCCGATCGACGAGGTCAACGACGCGATCGAAACGATCCTCGCGGGCTGAGGCTAGCCAGTCCCCCCGGCGCCGGTTATTGAGGCGCCAAGGGGGACAGGCTATGGCAATTTCCAGATATTTCGCAGGCCCGGCGCTGGTCGGCGCGCTGGCCTTCGCGCCGGTCGCGAACGCCAAGGTCGTCGACCAAAGTGACGCCGGCTTCACCGTCGCGCACACCGCGCAGGTCGCGGCGAGCCCCGCCGATGTGTGGAAAATGCTCCGCATGCCGCAAAGCTGGTGGTCGAAAGATCATAGCTGGTCGGGCGATGCCGCGAACTTCTGGCTCGATTCGCAGGCCGGCGGTTGTTTCTGCGAGAAATTGCCCGACACCGGATCGGGCGTGGGCAGCGTCCAGCACGCGCGCATCCTTTTCGCCAAGCCGAACCAGCTGCTGCGCCTCTCGGGCGCATTCGGGCCGCTGCAGGGTGAGGCGCTGACCGGCACGCTGACGATCCAGATCAAGGAAACCCCCACCGGCAGCGCGCTGCGCTTCGACTATGTCGTCGGAGGTTATATGCGCTTCAAGGTCGCCGATATTGCGCCCGCGGTCGACAAGGTCATCGGCGAGCAACTGCTCGGCCTTGCCAATGCGCTCGGCGGCGCGCTTCCTCCGACACGCGACGAGAAGGCAGCGGGTGAGGAGGCCGAGAAGCCTCCCGTGAGGGAAGAGCCGGGGCTGGGCGCCGCGGTTGCCGATCTGGTTGAGGACGAAGCAAAGCCCGCCCCCGACGAAAGTCGCTAGGCGTCGGGCTTCCCGCGCAGTTTCGCGAGCGCCGCAAACGGCCCCGCGGCCTCTTCGCTGAGCACGCCCTTTTCGGCGAGGATGCGGTCGGCGTCGGGGTGGCGCGGGAAGGGATCTAGCGCGAGCGAGAGCGTCTGCACCGCGGCTTCGCCGAGGTCGACCCGGTCGCCCTCGAGCGGAAGAAGGTCGAGATCGTCGCTGCCGATCTCGATCTCTTCATCCTCACCGACGGGCGCATCGACATCGCGCAGGAAGCGGAGGTCGAACGGCTCGGCGATCGTCGCGGGGACGGGCAGGTCGGTCGCGGCGCACGCTTGCACTACCCTAGCCTGCACCTCGCCCTTCGCGCCGATGCCGCCGGCAATCGCGCGCACTTCGGCGGTAACGGCAAAGCGGTCGAGCGCGACCAGCGCCAGCCGCCTGGCGATGCGGGCGCGCGTCTCGGCATCGGCCTCGACCGAAAGGGTGCGGCCATGCGCGGCGTCGGCCAGCGTCACGACGAGCGAGAATTCGGGCGGCGTATTCAATGTGCCGCTCCGGCCAGATGATCCGCGACAATAAGATCGTTGACCGGGGTGGCTGCGAGCGCGGCGCGCAGCGCCGCGACCTCGGCCATCACATGCGTGAGCCCCGCTTCGACAGGTTCTTGACCACGCCACAGGTTGCGAACGAGCGCGCTTCGCAGTTCGTCCGATCCATCGGCGGCGCGATAGGCGCCGAGCCGCCCCCCGAGCGCGCTCATCATCCGCCCGACCTGCTTGCCGACGACCATGTCACCAAAGCCGATCTGGCGCATCTGCCCGTCCATGTCGTTCACGAACAATTCGGTGAGCTGGACGCCCGCGAGCCCCTGCGCCGGCTCGTCGTCGATGCGGTGGAGCACCAGCGCCATCACCAGGCTGATCATGTCGAAACGGCCGTCGAGCGTATCGGGGATGGTGCCTTGAGCATACCAGTGCGGCGCACGCGCGGTGGCAACGACGGCATTCCACAGCGGACGACGTGCCTCGCGCGGATCGGCATCGGACGCGAAGAATTTGCGGAGTGAAGAAAACATGCGAAACGCTTAGGCCGAATCACGTCACCGGAAAAGAGGCCTGAGTCAGCTTGGCGCAAGCTTTGCCGCGGCATAAGCCGCTTGTGCGCGCCGACCGCTTGCGGTTAAGAGGCGCGATTGCCAGCGCCCGCTGAAAAAGGGCGCAACGGAGATATGTTGATGCCGATCCATGAGCCCAAACTTCCCGCCCGTCCTGTGCGTCTGATTGTCGCCGGGCTGGCGCTCGCGCTGACCGTCAGCGGCTGCGCGCAGCTGAAGGGCCGGCAGGGCTATGTCGTCGATCCGCTGCTGACCGAGGCGATCACGCCGGGCGTCGACAACCGCGAATCGGTCGAAAAGACGCTCGGTCGGCCGACCTTCGTCGGCCAGTTCAGCGACAATGAATATTATTATGTTTCGCGCGAAACACGCCAGCTCGCTTTCGCCAAGCCGCGCCCGGTCGATCAGCAGGTGCTGCGCGTCCGCTTCGATCCCGCCGGGAACGTCGCCGCGGTCGACCGCACTGGCCTCGAACTTGTGAGCAAGATCAGTCCCGAAGGCGACAAGACGCCGACGCTCGGCCGTCATCGGAGTTTCTTCGAAGATATCTTCGGCAATATCGGCGCGGTGGGTGCGCCAGGTGCAGGCGCTCCGGGGCAGTAAAGCCCGAGACACCGGCAACGGATAGAAAAGCGGCGGCGCCCCAAGGCGCCGCCGCTTTTTCTTATTGCGCGATCCCGCCCGCCGCGAGCACCGCGAGGGTGACGAGGTCCGATGCAGTCGACGCCATCGTCGCGACCTGCACCGGTTTCTCCATGCCCACGAGCATCGGACCGATTACGGCGCCGCCGCCCAGTTCGCGCAACAGCTTCGCCGACAGGTTGGCCGATTGCAGCCCGGGCATGATCAGCACATTCGCGGGACCCGACAGGCGGCAGAAGGGATAATTCTTCATCACCTTCTCGTTCAGCGCAACGTCGGGCGCCATTTCGCCTTCATATTCGAAGCCCGGTTTGCGCTGGTCGAGGATAGACACCGCCTCGCGGATGCTTTCCAGCCAGCTTCCCTCGGGATTGCCGAAGGTCGAATAGGAGAGGAAGGCGACGCGCGGTTCGTGGCCCATACGCCGAGCGACCTGCGCGGTACGTTCGGCGATATCGGCGAGCATCTCGGCCGTCGGCCGCTCGTTGACCGTGGTGTCGGCCATGAAGATCGTGTGATGCTGATCGACCAGGATATGAATACCGAAGGGCGTTTTGCCCTCGGCATGATCGATCACCCGCCGGACTTCGCGCATCGACTGCGAGTAGGTGCGCGTCGTGCCCGTGATCATCGCATCGCCGAGGCCCATTTTGAGCAGCAACGAGCCGAAGATATTGCGGTCGCGGTTGACCATGCGTTCGACATCGCGGCGGAGGTATCCGCGGCGTTGTAGCCGTTCGTAAAGCATGTCGACCATCTGTGGCACATGCGGCGAGTTGACGCTGTTGTGGACCTCGAAGCTTTCGGCGTCGGCAACGCCCATCGCCCGGAGCTTGTCGTGCAGCCCCTCGCGACCGACGAGCACGGGAATGCCGTAACCGCCGTCGCGGAACTGGATCGCGGCGCGCAGCACGACTTCTTCTTCACCTTCGGCAAAGACGACGCGCTTCGGGTTGTTGCGCGCGGCTTCATAAGCGAGCGTGAGGACCGATGTCGTCGGGTTGAGCCGTGCGCGGAGCTGGGTGCGATATTCGTCGAGGTTGTCGATCGGCCGCTGCGCAACGCCGGTTTTCATCGCCGCTTCGGCGACCGCCGCCGGCACGATTTCCATTAGGCGCGGATCGAAGGGCGAGGGGATGATATATTCGGGGCCAAAGCTCGACGCCCGCCCGCCATAGGCCGCGGCGACCTCCTCGGGCACTTGCTGGCGCGCGAGATCGGCGATTGCATAAGCCGCCGCGATCTTCATTTCCTCGTTGATCGCGGTCGCATGGACGTCGAGCGCGCCGCGGAAGATGAAGGGGAAGCAGAGCACATTGTTGACCTGGTTTGGATAGTCCGACCGCCCCGTCGCGATGATCGCATCAGGTCTTGCCGCACGGGCATCCGGCGGCGAGATTTCGGGATCGGGGTTCGCCATCGCGAAAATGATCGGCGCGGGCGCCATGTCCTTCACCATCTCGGGCTTGAGCGCGCCCGCGGCTGACAGGCCAAGGAACACGTCGGCGCCCACAAGCGCTTCGGTCAGGTTCCGCGCTTCGGTCGGCACCGCATGTGCCGACTTCCACTGGTCCATGCTTTCGGTGCGGCCCTGATAGATGGTGCCCTTGCGGTCGCACATGATGACATTTTCGTGCCGCACGCCCATCGCCTTGATCAGCGCGGTGCACGCAATCGCCGCAGCACCCGCGCCGTTGACGACGACCTTCACCGTCGAAAGGTCGCGTCCCGTGAGGTAACAGGCGTTGATCAGGCCAGCCGCGGTGATGATCGCCGTGCCGTGTTGGTCGTCATGGAACACCGGGATATTCATGCGCTCTTTCAGCGCCGCTTCGATGATGAAGCAGTTCGGCGCGGCGATATCTTCGAGGTTGATGCCACCGAAACTCGGCGCGAGCAGTTCGACTGCCTCGATGAAGCGCTGCGGATCTTCGGTGTCGACCTCGAGATCGATCGAGTCGACGTCGGCGAAGCGCTTGAAGAGCACGGCCTTACCTTCCATCACCGGCTTCGATGCGAGCGCGCCGAGGTTACCGAGGCCGAGGATTGCGGTGCCGTTCGAGATCACCGCGACCAGATTGCCCTTGATCGTATAGTCATAGGCCTTGGCAGGATCTTCGGCGATCGCGTTCACCGGAACCGCGACGCCGGGCGAATAGGCAAGGCTGAGGTCGCGCTGCGTCGCCATCGGCTTCGACGCGACGATCTCGATTTTTCCGGGACGGCCATATTCGTGGTAAAGCAGCGCCTCACGGTCTGAAAATTGCACCTTGCTGCCGCTGTCCATCATTTATCCTCTCGATTGATCCACAAGCTGCGCGCCCGAGCCCATTCCCTAGCGTCGCCTTGGCGAAATGGAACCCGCGAATCGCGTGGCATGCTTGCCACGGGCCCATATCCATACCAAAGCATGTCGCATGCCTGTCACCGCCCGCTCCGCTGCTAACTCGAATAATGTCGCCCCCGCCGCAACGCCGATGATGGCGCAATATTGGTCGCTCAAGGAGAAGGCGGGCGATTGCCTGCTCTTCTATCGTATGGGCGATTTCTTCGAACTGTTCTTCGACGATGCAAAGGCGGCCGCGTCGACGCTCGATATCGCGCTGACGTCGCGCGGCGAGCATGACGGGCAGCCGGTGGCGATGTGCGGGGTGCCGGTGCATGCTGCCGAATCCTATCTCGCGCGACTGATCCGCGCCGGGCACCGCGTCGCGATCGCCGAACAGATCGAAACCCCGGCCGAGGCGAAGGCGCGTGGCGGGTCGAAGGCGCTTGTCGCACGCGACATCGTGCGCTTCGTCACCGCGGGCACGCTCACCGAAGAATCGCTGCTGGAAGGACGCAGCGCGAACCGGCTCGCTGCGCTCGCGCAGATCGGCAGTGACGGTGAGGTGGCGATCGCCGCGGCCGATATTTCGACGGGACGCTTCGAGGTGGTCGCCGTCCCCGCGCCGGCGGTCGATGCCGAACTCGCGCGGCTGGCGCCCTCCGAATTGCTGCTCAGCGAGAGCGCCGACGAGCTGCCGATCTCGTCAGCAAGGCAGATCGTGCGCCGGCCATCCCCGGATTTTTCGAGCACGGCTGCCCAGAAGCGCCTCGAAACCTTCTTCGGCGTCCAGACGCTCGACGGTTTCGGACAGTTCGGCCGCGGCGAAATCGCCGCGATGGGTGCACTCGTCGCCTATCTCGATCACGTGGGTACCGGCGGACCGACCTTCCTCCAGCCGCCGATCCGTCATCTCGCTTCGGGCCGGATGGCGATCGACGCCGCGACGCGTGAGAGCCTCGAGCTTGTTCGCACGATGGCGGGTGCACGCGAAGGCAGCCTGCTCGGTACGATCGATCGCACCGTCACAGCGGCGGGCGCGCGATTGCTTGCCGACGATCTTGCGAGCCCGCTCACCGAAAGGCATGCGATCGTCGACCGGCTCGACCTTGTCGATGGCCTCGCGCGCGATGCGCTGTGGCGCGGAGAACTGCGCGCGGCGCTGCGCGCATTGCCCGATGCCGGACGCGCGCTCGGGCGTCTTGTTGCAGGGCGCGGCGGCCCGCGCGACCTTGCACAGCTCCGCGATGCGCTCGGCGGTGCACGGCTCTTGCGTGAACGGCTTGCGCGGCGACCCGACCTGCCGCCGTTGCTCGAACGGCTGCTTCCGGGACTCGACGGCCATGGCACACTCGTCGATGAACTGACGCGCGCGCTGATCGAAACCCCGCCGGTCGACGCCGCGCAGGGCGGCTATGTTGCCGAGGGCTATGACCATGCGCTCGACGCCTTGCGCGAAACCGCGCGCGACGGACGCAAGGCAATCGCCGCGTTGGAGGCCGATTATCGCGACCGGACCGGCATCGCCTCACTCAAAATCCGCCATAATGGCGTGCTCGGCTATCATGTCGAGGTCCCCGCGAAGCACGCCGACGCGCTGATGGCGCCCGAATCGGGTTTCACCCACCGCCAGACATTGGCGGGCGTCGTGCGCTTCAATTCGTCCGACCTGCACGAAGCCGCTAGCCGGGTGACGCAGGCGGGCGTGCACGCGATCGCCGCCGAGGCTGCGCATCTCGAATCGTTGACCGACGCCGCGATCGCGCGGCGCGAGGCGATTGCTGCATCATGCGACGTGCTGGCGCGCATCGACGTCGCTGCGGCGCTTGCCGATCATGCGATGAGCCACAATTGGTGCCGTCCCGACCTCGCCGATGAGCCGTGTCTCGATGTCACGGGGGGGCGGCATCCCGTCGTCGAGGCCGCACTCGCGAAATCGGGTGAGCGCTTCGTGCCGAACGACGTCTCGCTCTCGCCGCGCGACAGGCTCTGGCTCGTCACCGGTCCGAACATGGGCGGCAAATCGACCTTTCTCCGCCAGAATGCGCTGATCGCCGTGCTCGCGCAGGCGGGCGGGTTCGTCCCCGCCGCGGCGGCGAAACTCGGGCTCGTCGATCGGCTGTTCAGCCGCGTCGGCGCGAGCGACAATCTCGCGCGCGGGCGCTCGACCTTTATGGTCGAAATGGTCGAGACCGCGGCGATTCTTGCGCAGGCAACCCCGCAAAGCTTCGTCATCCTCGACGAGGTCGGGCGCGGCACCTCGACCTATGACGGGCTCGCGCTCGCTTGGTCGGTGGTCGAGGCGGTGCACGAGGTCAACCAGTGCCGCTGCCTGTTCGCGACGCATTATCACGAGCTGACCCGGCTCGCCGAAACGTTGAATGCGCTCTCGCTCCACCATGTTCGCGCACGCGAATGGCAAGGCGACCTCGTGCTGCTCCACGAACTCGCCGACGGCCCCGCCGACCGCAGCTATGGCCTCGCGGTCGCGCGCCTCGCCGGCGTTCCTGCCGGGGTGGTCAAGCGCGCCGAGGCGGTCCTCGCAAAGCTCGAGGCGGGCCGTGAGAAGACCGGCGGTCTCGCTGCAGGGCTCGACGATTTGCCGCTCTTCGCCGCGACGCTTGCCGAGGCGCCCGCCGCGGCGAAGGACGCGCTGCGCGAGGCGCTGGCGGGCATCGATCCCGACGCGCTCGCACCGCGTGAAGCGCTCGACGCGCTCTATACGCTCAAGCGGCTGATGGCCGACGAGCCATGAGCGACCTGTTCGACAACCTCGACCATCGCCGCACGATCATCGACCGGCGCGACCTCGCGGCGCAGCTCGACGCCATCGCCGCCGAAAGCAGCGATTCGGGAACGCGCCGCCGCGCAATGGTGGCGCTGCTAAAGGCGGCGCTTGACGACGGACGCGCAGAGATCGAGCGCCGATTGCTCGAACGTCCGTCGGCTGGACGCGTCGCGGCAAATGCGATGGCCTTCCTGATCGACCAGATCGTCCGCCTCAGCCATGATTTTACCACCGGCCATCTCTATCCGTCGGCGAATCGGTCGGCGGGCGAACGCATCACGCTGATTGCGGTCGGCGGCTACGGCCGCGGCGAAATGGCGCCGCACAGCGACATCGACATCGGCTTCCTCACCCCGTTCAAGCAGACGAGCTGGACCGAACAGGTGATCGAGGCGCAGCTTTATACGCTGTGGGATCTCGGACTGAAAGTCGGCCATTCGTCGCGCTCGCTCGACGAGATGGTGCGCGCGGCGAAGGAGGATCTGACGATCCGCACCGCGCTGCTCGAAGGGCGTTTCATCTGGGGCGACCGCACCCTCTACGATCAGGCGTCGGCGCGCTTCGATGCCGAGGTCGTTGCGGGCAATGCGCGCGCGTTCGTCGCTGAAAAGCTCGCCGAGCGCGACGAGCGTCACAAGCGCATGGGCGATTCGCGCTACGTCGTCGAACCCAATGTGAAGGAAGGGAAGGGAGGGCTTCGTGATCTCCATACGCTGTTCTGGATCGGCAAATTCATTCACCGCGTACGCACGGTGCCCGAACTCGTAGACGCCGGCCTCCTGTCGGGTCGCGAGCTTCGCCAGTTCGAACGCGCCGAAAATTTCCTGCTTGCGGTGCGCTGCCACCTCCACACGCTTGCCGGGCGCGCCGAGGACCGGCTGACCTTCGATTTCCAGCCCGAAATTGCGCGCCGTATGCATTTCGCCGACCGGCCGGGAAAGAGCGCGGTCGAGCGCTTCATGCAGCTATATTTTCTCCACGCGAAGAGCGTCGGCGACGTCACGGGGACCTTTCTCGCACATCTCGACGATCAGATGGCGGCGCGCGGGCGGCGATTCCTGCCGACGATTCGGCGGCGGCCGGGCAAGCTCCACGGCTTCGTGCTCGATCGCGGTCGGCTCGCGCTGCCGAGCGACGATTTCTTTCAGCAGGACCCGGTGCGGCTCGTCGAGATTTTTGCGCTCGCCGACAAGCACGGTCTCGAAATCCATCCGCAGGCGATGCGGCAGGCGCGGCACGATGCGAAGCTGATCGACGCGCGGGGGGTACGGCGCATCGCACGCGCGAACGAGCTGTTCCTTGATGTGCTGACCAGCCCGCGCGATCCCGAAACGGTGCTGCGCTGGATGAACGAGGCGGGGGTGTTCGGTCGCTTCGTTCCCGATTTCGGCCGCGTCGTCGCGCAGATGCAGTTCGACATGTACCATCATTATACGGTCGACGAGCATACGATCCGCGCGATCGGGCTGCTCGCCGATATCGAGCAAAGCCGGCTGCAGGAAGATCATCCGCTGTCGACCGCGATCATGGACCAGATCCATTCGCGGCGCGTCATCTATGCCGCGGTGCTGCTTCACGACATCGCGAAGGGACGCGGCGGCGACCACAGCGTGCTCGGCGCCGAACTCGCGCTGCGCGTCTGCCCAAGGCTCGGATTGAACGAAGCCGAGACCGAAACCGTCTCGTGGCTCGTGCGCTATCATCTGCTGATGTCGGCGACCGCGTTCAAGCGCGACCTCGCCGATTTCAAGACGATCCTCGATTTCGCGCAGGTCGTGCAGAGCCCCGAGCGCCTGCGCCTGCTGCTCGTGCTCACCGTCGTCGACATCCGCGCGGTGGGCCCCGGAGTGTGGAACGGCTGGAAACGACAGCTGCTCACCGAACTATACGATGCCGCCGAGGAAGTGCTGCGCCTCGGCCATAAACAGCGTGGCCGCGAGGCGCGGATCGAAAGCAAGAAGGAAGCCGTTGCGGCGCAGTTCGGTTTCGACCGCAAAACCTTCGACAAGGTCGCGAAACGTCTTCCCGAAAGCTACTGGATCGCCGAACCGGTCGAGGTCATTGCCGCCAATCTCGTCCATATCCGGCAGGCGGGCGACGCGCCGCTGCATATCGCGGCGGTTCCCGACGACGACCGCGGTGCGACGCTCGTGATGGTGCTAGCCGCCGACCATCCGGGGCTGTTCTATCGCATCGCCGGCGGCATCCATCTCGCCGGCGGCAACATCATCGACGCGCGTATCCACACGACGCGCGACGGGCTCGCGCTCGACAATTTCCTCGTTCAGGATCCGCTGGGGCGCCCATTCGCCGAAGCGGGGCAGATCGGCCGGCTGACGCGCGCGATCGAGGATGCGCTTGCCAACCGGCACAAATTGTTGCCCAAACTCGAAGCGCGCGCTCTGCCGCGCACCCGCGCCGAGGCGTTTCGCGTCGCGCCGAACGTCTTCGTTGACAACAAGGCGTCGAACCGTTTCACGGTGATAGAGGTCAACGCGCAGGATCGTCCCGCGCTGCTCAACCAGCTTGCCTATGCGCTCTTCCAGTCGAAGGTCACCGTGCACTCGGCGCATGTCGCGACCTATGGCGAACGCGCGGTCGACACTTTTTACGTGACCGACCTGATCGGCGACAAGATCGACAGCGCGGCGCGGGTGAAGAGCCTCGAGAAGCGCCTGCTCGAAGCGGCGACGAGCCACAGCGAGGATGCGGTCGCGGCCTAAAAGTCGAATCCGTGCTGGATCGGTGCGAGCGGTACCCCTTCGAGTTCGAGCATCCGGGCCTTGGACGTCGAACCGCCCGGTGCAGAGAAGCCGCCGATCTTGCCGCCCGCCGCCAGGACACGATGGCAGGGGATGATCAGCGGTACGGGGTTCGTCGCCATCGCTTGTCCGACCGCGCGGGCATGTTCGGGGCCGGCTTCCAGCGCTCGCGCGACGGCGCCATAGGTGGTCGTCTCGCCCCAGCCGAGCGTGCGGATGAACGCATAGACCTGGGCGAAGAAGGGCGGTTGCTGGCCCGGATCGACGAGGATCTCGAAAAATTCGATCCGTTCTCCGTCGAAATAGCGGATCGCGGCGTCGATGACCGCGGCTATGTCGGCCGGCGCCTCCGCGCGCGCTGCGCCGGGCAGGCGGCGTAACACCGATCGTTCGGTTTCGAGTGCGTCAGGCGCGGGCAAGCGAAGGTTCGTGACCGCGGCATCTTTCCAGCCGATCGCCGCGACGCCGGCTGCGGTTTCGAAAAGCTGATACTGGTTGTGGCTGGCCATGCCCGGTCCTTCATCGTTGACGCAGATATAGGATCGCAGCTGGCCTAAAACCATATCGCCCGCGCTGGCTCAGCCGCTCGACGGCCCCGCCATAGCCGCTGCCGCTGCCAACAGCCCGCCGTTGAAGCGCTGCGACAGCGCGGCGTCGGGGATCGCATTGAACGCGTGGATCGCACCGGCATAGCTGTGCAGGTCGACGGGCACCCTCGCCGAAACGAGCCGCCGCGCATAATCAAGATTTTCGTCGAAAAAGAGGTCGAGGCTGCCGGTTGCGATATAGGCGGGCGGCAGGTTCGACAGATCGTCGGCAAGGCTCGGCGAAAACCAGCCGCGCCGGTCGTCGTCGATCCTGTAATCGCCCTGCAGCGCGCGCCAGCCGAAGCGGTTGCTCGCGCGCGTCCAGATGAACTCGCCGGTCGCGGGATTGTCATAGGGGCAGGCATCGCTGCCGGTGCGATGGTCGAGCATCGGATAGGTCAAAAGCTGCCCGGCGATTGCCGGACCGCCGAGGTCGCGCGCCATGATCGCGAGGGCTGCCGCCAGCCCTCCGCCCGCGCTCTCGCCAGCGACGATAATCCGGCCGGCGTCGAAGCCGAGCGCCTCAGCCTGGCCTGCGAGCCACACCAGCGCCGAATGGCAATCTTCCTGCGGCGCGGGAAAGGGATGTTCGGGGGCGAGACGATATTCGACCGACGCGACCGGTACCCCGGCCGTGGCGGCGAGCATCGCGGGCCCCGCCTGCATCTGTTCGACCGACCCCATCACCATGCCGCCGCCATGGATGTGCAGGATCGCGCCGCCGCCCGCGCGCGGTTCCGCCGGGCGGTACAGGAAAACCGGAATTTCGGGTCCGCCGTGGACCGACGGCACGACGAGCCTTTCGGGCGCGATCACGGGCGGCGGCAGGATCGAATAGCTCTCCGCCGCCTTGGCCCGGATATCGGCGATCGGCGCCGAATCGAGATCGACGCGCGGGAACAGGTCGATCAACGGCGCGATCTCGCGGTCGACAAGGTGGCGGGTGTCCATATCAAACTCTCCCTTTCTTCCCTCGCCGCCGCGAGGATCAGCCGCGCAGCACGGCCCCGACCTTTGCGGAGGCGGCGACCACCTTGTCGGCGATCGCCTTCAGCTCGGCGTCGGTGAAGCTCTTTTCCAGCGGCTGCAGCTCGACTTCGACCGCGAGGCTCACCTGACCCTCGGGCACGCCCTGGCCGGCGAAGCGGTCGAACAGCCGCGCGTTGACGATGCTCGCCTTGTCGGCGCCGCGGATCGCGCGCACCAGCTCGGCCGCGGTCAGGCTCGTCGGCGCAAGGAAGGCGAAGTCGCGGCGAACCGATTGCAGTGCAGCCGGCGTGAATGCCGCGCGCGCGGGACCGCTCGCGCGCTTCGCGGGGATCGCGTCGAGGAAGATCTGCACAGCCATCACCGGCCCGTCGACATCGAAGGCGCGCGTGAGCAGCGGGTGGAGCGCGCCGAATTCGGCGAGCACCGCTTTGGGGCCGAGGCGCAGCGTCGCCGACTGGCCGGGATGCCAGATGCTGCCCGTCGTGACGGCTTCCATCACCTGCAAGCGATCGGCGGGCGCGCCCGCGGCTTCGAGCAAGGCCAGCGCCGCGGCCTTTGCGTCGAACGCGTCGAACGCTGCGGCCTTGCCCGCCTGCCAGCCGCGCGCGCTTTTGTTGCCGGCCATCAGCACGCCAAGCGTCGGATACTCGGCATCCGCCAGATAGCGACGACCGATCTCGAACAGGCGGATGCTGTCCGCGCCGCGATTCTGGTTGCGCTGCGTCGCGGCGAGCAGCCCGGGGAGCAGCGATGGACGCATGACCTTGAGGTCCTCGCTGATCGGATTGGCGAGCGACCATGTGCCGCCGCCGAACGGCGCGGCGTCGCTTTCGCTGATGAACGACCAGGTCACCGCTTCGTCGAACCCGGCGGCCGCCGCGGCACGGCGGAGGCGGCGTTCGGCGAGCTGTTCGGCGGTCGCGGTCGGTTTGGCGACCCCATCAACGCGCGGCAACGCGACCGACGCGATCGCATCGAAGCCGGTGACGCGAGTGACTTCCTCGACGATGTCGGGGGCGGCATCGACGTCGCGGCGCCAGCTTGGCACGGCAACCTGCCAGCGGCCGCCCTGTTCGATCACCGAAAAACCGAGCGCAGCCAGAATTTCCTGCTGCCGTTCGGGGGCGATCGCGATGCCGCCGAGCGTCGCCGACAGCGCCGGGTCGTAATCGACGGTCTTCACTTCGGCGGGCGGGGTGCCCGCGCGCGTGACCGCCGACGGCGTGCCGCCGCAGATCGCAAGGACGTGCGCGGTCACGATCGCGGTGGCGTCGTCGAGGAACGCCGGATCGACCCCGCGCTCGAAGCGGCTGCGCGCGTCGCTGGTCAGGTTGAGCGCCTGTCCGGTCAGCGCGATGCGTTCGGGGGTGAAATAGGCGACCTCGATCAGCACGTCGGTCGTCGTCTCGCTGCACCCGCTATGCTCGCTGCCCATGATGCCCGCGATGTCGTGGACGCCGCTGTCGTCGGCGATCACCGTCATCGTGTCGGTGAGGACATAATCCTTGCCGTTGAGCGCCGTGACCGTCTCGCCGGCTTTAGCACGGCGCGCGACGAGCGCCCCGGTCAGCTTGGCGCGGTCATAGATATGGCTCGGGCGGCCGAGGTCGAACATCACATAATTGCTGATGTCGACGAGGGCCGAGATCGAACGCTGGCCGACGGCTTCGAGGCGGCGGCGCATCCATTCGGGCGCGGTGCCGTTGGTGACGCCTGAAATCGTGCGGCCGAAGAAGGCGGGGCAGCCCTCGGTATCGTCGGTACGGATTTCGGTCGCGGGCGCGCCCTCGCCGGCGATCGTCGGGACGTCGAGCGGTTTCAGCGTGCCGAGCCCGGCGGCGGCGAGGTCGCGCGCGATGCCGCGCACGCCCATGCAATCCTGCCGGTTCGGGGTGATCGAAATGTCGATCACCGGATCGCCCGCACCGCTATAATCGGCAAAGGGCGTCCCGATCGGCGCGTCGGCGGGCAATTCGATGATGCCGTCATGATCGTCGCCGAGCTCGAGTTCGCGCGTCGAACACATCATGCCGTTCGATTCGACCCCGCGCACCGCGGCGACCTTCAGCTCCATTCCGTTCGCGGGCACGACCGCGCCGGGCAGGCCGAGCACACCGACGAGGCCCGCGCGCGCATTGGGCGCGCCGCATACGACGGTCAGCGGCGCGCCGCCGTCACCCGTGTCGACGGTGAGCACCTGCAATTTGTCGGCCTGCGGATGCTTCTCCGCGGTCAATACCTTGGCGACGCGGAAACCGGCGAGTTTCTCGGCCGGATTCTCGACGCCTTCTACCTCATGGCCGATGCGATTGAGCGCCGCGATAACATCGGCGACCTCGAACGCACCATCCAGATGCTCTTTCAGCCAGTCGAGGGTGATCTTCATGCCGAAATCCCCCCGCTAAGCGTCGGAACCGACAGCGCGCCGAACCCGTAATGCGACAGCCACCTGAGGTCGCCGTCGAAGAAAGCGCGGAGATCGTCCATGCCATATTTCAGCATCGCCAGCCGGTCGACGCCGACGCCGAAAGCAAAGCCCTGCCATTCGTCGGGGTCGAGCCCGCAATTGGCGATCACGCGGCGGTTGACCATGCCGCTGCCGAGCAGCTCCATCCACGCATGGCCGTCGTCGTCGCCATTGCCGCCGACGATCCGCCGGCCTTTCTCTTGCTTGTAACCGACATCGACCTCGGCCGATGGTTCGGTGAAGGGGAAATAGCTCGGGCGGAGGCGCAGCACGATGTCATCGCGTTCGAAATAGGCCTTGAGGAAGGTTTCGAGCGTCCATTTGAGGTGCCCCATATGGATGCCGCGATCGATGACGAGACCTTCGACCTGATGGAACATCGGTGTATGCGTCGCGTCGCTGTCGCTGCGATAGACGCGGCCCGGCGCGATGATGCGGATCGGCGGTTCCTGCGACATCATCGTGCGAATCTGCACCGGCGACGTGTGCGTGCGCAGCAGCATCGAACGGCCCTCGGCATCGTTCATTTGCGACGGGAAATAGAAAGTGTCGTGCATCGCGCGCGCGGGATGTGTTTCGGGGATGTTGAGCGCGGTGAAGTTGCGCCAGTCGTCCTCGATCTCGGGGCCCGTCGCGACGGCAAAGCCCATGTCGGCGAAGATTTCGGCGAGCTCGTCCATCACCTGGCTGACCGGATGGACGCTGCCGCGCGGGGCGGCATCGGCGGGCAGCGACATGTCGATCGCCTCGGCGGCGAGTTTCACGTCGAGCGCCGCGGCATCGAGCGCAGCCTTTCGCGCGGCGAGCGC
>Ga0247823_10001864_pt1 | contig 17382 bp, 12 predicted proteins | sample 13C_PalmiticAcid_2_FD_192426 | JGI IMG/M metagenome (GOLD analysis project Ga0247823, IMG submission 192426) | Soil microbial communities from agricultural site in Penn Yan, New York, United States - 13C_PalmiticAcid_Day30 | ecosystem: Environmental > Terrestrial > Soil > Agricultural land... | reverse complement strand
CTCTGATTCGCAGCCGCGAGTTTCACACCAAGTAAGGAACGGGATGCCGATGTCGCTCAATCGTCGTCAGGTCCTGAAGTCCAGCACCGCGCTGATCGCGCTCCCGTTCCTGGAGTCGTTCGGCTTTCGCCGCTTCGCATCCGCCGCGGCGGCGGTCGCGCCGCCGAAGCGACTGGCGTTCCTCGGATTCGGCTGGGGCATCACGGAAGAATCGTGGTACCCGGACGTCAAGACGCCGGGGGCCGACTACCAGACTCCCGACGGCCTGCAACCTCTCGAACGTCACAAGGCCGACTTCTCGATCGTGCAGGGCCTGCGTAACAAGTACTCGAATGAAGGTCACGCCGGCAGCACCTGGTGGCTGACGGGGGCCAACCCGTATGCCCAGCCGGGGCAGAGCTACTGCAACACGATCTCGGCCGACCAGGTGGCCGCCATTCAACTGGGCAACGCGACGCGGTTCGCCTCGCTGCAGTTCAACCACAGCGAAGAGGGAGATCGTTCGGGCCATGGCGTCGGGCTGTCGCTGGCGTGGGATCCGAGCGGGAAGCCGATTGGCGGCGAAAACGGCCCGCTCTCCGCGTATCACCGGCTCTTTTCACGGGAGTCGACCCCGATCGAACGCCAACGCGCAATGCTGGCCCAGCGCCGCAGCGTGCTCGATACGGTGCTGGAGAACGCCCGCAGTCTGCAGCGGGGGCTTGGCAGACAGGACAACGAAAAGCTGGCCGAGTACTTCGACGGGATTCGCGATATCGAAACCCGGCTGAGCAAGGAAGAGAAATGGATGGACGTGCCGCGGCCGACAGCACCGCTCCCGTCGCCGCCGGGCGGGCTCCAGGGGAAGGAAGAGATCAAGTTGATGTACGACCTGCTGGTGGCCGCGTTCCAGACGGACAGCACGCGCGTCATCACCTATCGACAGCCAGTCGCGACGCTGCTAACGAGCATCGACTGCGACGTCTTCCCGCATGACATGAGTCACTACCACAGCACGCGCGGGGAGAAGCTGGCCGCGTCACAGTTGCGGGATCGCGTCCAGAGTGAACTGCTGGCCGGGCTGATCGACAGATTGAAGTCGACGAAGGAATCCGACGGAAGCCGGCTGTTCGATCACGTGGCGCTGGCCTACGGCAGCAACATCCGCAGCGGCCACGACCTGACGAACTGCCCCACGCTGATCACCGGCGGCGGCGCTGGCATCCGGCTGGGTGAGAACATTGTCGTCGAGAAAGACACCCCCCTGTGCAATGCGTGGCTCACGTTGTTGCGCGGAGTCGGCGTCCATGTTGAACGGCATGGCGACAGCACCGGAGAGATTCCGGCGCTGAAGGCGTGACGATCAGCGGCTGAGTTCATGTTGCGTTCTTCAACACGATTGCTTTTTCGGGAGTCAGTATCGCTCGGAAGCACAGCATGCTTCGTCCGGGCCTAGCGGTCTGCTGTCTGTTGTGAAGTCGTTCTGGCGGAAATTTCTCATCTCCACGACCTCCATTGATTTTGGGAGCACTCACCCATGAAGTCTCGACAGTCCACGTCACGGCCGGGTTTCACGCTGATCGAACTGCTTGTCGTTATCGCCATTATCGCGATCCTGATTGCGCTGCTGCTGCCGGCTGTCCAGCAGGCTCGGGAAGCGGCCCGCCGGACGCAATGCCGGAACAACCTGAAGCAGTTCGGGCTGGCGATTCACAATTACCACGACGTCTACCAGGCGTTCCCGCTTGCCAAGAGCGGCCCGAACCAGGCATCGAACCGCTACAGCGCCCTGGTAGCGCTGCTTCCCTACTACGACCAGTCGGCCGCCTACAACCAGATCACGGCAACGCCAAACAACCCGTGGATCGGCGGCGCGCCGAACAACGTGCGGATGACGATCATCAAGTGTCCGTCGGCTCCCAGCGTTCCCGATCCTATCGCCAATCTTCCGTATTCGAACTACGTGTTCTGCCTGGGCGACGTCTCCTGGAGCCTCAACACCTTTGCGAGCATTCGGGGGCTGTTCGGAAACGACTACAAGTTCTCGATTCGCGACGTCACCGACGGGACCTCGAACACGGCCATGATGTCCGAGGCGATCCAGGCGCAGAATGACGGAACGGGGCTCACGACCAACGGATTTGCCGCCGTGAGCCGGATCAACACGCAGCAGCCGGGTCCCTGCCGGGCGACGTGGATCAATCGACAGTTCACGCCAGGAACGACACTCACGGCCGTCGATCGCGTCCCCGGCGGACGGTGGTCCGACGGTATTCCTGCCATCACCAGCTTCAACACCATCCTGCCGCCGAACTCGGCCGTCTGCGCTGACGCAGCGGGAGTTCAGGGCGTTCTGCCGCCGAAGTCGATGCATGATGGCGGCGTGCACCTGCTGCTGGCGGACGGGTCCGCACGGTTCATCAGCGAGAACATCGACGCCGGGAACGTGACGGCCGGGCCGAGCCAGACAGGGCCGAGCAAGTACGGCGTGTGGGGCAGCCTGGGCACCCGCGGCTGGGCGGAAGTGACTGGGGAATTCTGAACTCGACAGACAGGAACCGTTGACCGAATGGCTCGTCTTCGGATGAGTCATTCGAAGTCTTCTTTGCGACACGTTCTGCTCGTCTCCCATTCTCCGACCAGGTAGCCAGTCCAATGACCAAGTGGTCCGTTCGTGGAATCGTTGCGGTGTTGCTCGCCGGATGCCTGCTGCCGGCCGGATGCAGTCGGGAAGACAAATGGGTGAAGAATCGCCCCAAGGTGTATGCGACGAGCGGCGTCGTGCGGCAGGACGGCCGGCCATTGGCCGATGCCATCGTGACGTTTCAGCCCAAGGAGGGCGTCTACGGCGGAACCGCCAGCACGGACGCGGAAGGCCGCTATCAACTGACGACATTCAAGGACTTCGACGGCGTGACGGCCGGTGAGTTTTCAGTTGCGATCGAAAAGATTGACTGGATCCCCGTCGAAACTGCGGCGAAGACTCCGCCGGCCGACGGCGGGATCTACCTGCCCCCCCTGAAGAAGGTTCCCAGAACGGCGGCCAGGTATGCGGACTCCGGCAAGTCTGGGCTGACGGCGGTTGTGACCGCGGAGGGGCCGAACGTCTTCGATTATGAACTCGATTCAAATGCGCGGTGACAAGAGTGACATCTGTAAGCGACGATTCCTGATCGAATAGAGGGTCAGCTCCGAAACTGACGCGGGATCGAATGAATGCCCGTGAGGGCCCCCTTTCCGATAAAACTCGCCGGAATCCGTTCTCTGTTCGATCGATTCCGTCCGAAACTCGCGAGAGTACGTGGCCTCGGCGGGATATAGCCAAATGCACAAGTCTCACAGAGCAAATACCTTCATGTCGCGTCCTGTTCCGGGTCAGGCGAGACCTGCGAATGTTAGGGAACTAAAAGCGGGCCGACGCCGACTCAGCCGCTTCAGGCCGATCGTGTTGCCGCCATAACTCTACCGAAGTTGCACCACCCGGCTCGTCATCGGCCTTCGAACCGAAACCCACCGCAGTCACGTCCCCGACTCCACCTGTGAAGTATCCCTTTAGCAAACTGACTGTGAAGGTCATCCTTGAAGTCTTTCGAGACTCGAAGGTCACGGTCTTTCAGGACAGCCATGGAACTGCATTCGCGTGGCTCCCTGTGTCGGACGGACTCACGACCCATTACGAGTGCCTCGGCATTCGCACGAAGCACTTCCTGTCCAAGTGCCTGAAACTGATCGCAAAGGCAACTAACAAGACTCCTGATCGCGGAGACTTGAAAGATGCGATCGAAGAGCTGGAACTGAAATCCTATCTTCAACCGCAGCGGGAACTGGGATTGCGACGCCGGGAAAAGTATGGAGAAGTCTTCATCGACCTGGGCGACGCCTCTGGGCAGATGGTGAAAATCACGCCCGAGGGTTGGACAACGGTCAGGCCCGAAGAGCCGATGTTCTATCGCAATCCCCACATGAGCGCCCTCCCGATGCCGGTGTCGGGGGGAAATGTGGAGGACATCTTTGAGTTCTTCCCGGTTTCTTCTCCTGAATAGGGGCTTCTCCTGCTGGCTTGGAACATCGCGGCATTGAACTCGTCGATTTCAAATCCAATTCTTGTTGTCACTGGTCAACAGGGTTCCGCCAAAACGACTCGCACTCTCCGTCTCCGTTCTCTGCTCGACCCCAGCGTCGTACCGGTCCTGGGTGACAGCGAGACGACGAATCTGTTCCTGACCTTCCAGCGGCACTCCATCCCGTGCTTCGAAAACGTAGATAAGTTCAGCAGAGCGGAGTCCGACATGTTTGTCGGGCGGTGACTGGAAACGGAATTGAGCGACGGAAACTCTTCACCGACAACGACCAGGTCCTGTATTCCTTCCGCCGGTCGATCATTATCAACGGACTCGACTTCCCAGCTCAAAAGCGGACTTCCTGGATCGCTGCCTGATCTTCCAATGCGACAGGATGAAGGAATTCAGGCCTCAGCAGGAGCTAGACGAAGGAGTTTCTGAGCAAGACCACGGGGCGCGAACAGAGGCCGACGATCCTGATGCACGACAGGGACACGAAGTTCACAAAGGTGTGGGCCGAGACGCTGGAGATGAACGGTGTCAAAACGAATCCCTTGCCGGTGGCCTGACCGAATCTGAACGGACGTTGCGAGCGTTTCATCCAAACGATGAAGCACGAGTTGCTTTTCAAGTTCATCCTGTTTGGCAACCGGCATCTGGACTACCTCGTCCAGCCGTTTCTCGCGTACTACATCGGGCAACGCGCGCACATGGAGCGAGGACACCTGCCGCCGCTGGGCGCCGTTCCCGACGAGGTCGTGAAGCCGATCGGGGACTGCATCGAGGTGAAGTCGTACGTCGGCGGGCTCGTGAAGTCGTTCGAGCGGAAGGCAGCGTGACCACAGCCGACCCGATCGAAGTTGCGCGACAAATGCAGGAATCGCGGCACCTGAATGCGCCGAGCGTGCACTGGCTCCCGGCCCTCTGCGTATCTGACCGGTGGAGTATCCAACGCGGGCGAGTTGGCACGATGACCGAATTACTCACAGGCCGGTGTTCGCGTTCGGAAGTTCAATCGAAACATCGACCTGCAGGCCAATCGGCGCGAGGAGTTGATCGTCCGGTTCAAGGAAGACTTCTGCCATCTCAAGGTCTTTACGCTCCTCCACGCTGCGGCTGAACACTGTCTTGTTGCCCATGACCGGACGGACGGTGATTACTTTGGCGGAATAGCGTTTCCCGCGGAGGTTGCGCCCGTAGATTTCCGCGCGGCACCCGGCGATGGCGGCTGAGGCAAATCGTTCATCGACTTCCGCACGCACCTGCAGTGGCCCGGAACGCGCGAAGAGAACTGCCGGTTCCGCCGGAGCCATTGCCGACACTGGCTCACCATCGAGCTTCAAGTACCGCAGGACGACTCCGTCAAAAGGCGCGGTGAGTACAGCCTCTGACTGCCGTCTGCGTGCCGCATCTGCCCGGGCCTCGGCAAGTCGCAGGGACATTCGGGCAACATCAAGGTCCTGGGGCCGAATTTTTGTGCGCGAGTACGCTAGCTTGGCCTCATATGCCGCCGTGCTCTTTTCGGCCTGGGAGGTCTGAGAGTTGATTGCTTCCAGGGCCGACTGAGTCGTTGCCAGCTGCGAACTTAGCCGAGAAAGGCGAGTCGCCTCGTTCCTGAGATACTGCAGCTCTTCCTGAACACGCGCTAATGCATGTTCAGCTTCGCTGATCAGTTGAGGATGCTCACCAGCCTCAAGTTGTTCGAGATTTGCCTTGGCAAGCGCGACGCTGGCGTCAGCTTCGTGAACAGCGGCCTCCAGAACCCGTTGGTCGAGTTCCGCGATGACCTCGCCAGCCTTGACGTATGACCCGGGTTTGATCAGACAGCGGGAGATGACGCCTCCGCAGCGAAAGCCAAGGCGGCGGACTTCTCCGGGGGCATCGACATAGCCGACGCCGACAGCGCGTGCCGCTGAGTCGTTAGGCACCAACTGCACGGTCGCCGCTGGTTCAGAAATCGGCCGGGCGACAAGCCAGCTCGCGACCGCCGTAGCGAGAAACGCCAGCACGAGCATGGCAGTGAAGCGATTCATTTTCATTCGTTCACCAATCGCCCGCGGTCCAGCGTATAAGCACGCTGGAATCGGGGAATCAGGCGTTGATCGTGGGTGACCGTCAGGACCGCCGCCCCGGCCTCTTTCGCATGCCTCAATAAGAGGTCAACAACGATCGCGCCGTTATCCCAGTCAAGCGATGCTGTCGGTTCATCAGCCAGGACCACCGCTGGAGCGTGAACAAGGGCTCTGGCGACAGCAATTCGTTGACGCTGGCCTCCACTGAGTTCGCCGGGTCGTTTCTCCGCAGCATCCGAGAGGTCCAGTCGGGCCAATAGTGCGTCGACTCGCTTCTGCACATCGGGAGTCCCCGCATTCTCACCAGCGAGGGCGACGTTTTCCGAAACGGTCAGAAATGGCAGCAGCCGCGCGTGCTGGAAGATGAATCCAATCTGCCTGCGTCTCATTCGGGCCAACTGGGCGGCGTCACGCCAGTCAAGTGATTGGCCCGCGACAAGAACATCGCCGGCCGTCGGCCGCAGCAGACAGCCCATAATTGACAGTAACGTGGTTTTTCCGGATCCGCTCGGCCCCAGGAGGACGCAAGTGTCGCCATTACCCAGGGTAAGTGAGACATCGCGCAGGACCGCTTGTTCGGAGGTTGGTCCCTCGAAGCGATGATCGATGCTCCAACACTCGATGGCGGCGTTCACTCGGTCTCTACCCCAGAAAGACGTCAGTTGCCTTCTTACCGAGTACGAGGCGCATCGACATCGCCGTGGCCGCCAGCCCGGTAATCAGAAACAGTCCGAGCAGCATGATCTGCACATTCAGGGTCATTTCGAGCGGGACAGGAGTGCGGGCGGTCGCGCCGGCGGCAATCTGGAACAAACCGAGAGCGATGAGAACGCCGCCCAAGGTCAGCAGCAGCGCTTGGCATACGATGCACTTGAGGTGCTGCCACGCAGTGAAGCCCAGAGCTGACAAGGTCGCGTAGTTCGCAAGATTCTCTTGGGTGACAGCGAACAGCACCTGGCTGCCAACAAGCGTGCTGACGGCAAAACCGAGCGCAGCGGTTAAGACCACGGTCATCCCCAAGCCGGTCTCCAACATCCAGTACAAGATGGTCCTCCATTCAAACTCAGTGCCGGTCAGAACCTCTACTCCGACAAGTTCGTTCAGCAGCCTCGTACGCACTGCCTCCATCGACTGCAGATCCGCGCAACGGATCATCACGTAGGTGATCTCATCTGCTGAGTAGTGCGTGTCAAACTTGCGGGCCGATGACAGTGACGTAAAGACGAAGGGCGACGCGGTGAGCGTTCTGATGCCCGAGCAGATCCCCCTGACGACCGCGCGCTGGCCATACAGCTCCGCCTCATCTCCCAACCCGGTCACACCCAACATCGCAAGGTACAGCTCGTCAATGATCACGCCGTCATCGATGTGCGTTGCGTCTGGGGCACCGCAAAGGATGTTCCACGGTCCGCCGACAGCGTCGGCATCCAGGCCCACAAGCTCGATACTGGTCCGCCGGCCGTCCGCGGATTGCCAGAAATTCCAGGTCATCATCATCGGATCGGCCCGGAGCACACCCGGAACGGAGCGAGACTTGTAGAGAGTGCTGAGCGGAATCTCGCCGCCATAATCAAACGCGCAGGTTCCTTTGGCCATGACCCATAGGTCGGCTCCCGAATGCCGAATGATGGCCGTACAAGTCGCACACCATCCGATCAACATTCCTAGCTGGGCCTGGCTCAGGAACAAAAGAAAGCCAAGGCCGGCCCAGGTCATCGCCAGGCGAAGCGGGTGGAATGCCAGCATCCGCCAGGCGATCTTCGTCATGCGGGTCGCCCCGCGTCGGCTGCAGTATCCTGCAACACCTGTGGCGCCGTCGAAGCTTTCGCGATGTGCTTGTACCCAGCCGACAAGACTTCGATGGCTTTGTCGATCTCCTCGTCTGTGTGTATGGCCATCACATTGAGCCGCAATCGTGGCGCATTCATCGGCACCGCCGGATAGGTGATCGGAACCACGTACACTCCATGTTGCCTGCAGTACGCAGTCAGGTCGAAAGCCTGTTGTTCCGACTGGCAGAGCACGGGGATAATGGCTGACTGCGTCGGCCCGATACGAAAGCCTGCCGCGGTCAGTCCTTCGACCAGTCGTCGAGCGACAACTCGGAGTCGCTCGACACGCCACGGTTCACGCTGCAAGATTTCGAGGGCCTTTGCGGCAGCGGCAATGACCGGCGCGCCGCTCGCAGTGCTGAAAACGTATCCTCTCGCGTGATGCCTGAGATACATCACTAGATCCCGCGACCCGGCAACGAACCCGCCCAGACTTCCCAGGCCTTTCGAGAGATTTCCCATCTTCACGTCGATGACACTATCTGGCAGACCAAAGTGCTCCGCTATTCCTCGCCCGGACTGGCCGAGAACGGTGAAGCTGTGCGCTTCATCGACCATCAAATGTGCCTGATATCGACGACAAACGTCGACAAGGTCCGGAAGCGGTGCGATATCGCCCTCCATGCTGTAAACGCCGTCGACGACCACCAGCTTTCGTTCGTGACGCGACTGTCCGAGCAACGTTTCGAGCTGGCGAACATCGTTGTGACGGAATTTCTCGAAATCCGCGCCGGAAGCTTCACAGCCATCAACGAGACTCGCGTGATTCCACTCATCACCGAAGACAGCGTCTCCATTCCCGACAAGCGCCTTCAGCGTGGCGACATTCGCCATGTAACCACTTGAGAATACCAAGGCATCGTCCGCGCTCACGAATCGGGCGAGTTCACGCTCCAGACGGCGATGGAGTTCCGATGTTCCGGCAACGAGCCGCACTCCGTGAGCACCGGCGCCGTAGACATCGATTGCATCTTTCGCAGCCTGATCAACTTCCGGATGGCCAATGAGTCCCAGGTAGCCGAACGAAGCCAGCATCAGGAGCGAATCGCCGTTTAACTGCGAGGATGTCCCGACGTGGCTGGTAAACGGGGTTTCGTAAAAATAGTTCCGCGACTGAACGAGCGAGTTCACACGTTCCGTTCGCGTGCGCAGCAGATCTTCGAACCGCGACGGATTTGACGAAGCGATCTGGGGCCCACGGACTTCTTTCCGGTGCTCTTGCTCGATGTGTATCGGTGTCGGTGATCTGATCTGCAGGGATGGGTGGGATCGGTCCGGCGACCGACCGCGCTTCAGCTGGCGAATCAACTCACCCATCTTCTCGAGGGTGTAATGGTCGAAGAACAGGTCTGGAGTAACCGTCACATGGAACTCATTTTCCAGCCGGAGAGACAGCGAAGCCGCCCCGACCGAGTCGACTCCCAGCGCGAGCAACGAGGTCGAGGCGTCGAGTGACGAAATGTCAGGATCGACCTCGGCTCGAAACCAGTTCACAACGACATCATGCAGTTGCCGATCCATCGACGCGCTCGCATCGCCGGTAGGGACTTCTTGATGCGATGATGAACGAAAGACGATCTCGAGTTCGCCACGTTCATACATCTGCCTAGTTCGTTGGCGCTGAAGCTTGCCGCTGGATGTCTTCGGGAACGTCGTCGGTCGCACGAGAACGATCTCTTCGAGCACCACCTCAAACTCGCGAGAAACGCGTTCTCGGAAGGCCTCCATTTGCCCATGAAGTCTGCGGAGGTCCTGTGGCGTCTCGCCTTGTCCTCTCGTCCACCGGACGACGTCGCGCGTCGCCTCGGCCACAACGACAACGCGACCCTGATCTCCACGATCGACAGCAAATGCCGCGCAACTGCCCGGAGCGACTGCATCAATCAAACGCTCGACAAGAACCTCGATGTCCTGGGGATAGAGGTTTCGTCCTCGGATAATGATGAGATCTTTCAACCGTCCGGTCACGAAAAGCTGACCGTCACGCAAGAACCCAAAATCGCCGGTTCGCAACCAATGTCGAGTGTCCCCCGGAAGCGTCGCGTGAAAGGTCCGCTCCGTCTCGGCGGGCTGGTTCCAGTAGCCTTCAGCGACACTCGGTCCCGTGACCCAGATTTCCCCGACCTCAGAGCACTCACAAGGTCGTAGTGAATCCGGGTGGACGATGGAGACCTGGTGACTAGGGCCGACCTGTCCACAGGCCACCAGAGCGAGGCCATTGTCCGCTGGAACAACCTGATGGCGTTCAATCGCCGCTCCATCAACGTCCACAATCGTCGCCCCGGAATGGGGAGGTCCGCCCGAGACCAGCAAGGTTGCTTCTGCCATTCCATAGCACGGAAAACTGACGTTGGCTGACAATCCGCACTCACGGAAACTGTCGCCAAAGCGCTGCAAGGTGTCAGCACGGACAGTCTCCGAGCCGTTATAGGCAATCCGAAGAGAAGACAGATCCAGTTCCGACCTCTGCGCTTTCGAGATCTTCCTGACGCAGAGATCGTACGCGAAATTTGGCGCGCCGGTGCAGGTCGCACGAAACTTCGAGACCGCGCGCAGCCAAGTGATTGGCTCGCTGAGAAACGCGTTCGGGGCCATCAGGATCGATGGAAAACCCACGAACAGAGGCGCGAGGATCCCACCGATCAATCCCATGTCATGAAACATTGGCAGCCATGACACCATGACCGAGGAAGTGCTGAACCCGAAGCACTGCTCGATCAACCTCTCATTCGCGACGATGTTGCCATGCGTGACGCGGACGCCCTTAGGCTCCGTCGTAGATCCGCTTGTGTATTGCAGGAACGCGAGTTGCGACGGTCGAACTGACGCAAGCGAGGCCTTAGAGTCGCCGTCGCATTCTTCTGTTGCGAGGACGGTCGACTTCAGAAAGCGGCTCGCGACCTCCTCCTCAACGCTTCGTTTAGTTTCTTCCGAGCACAGCATCAGTCGCGGCGAACAGCTTTCCGCCATCGAGAGAATTCGGGCGGCGTTCCGATTCCGTTTGGGGGGATAGGCGGGTACAGCCACAACGCCGGCATACAGGCATCCCAGAAATGCCCTGATAAACTCCAACCCCGGCGGAAACATCAGGAGCGCTCGATCCCCTGGTACCGCGATTTCGAGGAGACTCTGGGAGATGGCCCTAGCCCCGGAGTCCAGCTCTCGGTAGGTCACCCGTTCCGGCTCATCATCGGACTTGAGAAACTGATACGCGATCCTTTCCCCTTCGCTGGCGACGTGAGACTGCAACCGGTCGAGGATTGTTTCCTCGTGCCGTTCGATCTCCGAGCCTTTCCCGATTCGACTGAACCCTCCAGGCCGACCGGCCTGCCTGAACTGTGCACGCATAAGGGATCCAGTGACAGCCTTTGGAGATGACGACGCGCCATTCGCGTTCTGAGGCTAAAGGCGTGGCGAACGCAGTCCCTGATGAGTGCAGCTGCAAACCGCGAAGTCGCCCCGCACGGCGGCGAAGCGACTCAAAGCTTGCAACCAGAATCCTGACGCTCCGACTCGACATCACTGTCGTACGTCAGGGCAGTCTCACAGCCCCAAGCGTGACCGGAGTCAAGTCGACCCGGGACTTCCGTCGGTGAAGTCGGTCCCAATCAAATTGCAACCGCTCAGTCCAACTCGATTGCGTAAACCACTCCCGCCCTCGCAGCCGGCTTTGGCTGGCCTTTGAATCGTACCTTGAGCTCGGTTTGACGGCCGTCTTTCGGATTGACTGAGTACAAATTGTTTTTGTCGATGACATAGATAATTTCGCCATCGCTGCAGGCGGTGACACCCTCGGAGTACGTCCCCGGATGCTGCGTAATGTTCCCGTTTCGGGTGTCGATTACGTGGAGTTGCTTGTTCTCAATCGCCAACAACCCCTGCCTCGCGCTGACTAGTTGAGTGTCGTCCTTCCAGGTCACTGGTTTCGAGTGCGTACCTTTCAGGACGGTTGCCGATCCGTTACTTACATCGATCCGCCAGAGAAAATGGTGTTCGATCGCGTACAGATGCGTCTCGCCTCCGTCTTTGTATCCTGCCAGGGAGACGCGCCCCTTCCAGACTGTCGGATTGCTCTCGTCTCCGAGTAGCACCTTGACTTTGCCCGTGTCTGGATCGATCGCCCACAGACGCTCCGCTTCAATGGCATAAAGCTCATTTCCGACCGCAGTCAAGGCGACCTCGCCCGACCAGGTCGACCCCTTCATGGCTCGAGCCCGTCCGTTGTCCGCGAGATCAATCTTCCAGAGCCGCCCCGCTTCGATTGCGAACAGCCGACCATCATCGGTCATTGCCAGCGGAGGCTGACCAACGAATGTCGACGCAGTGTATTGCTTCGAACGAGCGTTCGGTCTTGCAGGCACCGAATACAGATGGGCGGTACCAGTGTGCGGGCCTCGTTCTTCTTTCTGGCCGCCAGCTTCTTTGATGGTGGGCAAGAGCTTTGAGCTGACCCACCGCTCGATCGCCGCAGTGTTGATGATCTCACGTCCACCGCCCCAGGACACCGTGACAGGCCCATTGTCGTAGGTGAGTACACACTTCTCTTTGCCAACTTTGAACGGGCCATATGCGAGGGAATACCTTGCAGATGAAGTGACCCAGTAGCTGTTGCCGTCCTTTTCAACGCGTTCGACGTCTACCCCCCCCACACGCTGCACGCCAATTCCCTTGTAACCCACTTCACCAGGGAAGACGTATTTCTCGCAGAACATCTGAACGACTTCCCCGTAAGTTGGGCCACCATTGATGACCCGCTCGTTTCGCACGTCTCGCCGCTCTGCCACTGCAGGAGCAGTGCAGATGGCCAATATTATCGTTAAACAGGGTAATGCCGCTCTTCGCATGTGGTGCCTCGGTCGGTGTTTTTTGAGGAATGGGTTGCCACAAGGGCCGCTCTGGACCAAGTCATGGGGCTCCGCACGGCCGGCCCAGCTACAACATGCCCGCCCGTCGGCCCCAAGCTTTAGAAGACAGTTTGTCGCGTTTTTCGGATTGGCCCCCCGAAGCAACATTGCGGAGGAAGGTCCGTAGCCAAGTGCAGAAGATTGCCGCTGGCCGTATTTGTGCGACCGCTCGACCCCCGAGCCCCAACCAGATTCCATCGCAGATCGCAAGTTTTTTGAAAGTCGTTCTCGCTCGCCGCTTGAAGCAATTCATCGGTTGCGAAACATTCATGAAACAGCGATTCTCGCCCGTAGCGCTGCGAGCAAATCGGCGCTGAGCCGGGCCGGCCTTCTGTGGCACAACGGGTGTTTTCTGGGACGCGAGCCAGCGACAAATGAATCGAGACGATGAATCGGTTTTTCACGAAGTGCGAAAGCTTCCCATCGGTCAACAGGATCCGCATCTCCGTGAGGCCTGCCGAGGTGATGATGCTCAACTGGCCCGCCTTCGGAGGTTACTCAGTGCTTACCGTGGTGACTTAGGTGTTCTTCGCGAGCCGATTCAATACCTGGACTCGGGCATTGCCGCTCCGCCAGACTGCGAGGCGGTCGGGAGTTTTGTGGGTCCTTATCGGATCGTCGGACTTCTGGGCGAGGGAGGCATGGGAGTCGTCTACCTCGCAGAGCAGACGGTACCCATTCGCAGACATGTCGCGCTCAAACTGATCAAGCCTGGGATGGATTCCCGAAACGTCGTCGCTCGCTTCAACGCGGAGCGACAAACACTTGCGCTGATGGATCACCCAGGTATTGCCCGGGTGCTCGATGCCGGCGAATGCATCAAGGGACAAGCGTTCTTCGTCATGGAGCTGATCGACGGAACGCCGATCACGACTTACTGCGACGAACAGCACCTCGACATCGCATCGCGGCTCCGCCTGTTCGTCGATGTATGCGACGCGATACAGCACGCACACCAGAAAGGAGTCATTCATCGCGACATCAAGCCGAAGAACGTGTTGGTTGCAGTTGTCGATGGCACACCGATCGTCAAGGTCATCGACTTTGGAGTGGCGAAGGCACTCTATGAAACGCCTCCGAGCGACTCGCTGCTCACATCGCCGGGGCAGTTGATTGGCACGCTTGAGTACATGAGTCCTGAACAGTTGTCGGCCGACCACCGCAACACCGACACCCGTACTGACGTCTTTGGTCTGGGGTCGCTGCTGTATGAACTCTTGACGGGGACAACGCCATTTCATGGTGAGCGTCTGCGCAGGGCATCCGTAGATGAAATGCTGCGGATTATTCGGGAGGAGGAACCATCACGGCCCAGCAGGCGGCTCACAGAGCAAGGAGGCATTGTAAGCGGCCCGAGTGCCGACAGATTGGGGAGCAGCTCACCACGTGCCCGACGGCGTCTGGGGTACGATCTCGACTGGATCGTGATGCGAGCGCTCGAAAAGGATCCTTGCCGACGGTATGACGCGGTGAGCGAATTCGCATCGGATGTGAGGCGTTACCTCCGGCACGAGCCCGTTCTCGCAAGCCCCCCGTCGATCGCATACAGACTTTCGAAGCTGTACCGACGCCATCGCGTTGTGGCGCTGGCGTCGTTGGCCGTGGTCATGGCGCTCGTCGCAGGCGTCGGGACTGCAGTCACGTCGGCGATTCGCGAACGTGAATCTGCCCGACTGGCCGAGTTGGCGTCGCGTGATGCTGAGATTGCCGGTGTAAGGGAGCGTGAAGCGCAGCTGCGGAACGAAGGCGCCCAGCGCTTGGCGGAACACGAGCGACAGCTGAGAAGCGTGACCCGCGGCGATCGCGAGCGGGCATCGAGGAACTTTGCGGACGCGATGCACTGGTATCGGCAGGCACTCACTTCGATGGACGGCGACGCACCCGTTCCGCCGTGGCTGGGATGGCGGATTATGAGTTGTTTCGACGAGAGTCCGCGATTGGCTGGCATTCACGACAGCATTGGTTACGACGTGGCAGGTGGGTTCACTGATTTCGCGTCTCTTGATGCATCAGCGCAGAGGTGGTCGGAGTATTGGAAGCCGTTGTCGAAGGAGAAACGGCACCGAGTACTGACACGGATGACTTCAATCGGCCCAGTGACGGTGGAACGGAATTCAAGCGATCAGGTGTTTCAGGCTTACCAAGGAATCGTGCCCGATCTGACACCGATTGGGAAGAAGCACACTTTGCAGCTTCAGTCACAGTATCCACGGGGAGACATTGCCCCAGATGGGGCGGTCGTCGCGTTGTTCGAGGGGGACATCCGGAAGCCCGGGCAAGCGCAAAGCTACCCGCCCCGTGATCGGCCTCAGGAAACTGCGATTCATCTCCTCAATTTGCTAGACAAATCCCTTTTACCAGATGTTGTCACGATCCCCTATGCGATCGGCCGCCTGGAATTCAGTCCGGACTCTCGGCGCATCCTTGTCTCTCCAAGGTGGCCCAGCGAAGTCAAACCAACGGACCAAAGCGTCGCGATTGCTGTACTGAGGTCGGATCCGACCGAGGTGGAATCGCTGCAATTTCACCTCGGTGCAATCGACGCCGCCTTCTCCCCGGACGGTCGGCTAGTTGCCGTTCTTCGCAAAGGCAGTCTGGAAACGTGGAACCTGACGAATGGAGAACGAATCGCTGCAGCAGCGTGGAGCATCGGTCCCCATGCGACTTTCTCGGGACTGACGTTGCGATTCAGCCCCGATGGTAGCCTGCTTTTGACATCGACGGGTAAGGCGCTGGCGGTTTGGCGGACGCTGGGATTGAAGTTGATCGAGACAATTCCCACGAAGGGGGTAGTGTGGGCGGCGGAAAGTGGTCCAGACAACACAACGCTCGTGTTGAGCAGTAGCAATGGATGCACGGTGTGGGACCTCGATTCGAACACTGAGAGGGCAAAACTGCCGGAGGCGAGTTCGCATCTCATTCGGTTCAGCGACCATGGGCGATATCTCGTTCTTGGTAGCCGTGTCTTGGACCTGCAGCCGCATGGTGGTGTCATTCACTCGCCAGCCGACCGCGATCGCATTTGGAACGCAATCTCGCCGGGCAAGAGTTTCATCGTCTCGAATGGCCCTGTCCCGATGATCCGCTTCCTGAATGACGGCCGGGAAATTCCTCTGCAGAACGCATTGCCAGTCACACCACAAAGCTCTTGGCCTCTGCGACCAAATGTGATTGGTCAATCAGACAGTCTCCTCTGGGACAAGAATTTCCCCAGGGCGGTCATCAGCCGTGACTCTCGATCTGTCGCAGGCTTCCGAAGTCGAACGTGCCTGCAAGTCTGGAATACGGCAACCGGTCAATTACGATCGACGATCCACACTACCGACGAGCTCTCGGATGCAGCATTTGATGATAGTGGTGACCGGGTTGTGGTGGTGACGAAACAAGGCTGTCAGCTCTATGACGCGGCGACTGGTCGCCCCTCGGGCGATCTGATTGTCGTCCCGACCGTCGTAGCTTCGAAGTCCACGCCGAACCCAGAAGGTGTCACTGAAGCCGTGTTTTCTCGGGACGGTTCCAAGGTGATCGGGACAACTCGCAAAAGTGTTTATGTCTGGGATTCAAGAATCCGCACCTTACTCTGGCAGAAACAAGTGGCATCCCCGTTTGGAACATCCCGAGGGGCATTGCATGACGTGCTTGCGGATTCGGAGATTCACGTCTCACCGAATGACGACTTCGTCACATTCCAGGCGGGGGCCTGCCCGATTTTCCTCGAACTGGATTCCGGCAAGCCGATCATCGACGCGTTCGACTCGAACGGCGGTTCATCCGGCATGACCGTCTCAAATGACGGACGGTTCGTCGCCACCACGACACTGGGGGGCCCCACTCGGATCTGGTCCATCCCCGATCGCCGGCAGCTGCCCTCGATTTCGGCAGCACGATCCCAGTGGTGCCCAAGCATATCCGCCGACAACCGATTGCTTGTCACAAGTGGCAATAAAACTCTGACGATCTGGGACCTCCAGTCTGGCGATGCAATCTGGTCTTCAAACTCGCTGTATGGAGGTGCTGAGAACTTCCGCACGGCGTTTTTCTCTCGCGACGGACGAGAGATTCATGCGATCACGCCTGACGGGCTCCACTTCTCAAGAAAGCTACCCGATCGAATTGATTCGGTTGAACTGGACGCCCTGTACAACATCAATGGCTCTGAGACAAACGTTCATGTTGGTGACATCATGACCATTCGGAAAATTGAGGACGCATGGTCACAGCTTGATGCGATTCCCGAACGGCAAAGTGCATTGCAAGCCTCGGATGAGGAATGGCATGTCCACGAAGCGCGCGCGGGGGAGTCAAACCTGTTGCGGGGAACCGGGGCGCGGAAGGCCTTATTTCATCTCGAAAAGCTCTTGCTGAAGCACCCCGACGATGCGGGGCTCAAAGCACGCAGGGACGCCGCCAAATCCAAGCTGAACGAAGAAGAACAGGATTCTGCAGCTTCAGGACCAGCCTCCTGGTCGTCACAGCCTGGCATCGAGCGAAGGCCGACTCAACAGTCTGAAGTTCAAGGGGTGTGATCCATCAT
>Ga0247823_10001861_pt1 | contig 17398 bp, 19 predicted proteins | sample 13C_PalmiticAcid_2_FD_192426 | JGI IMG/M metagenome (GOLD analysis project Ga0247823, IMG submission 192426) | Soil microbial communities from agricultural site in Penn Yan, New York, United States - 13C_PalmiticAcid_Day30 | ecosystem: Environmental > Terrestrial > Soil > Agricultural land... | reverse complement strand
GGCCCCAACCCCTGCCCACGCCGCACCACGGCCTTGGGAGGGGAATGGGGAGGGGGAGGGGCAATCTGGATATGGACGATGTTATGCGGCGGCTGGATGGTTTGCTGCAAGAGCAGCATTAGAGTGTTGGCTCGCGCTTCGAGGGCAGCCTGGCCACAGTTTTGGCTCAGGCCCCCTCTACTCTCAAGACGAGAGGCTGTGCACCCCAGGAAGGAGAGAGCGGTCAGATGGGCTGCATGGGTCACTGTGGCGTTGAACCATGTGCGAATTGATACGATGTCAGGCTTTGAGGTGGCATAGCATTTGAACTGATCTGCCGGGCTATCTTGCTTCTACAGGTACACACGCGCCTTGTTCTTCAAACATCTTGCTGATGGTTGCTTTGCGCTCATCCAGCTCTGGCGGCCTGGGCCCGCGTCCATTGACCATATACCAGTAGACCTGCACCCGGCGCTCAGCTTCTGGGTCGCAGACCTTCTTGTCTTCATCGCTGACCGTGGCCATCGCTGCCTGCAAGGCGCTTTCGAACCGCCCATTCACCCTCTGGTCCACGAGTGCTCCGTTCTGCATCAAGAAGGTCACACAATGTAGTTGCCCCAAGTACGCTGCAGCGATCAGCGCAGTCCCGCACGATCCGGGATGCTCATCGAGCTGCTGGTTGACGTCCGCGCCAGCTTCAAGGAGAATCCGTAGGCATTCCAGCTTTCCTTGCCCTGCTGCCGCTGTGAGGGCGTTGCCATAGACACCCACCAATGTCTGCTGGTCGACCCGGGCGCCGGCCGTGATCAAGGCCCTCACGCATTCTGCCGACCCCGCAAACGCGGCAGCCACCAGAGCGCTCCCGCACCGCAGCTCCTTTGACTTATGGAGGAGGTTGACGTCAGCCCCGGCGCTTATAAGCTGTTTTAAGTCGGATAGTCGTCCGAGCTCTGCGGCGATTGCCAGGGCGCTGCCTCCCTCGCCGTGATCGGCTCGTGGCGGCTGGAGTTGGTTGACGTTGGCACCCGCAGCAATCAAGAGTGTCAGGGACGACATCCTATCCCAGTGCGCCGCCGCCGCCGCCGCCGCCAGTGCGCTTTGAAGTCTTCTCTCGAAGTTAGGAGGTGGTGTATTGGGGTCAGCACCGGCTTTAAGCAGAGCCTCCACACAGGGGTCAGATGTGACCGACGCAGCAGCAGTCAAAGCGTTCCCATACTTGCCAGCTGATAGCTCCTGGTTAGGATTGGCCCCGGCAGCAAGCAGTGCCATCATGCAGTGCAAGTGGCGCTTCTCGGCCGCAGCCGCAAGCGCGCTCCCATACTCGCCGGTTGAGAACGTCTGGTTGGCATCCGCTCCGGCAGCAAGAAGAGCCTGGAGACAGGGCAGCTCGCCGTTTTTGGCCGCTGCCACGAGACAGCTGCGATAGTCCCCAGCCTCCAGCATCTGGTTGACATCTGCCCCTGCCTGGATCAGTGTCTCAACGCACTCCAAAGCCCCCAATGCTGAGACAATCGCCAAGGGGCTTCCGCCGCACCACGAAGACAACTGCTGGTTGACATTGGCCCCAGCGTCTATGAGGCGTCTGAGACAAGGCAGGTTTTGGCTTACGCAAGCTTCGCCCAGCGCAGATCCATTTTTCCCGCCAACAAGATTCACATCTGCTCCACGGCGGACCAGCGCGGAGATGATGTCCGGCGCATCCGGGCCCCTATTTGCCCCCGTGGCCGCGACAGCGCTGACAACATCCCTGTTGAGCCTCCTCCCGGCGTCAGCACCGGCGTCAAGAAGCATCTCAACCATGTCGAGATGAGCAGATGCCGCAGCCAGCGCCAGCACACTGCCATACCCAAAGGCATCCTCGTCCGCGTCCACTTGCGCTCCCGCCTGCACAAGGATCCGAGCGAGATCGAAGTTGCCAGCATGCACAGCCACGGCCAGCGGGCATCCAAGATCGACATTCGCTCCGTGGGCAATGAGAAACCGCACCCAGGCGGCATCGCCCATGGATACAGCGTTGGCGAGTGCGGTAGTCATGCCTTGCCTCCCAACTTGGCGCTGGTTGACATCCACGCCCAGCTCGACCAGTTCTCTCCCAATGGCAAAACTCTCAGGGTTGTTTTCGTCCACGATCTCCAGCAGGGTCCGGCCCCGTTCGTTCCTCATTGACAAGTCCAATGCGGGATCGGTCCACCAGTCCCTGAGGAGCGCAAAAAGGGAAAACCAGCACATCGTAAAGAGCGTCTGGGTGCCGGGCGCAATATAGTTGAACATGGTGTCGGTAAAGGTGGTCGAGGGGGGTCGGCACAAATCGTCTTCGTCGACTTCTTTGTACCATCGCTGGTACTGCGGGCTACTGCGGTCCGGGGCACCCAAGAACTTCTTCAGCAGGCCAACCAACACGGGATCCGGGGTTTTGGCCACGGCTTGGTGCTCTTGTACGTGTTGGACCCAACGATGCCGTGCGGTGATCTGCAGCGGGTGATTCGGATCGAAGATTGGGTCTGAGCGGTGCCACTGCTCGGGCAAGGGGTCCCGATGGGTCTCGAGAAGGAGTTTGAGATGTATCCGGGCGGCATCAAGGTGCCACTGAGGGATCTCTGCCTTCAAGAAGGCCGCACACGTCTCATGGGTCAACCTCCAGACCGCCCCGAGACCGGTGTTCCAGTCCAAGGTTAGCAGGTCAGGGCAAAGATATCGTAATCGCTCTTCGCGAATCTCGGCTCCTATCCTTGACTCCTCTGTCTCGGGGTCGATGCGGAGCGCCGAGAGGAGCTCGTCAGACGTCAACATCCTGTCTTCTGTACCAAGCACCAGTCTCAGCGCCCGCATAGCTAGCGGCTTGTCATTGTGGCTCAGCTTTTTGAGACTCTTGACGGCCTTCTTGTAGAACCTGCGTATCTCGTCGGGAGTCGGCAGCATTCGTATGGCGGACGCTGTAACATTGTCTACCCCAAACTCTCGGAGTCGGCGGGTTTGCATCACTGCCCACAGGAATCTATCATCCGGCTGACGGTTAGCTGACCTTCACTTCCATGGCATAACATATCAATCTGGAACGGAGTTAAAACTCACAACCCTTCGCTTTCCCGGACAACCTGGTACCGGACTTCAAGAGGAATCTCGCTCCACTCTTGCACAACCACCTTCTCAATGTCAAAGAATGTCTGGGGCAAGGCCTCGTCGATTCCCTCGCGGTCATGCCGTCGCCAGTGCTGGAGACCGGTCTGATACCACAAAACCGAGGAGCTCGCCAGCCGTGGTACCCCTGCGTTGTCCTTGCTGGACAGAAACAGCCTCAACGGCCGTCGGCTGGTTTCGAGGAGGAACCCCAAAGTGGCCACGAGCTCCGACAAGGCAGAGGGGGTGAGGCTGTCTAGCCCGTCGAGGACGATGGTTGTTGCCGGGTAGAAACGAACGGTTTCCAAGAGCCAGTCAGTGATCAAGCCCTTGGTCAGCTCGGGGCTGTTCGATTCCCCGTCGTCCCACAGTATGGCGAGCTTCTTTAGTATCTTGATGACTCGCCTGTTGTTGAGGGGAAGGAGTTGACGCATGAGGCTTAGAAGCAACGGTGCCGAGGTCCGTCGGCCTGCTGGATCCAATTCGCCGCAGTAGAAGAAGGCGAACCCCTCCGGTGCGAGAGCTGCTCCGATCTTGTCGCGGACATGGTCGATGACGGCCGAGGCGAGGAACGTCTTGCCCGTGCCGACTAATTCTTCACGTCTCAGCAACCTCAAAATACCCCGGGTTGCTCAGAAAGATGTTGGTACTTACACGACCCCGTGAGGAAGAATGTCGCAGAGACATCGCTAGCGGCCCAAGTGCCAAAGTCTTCGTGGCTCAGCAACCACTCGCAGGTACCGGAGGCTCTTCTCGCTCGTAGATTCGTTTGAGTCTCATCAAATGGAAGCGGCGAGACCCATCGGAAGTCTGTCAAATCCCAGCCATCAACGCCATCGTCAGCATCCGAGAGCTCCTCCTCAGTCTCGGCCGGACTCTCTTCCTCTCCGACATCCGGGAAAACTTGCGGCACGCTTTGCAGCAGGCGCAAAATATCCTCATCGACATCGCCCATCAGCCCCTGCCGACACGCCTCCACCTCACGCTCAAGCTGGCCCACCAGAGCGTACAGCTTACCGATGAGCCCCGAGGCGGTTTTGGGGTGTGCCATGGCGCGGGCGGCTGCCTTCTCGTGAAGCTCGCTCTTGTCCGGGCCCATGCTGTCTACTAACAACTCCAGCAGGGTGCCGTACAGCGACGAGAGGGTGAATCGGAGCGCCGCGACGCAGTCTTCCGGGGTGTTTGTCACCGTGTATGCGAGGCAGGAGAGGCGGCCGCGGTTGATTGCGCGGAAGGCGGTTTGGAGGACCCAGAGTGTGTTGGTGAGTAAGAGGGCGTCGCGGGCAGGGAGTGGGGTTGTGTTGGAAACCGTGAGCGTGCAAGCTGCCTATGAGGAGGTTAACAATGAGACATCGGTCTTTTTGATGCGTCGCTGACCCCCTAGAGATGGGAAGAGAAATGCACACACCTTTGCGGCCCTGAGAAGAACAACCCAAGGGATGTCCGTTAGGGATTGGACGTACATTGACTCATCGTTCGAGAGCAGCTGGAGAGAGATGACGATGTCCTGCGCCATCTCGTGTTCCCTTGTCAGGGACGCTCCGCTGCATGATTTCTCCAGCTCCCAGGACAGGTTCAAAAGGGTGTTGAGCTGGCCAAACGGACGCAACGAGCCGACGTCGGCGTCATCGATGATGGTTTGAATTCTTTTCTGCGTCTCTGCGGAGAGCGAGCGGAACGACTCTTGCCAAATGTCGTGATCTTGTCGGGGTCGCTGTTGAATGCATGCCTCCATGGCCTCAAGATCTGGAACAATGTTGGTCCTGAAATGCGACATTTGCACCGCGTCCACAGCACTATCGGTTGCAAGCATTTGGAGGCTATCCAGCAGGCGTCCGAGGAGGAGGGCGCAGGTCTGTTGCTGAGACGTAGTACCCCAATCCTCAGGCCCCGTGGCCCACGCCCCGATTGAGACCAAGAGCTCTGCGATTTGTAATCTTTCTGTCTTGGTCAGCCCGTTGAGGCGCTCATTATGGTCGGCGTGTTGGATTAACTGGTGGAGTGTCGTGGAGACTTTCCACGCTGTTTCTTGCAAAGACTTGACGTTAACCTTGAGGTCCTCATCATGATCCTCCTCTAGCAATGCCGGGGGCCCTGGGGCTGGGGCTGAGTCGCTCGAGCCGGCAGACGCAGCAGCTTCGTCGAGATCAAAGTCCCAAGGGAGCGCCCGGAGCGAGAAGGAGTGGAGATGCTTCGCTATGTGGTCGTCGTATTCGACGAGGGCTAGGCTGTGGTCGTTGATGCAGAGTGGGCACGATATCGGCTCGATCGTCTGTTGTTCAGCAAGTTCAGTGAGGAGAGAGAGGTCCGAGGGGGCAAATGCACTGCTGTGATGCTCCAGCATGTGCGATTGGTACTCCGAGTCGGTGGCAAAGAGGGATGCTCCGTCGTTGTCCTGGTCAAAGGAGCACGTTGAGCAGAACCACCGAGATACACTGTGGTGGGCTGTCATATGGGCAAGCCAGTGCTCCTTGGTGGTGTAGAGGTTGTACGCGGAGTTGCAGTCAGGGAAAATGCAGGTGTAGGGGCTCAAGTCGTGAGCGATATGACCGCTATAACACGAGCTTGGAGTTAGGAGGCGAAGAGCACACTAAATCAGGATCAGTGGAGGCACAACCCCAAACTTACTGCCATTTCTTTTCGCTTTTTGCGTACTCTGGCCCCAGAAAGAAGCCGCAATACGGACACTGCGATAGTTTATCAAGCATCGAGGTCTTCGGATAGTCTTGGTTTTGGCCAGTCCGGGTGAGCTTCGAGAGCACCGAGGTTGCTTTGGATGACCGCACAGGAACCGTACCCAGCTCTGATCCTAGCACGGTCTCGCTCTGTAAGGTGGGGGTTGCCGGGAGAGCATGCGGCGCGCGTGTCGATGGTGTGATGTCCGTTTTCACAACTTCGGTTGGTCTTGTGCCTTGCTGAGGCTGTGACGAAGATGGTCTTGTTCTCAACGGCAAAGCCGTCTGCACAGAAACCAGGTTGTCTTGGGTTGAAATGGAGTCGATCGGTCGGCCATTCCTTCTTGAATACATCATTCTGTGACGCCGGATGAGATTGGCCTGTACTAGACGGGCTTGAACGGGCCCCAGCCGGTTGAAAAGCCATGCGCGGATGACGATGCCGACACTTTGAGAAATCTTCTGGTGGGCTTCTGCAGATTCGAGCCACGACAACAACGAATGCTCGTATGGGCCGAGTAGTATCAGAGTTTCAAGGTGGGCTTTGAATTCGGCGTACGTTTCTGGTTCGTGCCTTTGGATGCGGGCCAGGTCGTCGTCGGCCCGCTTGTGCCTCAGCTTGTCTCTTGCTTTCCGGATGAGAATAGAGAAGCGCATCAAGCTGCGCAGGCACATCTCGATGAAGTATGCATGGCGTGCAACAACATCCGCCATGTGGTCGCCGTTGTCCACGTCAGAGTCGGTAGAGGCCAATGAGAACGCAGACTGCTCTGAGATGAGGGACGAAGCGTCAGATCGGGCGTCATCGGCGTCATCTTCTGGGTCGAGTGGGCAAGACTCAACAAGACAGGAGTTCAGTGCTGAAGCCAGGCTTTGGAGGACGCCATGAATCGCGTCCCGGACATCGCTGCGGTGTGCGAGAATGCGGTCGAGGGAGCCTCTCCCAGTGGACGAGGCCTTCACGCCGAACGCCCACCAGCGGAAGCGGGCCTGGCAGTCCTCAAACCAGAGAAAGCGCGTGTTGGACAAGTTCTCGATGAGCAGGCACTGGGCGAAAAGACGCAGACATGTTTCTGCCTCACGTCGAAGTATCGTTCCATCCTTGATTGCGAGTGACGACGGGATCCGGGCTTGGGGAGGATGATGCCCTTCTCGAGCATCGGATTCCGCAGGTCCTCGTCGAGTTTCCATCATTGCTGACCATGCTCAAAAGGAAGTCCAAAGCAAGCTGTGTGAGAGAGGCTGTGAAGCGCAGGAGAGTGTGGCCAGACATGATTCCGTCAAGCACAACTCCCCCACTCCGGCTTGCATTGGGCATAAGCGATAGGTGTTCGGCAAGACAGCAGGATGCTGCAGTGGTGATTGGACCAAAGGGGTGCCAGGCCAGTGTAACCTCAAAGCGCTAGTGCCTGTCTCAAGACAGAACCCCCCCTGAGAGGCCGGGTTATCATGAGTCGTAATCGCGATTAAAATACATCAATAGGGTTACAAATACATGCTAAAAAGCCTTCCTGCTTATGTTGTCAAACATGGCCCAATCCACTTCTTCGACCGTGACACGATGGGTCCGCTCGACCTGGTCGGGCTTGTTCGCCTCGAACCAAAAGGCCCACACACTCTGGGTATCCTTGGCCTGCATGCCGCGACTGCTGAAGAGGCCGACATGCTGGACGGCCTGCTCAGCCAGGGCGAACCTCTTCATGCCGGTGATGCCGCAATACTCCTCGATCATGCTGTCCGTCTGCCCCCGTTGCCGTTTCCGAAGGTATTGGATAAGGTCCGGCAGCGCAGGGCGGTGGAAGACCAGGGCCTGGGTGCAGCACCCGCTCTGGTCCATGGGCATGACGCCGCCGTTTGAGGCAGAGAGGGTGGCAGGGAGGCCATGGTGGAGGCTGTAGCCCGGTATGGGCAAGTTGTGTTTGCCCGCCATGAAGACCAGCACGGCGAAGGCCGGGGCGACAAGCAGAGAGACCACGGCGATGGTGGCCCAGTCAAGGCGCAACCGGGCCCCGCAACGGAAAACAAAGCGCAGCGCCAAGAGGACGGTCGCCGTAGCGCCCGCGGCCATGGCGAGGGTCAGCGGCAGGTGGTTGTAGAACCAGCCCCCCTCGGTCAGCCACCCAAGATGGGTCTCGGTGTAAAACAGGCGCAGATAGAGCCAGTCCTTGTCGCCCTCGGCGGGTTTGTGGTCGCGCACCAGGTACTGCAGGCCGCGCATGGTGCGCGCCATCCAGTCTGCCGCGAACACGACATCGTCCTCAAACACGGCGATGAACGGCGCCGACGTCTCCTCTAGGCAGCGCTCCAAGACGTACAGGTAGTCGAACACGCCCTTGAGCTGCAGGTCGCGGGCCTCCTCGGCCTTGGTCAGCCCGGCACGCTCCAGGTCCGTCAGGCCGCTGTATCCGGCAGCCGAGTCGGCCAGGGCTCGCACCCAAGGCGCGTCCCAGTCCGGGTGCCGCGCCGGGTCCATGTTGCCGAACAGGAGGCTGACGTTGAGGGCGGCGCGCTCGCGCACGTCGAGCCCCGCCAGCATGGACCCCAGGGCATCGGCCATGTAGAAGCGCGCTGCATCGCTGTCGCGCCGTACCGTCACGAAGGCGGCGCATAGAGCCGGCGTGTCCCCCGTCTTTTGCCTCTGTTTCTTCTTTCCCGGCACCCCGCCCGCCCCTATTCCCTCTATGGTGTTGGCGACATCGGCGGCATCGTTCGCGACGGCCTCGCGGTTGACCTGGGCGATGAAGTCGCGGGCCTGCTGCTGGCGGGCGGCCGAGTAGTCGAGATCGTAGACGGACTCGGAGCTGAAGTAGGCGCTGTGCGGGTCGCGCCAGAGGAAGACCTTGCCGTAGGTAAAGGTCAGGAGCCAGAGCACGGCGCACACGAGGAGGGCCCGCGCGGCGGGGAATGCGAGGAGGCGGAGCGGGAGGTCAAAGACGCCCTTGCGGAGTGAGAGACGCATCATGTTGGCGGCATCGTATTGCCGTGATATGTCGTGTCGTGAATGAGGGACAAAGTGAAGGCGAGGAACAGAAAAACGGGAGACACGGAATCAGGATCCCAAAAGATTCCCATCAGCCATGTGCTATCGGCCCACTTTCAGGCGATCCTTCAGTCCTTGGCACGCACCTGGCTCGGACTTGTGAAGCGCTGCGATTGGTAGCGTTGCCCCAAGTCCCTGCAGCTCCCTGTGGTCCTCAGGGGGCATCGCTCTGGACAATCAGACTTGTTCTCTCATCTTGATCACCGTCAAATCTTGTTGAAAACAACCACGTTGACTTTCTTGCATGTCTGCCAACGTACTTCGTGCCTTGACTACCTTATCTTTTGTTACCGGTGACGGTGACGAAAGCCAGAGGGTCATTTTGTCAACACATCGTCATACAGATACTTCAACTGGCTGAAGGAGCATATCGAGATTCCATTGTGTGTCAGAACTTCTTGTCTTCATTTCTTCAGGAGCTCGGCCAACTACCTGGTAATAGCACTCCCAGAGAGCCAGCCTCACTACCGCTTGCTGCTGGACGAGGCACTGCTGCTGCTGTTCTGCTCTCGAACAGCGTAAATCGGGCGGTTGAATGGTTTCGGTGGGACAGGGGATGGCACCGGAAGCGCGGCCACGTTTGTCATCGGCTTGTGCTCGATATGCGCCCGGAAGTTTTGCTCGAACAGACCAAGCACGTTTTCATTGTACTAAACAGCCAACTTAGTAAGTCTTGAAACGGCCCCACAAGAAGCAAAGACATACCTTGTTGTGCATGGCTGCGATGTGTGGAGTAATGATGACATTGGCCAGATCCCAGAGGTGAGATCGCGCGTTCAGGGGCTCTTCGTCGACGACATCCAGGGCAGCCCCGCCCAAATGTCCATTTCGGAGATACTCGGCCAGAGCATGCTCATCGAGCAGAGGGCCGCGCGCGATGTTGATGACGATGGCATTCCTGGGGAGCGATGCCAGTTCTGCTCTGCCAATGAGACCGTGCGTCTCTGGAGTGAGAGGGGCAGCCAGGAGGAGGACGTCTTGATGGCGAAGAAAGGCTCGCAAGCTGTCTTTGCCGTCGGCCTTCAGGACCGTCACCCGGCCCAGTCGTGAGCCTGGCGCCGCCAAAGATGGGGGCAGGCCTTTCGGATTGATGGCCGTGACTTTACTGCCGTGAGCAAGAAAACGCTCCGCAACCTGCTGGCCGATGGAACCAAAACCAATGATGCCCACAGACAGCTGGCTGAGAGTGCGGTATCCCATCAGCGCCTGCGGTGCCCATTCGTGCCTGGCTTGGTTTTGCAGTGCCGTGAGCATGTTGCGCGTCAGGAGCATCGTGTTCATCAGTACCCACTCGGCCATGGCTCCAGAACCCGAGCCGGTACTCGACGTCACCTGGAGGTTGCGACGGCGGTTGTACGGGCTACTGGTGAGCATGTCGAGCCCAGACGAGGCAAGATGGATCCATTCGAGTCGAGGGAGACTGTACTCGGCCGGTGGTACCTCGGTCGTCGCGAGGTAGATGGTCGTTTTGTCCAGCACGTACTTTGGGATTGACGGCCACTCGTCGCTGAAGTAGGAGTAGATCTCCAGATTGGGGAAATCTTTCTTCAGGTGGTCCAGTTCGTCGGTGAAACCAAGAAACCCTCCCCGCTTTCTGGTGGTCAAGATGATCGGATACTTTGGCTCCCACTGCCTGGTTGGCGTTACATTGGATGGAAGAGTCCTGGTGGACTTCCACTCCTCGATGTGCTCGCGCCAGTGGCTCGCCAGCTCAGTGATATCGACCTCCCATTGGCGCTGGGGTCCGGGACACACTGGGCAGCGGATCGGTTTTGTGAGCCAGTCGTGTCTGTACGCATCTGCATCCACCGTCATCCGCCCAGTCCGTTCCACCTCCTCAATGACCTTGTCCAGAGATATGAACATGTTAGAGAAGGGGACCTTCCAGTGTCTGGGATGGAACATTTTGTCGGTGCTGAGTGACCAGTCCTGGACATGGCAGTGAAGAGGAAACAGACTGGGTATCGTATGAAACCCAATCATGAACATGGGGATCCTCTCCGGGTCTGCGCGGACCATACGTTCAACCTCGACCTGAGCTCGACGGCGGAATCGATACAACAAAGGAAGGTGCTTGGTCGTCAAGCAAGCAATTTCCTTGATCGATGTGTCTCGAGGCATGAGAATGACATGGTCGGGGGACTGGAGCGCAGTATCAGGTGTCAGCCTCAACCCCAGACCTCTCTATCAACAGGGGCAGCGATGAGGGATGATTCACCTTGGCATTGGCATCATCTACGACCACCATCTCTTGGTCAAAGTACAGTATGTTTGAGTACCTATCCGGGTGGTGGCACATGTCAAACAGCGGAGACGCTTCTTGGTTGCCGGCGTATTCCCTCGAGTCTCGAGGGTCGACTCGGACCGCACTCTCGGTCAGAGTTGGGACATAATAGGATTGAGCCATTTTCGCGAGTGCTGGGCCCTCTGTTCGTCAAACATTGCATTCATTTCTGGCAGCACAAGGATTTATGTGTTTTATGAGCACGTAGATTACCGGGAGGCCCTTGACGGCCTTTGCTTCCCTATTGATGCAGCCTGAGAGGACCCAATGGTCGCCCTCGCCGGCCAGGAACACGCAGTCGCGGCCTCATCTTCTTACAATCTTCCGAGTTGTTTCAGGCGTGAGACAGAGCCCAAACACTCGGCAGCCCATGTTTACATCTTATACCAGACCCTCGGATTTGGGCTATAGGTGCTATTTTTACTCCTTGTCGGGAGGCGGAGGCAAAGTTGAGGCGGGGGGCACGGGGCTCGGATCGTGGCTGGAGGATCAAGTCTCGACCATCTGGAGGCGGCCCTCGCTTTGGAACACCGGTGCCACAATCAGACCAAGGGTTGCGGGAGAGCTCTGCTCTTTTTATCAGGCTTGGTGTCCTCCCGGGGTTCTTGGAACCAACACACTCCAGATTTTCAAGTGTATAAACAAGATGGGAAATTACCATTGGTAAGGCAGGTAGACAGAGAGTTCGGGCATCTTGATGTTGGATACCTGCTCTGTCTCACTGGACAAGAAATGGAGATAAACTTGGTCAGTGAAAAAAGACAGATTCAGGGCTCTTGTTGGCCCGCGGACCAGGGCCGCGGCTCTGCAACCGGGCGGAATTGATTGGAGAGGGTTGGTTGGCCCGCGATGCGACGCCAACCAACGCAAGCGCCGACAGCCCTGGCCTGGCTTGGGGCTGCATGTGTGCTCAGGTGCCCCTCACCTTGTCCAATCAAGACGGTATCCCGTCGGCGTCGGAGAAGGAACTGCGGACTGTGTCTCTCAATATTCCCTCCTGAGGCTCCTGGACCCATCTCGTACAGCCTTCTGAGGGCAGCGAAGAAAACATGTCTAAAGACCCAGCAAGAGACCTCGCACTCAGGGCCACCAAAGCGATTGAAGGTCTCGTCAAGACCATCAGTGCCCGATACCAGCACAGGAACCTCGAGCTTTTCGGCCCCTGCCAGTTGCTCATCGGCCACTTGGCTGAGGCCCATCTTTGGCTGGACGGAGAGGCGCCCACCAATCCCGCCGCCTTGGTCAACATCCTAGGCCTGTTGGAGAGCATTTGCACGGTTGGTTGCCACGTCCTCATCACAACCGCAGCCCGTCCTCCAGGGAGAGATCAAGCTGATTGATTGCTCAGGGGTCATCCCCACCCAAACCGACATCAACCCTCACGGAATTTGGACAACCGCCGGAACAATATCCAGCGGTCTGCAAGCTGGTGATCAAGCGGTGGCACAAAGATGCCAGAACATCTCTGGAGAAGCTCTTCTCGCCCTCCAGGACGCCAAAGGATAAAGAGGCGAGACGAAGACGGCAGCAAAAGATTCACAAACGCTTTGACGAGATTCTGCGTCAGATCAGCCAGTTGGAGTCTGCAGATGTGTTGGAGCCGGAGGCGTCGACATGGGACGAAGATGACTTCGCGGCCCATCTGAGCACACTCCATACCGTGCTCTCTCGCTACGGCGTCTGCAAAGACTCATCCGTTGACATTGTCCCCAAAATCGGTTTAAATGGCTATCGGCGCCATGATAAGTCTGGCTCTGTCTTTGAGATGCTCTTCCCCGATCACCCTCACCAGGCAGAGGGCAAGCCATGCCACTGGCAAAATGCCGTCCTCCACGTCGGGCCGGAAGTGTATGTTTTTGATACTCAGCAGCCCTTTTCTGCTTTCTATGGATTTCTTACGGTCATGCAGGACATTCCAAGACAAAAGCGCGGAACAACCAGCTGACCGTGGCATCGAATACCACGAGTTCTGTGGAACCATCAGCGGCCGACAACAGGAGCAGCTCTTTCTCACCGTGTCGAGAAAGGATTGCAAGCTTCACAAGTCCATGCACCCTGATTCCGTTGGAAAGGCTGCCTGGATGTCGGCAGCCCCAGACTCGCCCGGTCTGTCGCTCAGAAGCATCCTCGCCGATGGGAAACTGGTGGGTTGCTGTCCTACCGGAGAGCTCCTGCGCGTAATAGATAGGGGGCACGTCAAAGTGAAGGCCGTTCTCTTTCACTTGTTGACAAAGGGGGTCTGGCAATTCTTCGACTCAGATCTCATGCCAAACGAGTGGACCAAGGACACGGTGGAATTTCTCGTCGAATATCGGAAGCACAGGGGCACCCTGACCCCAGGTGTTTTCCTCAACCAGCCACTGATATCAGCTCAGCTCCGCTCAACCTTCAAGAGGCAAGAGGAAGCTCCCAACCACAGCTTTCCCAAGATCAGGGAGCTGGGCATCATGCTTTTGGAGATCCTTTTGGGCAGGCAGATGGAGAGCTTCAGGAGCCTGCCCGAGTTCGCGGCATACCTGCCAGGCGGAAAGGCAACGCCCTATACAGATTACAGGATTGCCACGTGGCTCTTCGAAAAGAGGGTCAAAATGGACGACGACTTAGCGGATCCCCTGATTAGGGTTGTCGGGAGGTGCTTGGATCCGGTCTTCTTCCCCAAGTTGTTAGCTCCAGACAAAGGCAAAGACCAGAGCCACAGCAGACTCCGAGAAGCAATGTACGAAAAGCTAGTTGTCCCGCTCGGCTTGCTTCTGGAGATCAACTATGAAGGCAAACATGATCAGGTGTGGCCGCTCCACGAGTTGAATGCTGCGGCTGCTGCCGCACCTCACCACGACGTTGCAATCTCCCGGGTGCCGGATCCAACAAGACCATCGGTTTCTGGAAACCCGAGCAATGCACAGAATCCAACTCATCGCGGAAACGAAACAATGTAAGCCCTTTTTGTCCCTGTCTTTCCAATTTCACCCCCCTGACTCCAGTCGCGGCTTGCCTTCAAGTTGCTCACGAATAACAATCCACATTAGTCCACAGGGCGGGGGACCGTCTAAACGATGGTTTGATGAAATGGACAAAGTACAAGCTGTGCTTTTGTCCGACTCTGAGGACTGCCCTCGGAGGGTCAAGGTGGCAGTCCTCGACACCGGCTTCTCCAGGGAGCGGAGCAAAGCACCCTGGGACATCGATCCTGAAAAGTACAAGGATTTTGTTGACGGAAAAGACCATGTTCAGCGGGACGAATCTGAGTCTGCACATGGAACAACTCTGGTAAAACTGGTCGACCATGTTCTTCCAGATGCGGAGATCTATGTTGCTCGCGTGTTTCGTGATGGAACGCTCACCAACGAGACAGCTGAGCGGGTGGAGAAGGTAAGAACACCTCATGGCACTGTCCTGGATTAACAAGTTGAGGATTCACTAATTTAATATTCAAAAGGCAATCAACTGGGCGGCAGACAAGCAAGTCGACATCATATTGATGGCCTCCGGTGATAAAACGGAACACGACAACGTAAAGATGGCCATCAACAGACTGCCCGACAACATTATCGTCATCGCTGCCTCCGGGAATGTGCCCGACTGCGACCGTGTCACGTTCCCTGCCTGGATGCCCAGGGTCATGTGTATTTTCGCGACGACGGCCGGGAACAAAAGCTCCAGCGCGCTCAACCCTCCACCGTTGAGGCGCGGATACAACTTTGCCATTCTTGGAGAGGCCGTCCAACCTAATGGTAACTGGGATGGACCACGAAGCGGGACTTCATATGCCGCTGCCATTGCTGCAGGGTTTGCAGGCATTTTGCTTCAATTTTCATGGCAGCCTCTCTCCGAGGGAGAGCATGACCCCCTCAACTTGGAAGGCCACGAGAAGATGAAGCTCATATTTGAAGCGCTTTCGATGGATTACCGGGATCGAGACTACGACTGCGTCTGTCCGGCACACTTGTTGCTGGTGATCAGTGATGGTCTTCGCAAACAGGAGCAGCGGCAAAGGATTCGCAGCTACCTGTCCAGTGTGATTTTAATCCAGCGGAGATGACGGACACTACAAGGATCGGAAGAAACTAGGACAACAAGTACACCCCTTGAATTAGGCACATGAGGGTATTGACGTGTGCTTGAGGTTAGGGAGACAATATCAAGAGCGAGATACCACCCGCTGCTGGAAAGTATAAAAACAGATACTCCATATCACGTAAGTCACCTATTCAAACGATGATACTCGCAGTGCCTACCGCCTTGTGAACCGGCTCTGCGCACTGGAACGCTGCAAAACCGGGCTCGACCTTGCCGCCGTCTTCCTCCGCCTCCCCTCCCCGGAGGGTGATGTAATATTCCTCCTCCATAGAATCCACCAATGTCGCCTCAAACTCGGAGTCGTCTAACCCTTCCTCCACAAGGACCGGCTTCGGGTTGAAGATGGACTTGTCTGGGTCGGCAGAAAACGTCGCTCGTCTCCCCAGGAGAGATTCCCTCCCAATGACGGACTCAATGGACCAATCTTTCTGTAGCCCGTTTTTGGTAATTTTGGCCAAGCGGACGGCCCAGATGAAGTCGCTCGATTGCTCGCCCGTCAGGGTCGTACATTTGACGGTTCCGAAATTCAGTTCGGGCCCGACTTCAACCAGGGCAGGCACCTTTCTGGCAAGCAGCAAACGTTAGCAAATGGAGGCACATGAATGAAAGAAAACATAGAAGAGACAAAAGGGGAGGGCGGAGCAGACTTACACCCCAACACCGCCGTGTAGAGCCACCCCCCTGCTCTCCCTTGCCGCCCTCACCCCACAGCCACGCGCCACAGCCAAGCCGGTAACCATGTACATGGTCCAGGCCCCGAGCATGGAGGATGAACGGCTGATATAATCCACCACCTCCTGCTTCTTGAGACACATGTCGACGTATCGTCTCGAGGGGAAGGTAGTCCACTGGTCCAAGCGAGCGAACCGTTCGTAATTGGCGATCCTCTTGCCGAACAAGACCCCGACCGAGGCCGTAGCATCGAGCCCGGGGATCCCACTCGCGATCGGCACGCTTGCCTCCCCGAGCACGCCAACAGTGCGGGTCGCGTCGCTGTCCCAGGTGAAGTTGTGCGTGGTCGTGGGCTGGCCGGGCATCATCTTCCTTTCGAAAGGCACGAACTCGTCGTTGTTGATCACCACATCGAGATGCCGCAGGCTGGGGATCAGGTGGCCCAGGCACAGCGGGCCGTCGGGGATGCCCCGGCTCAAGCTGTCGTCGGGCGGCGGTCGATAGGTGGGCTGCCTCAGCACGAACCAGCATTTGTCCATTGTGAGCTTGGGGGACGGGAATTGGGCATAAGCGAAGGGCAGTAACTTTAAGTTGGAGAGGGCTAATGGTTGACAAGATGGATGAAGCAATGCATCCCGGTGTCCCACCGCTTCTCGGGGAGATGAGAAGTGTTCACAAAGTCGAGAATGATGGTCAAAACTCAACTTGAGTCTTTTCGATATGCAGCCTTGCTTGTCTAAAATGGGGGCTTAGCTGGTTGCCTACACGCGGCCCGGTGGCCGGATAATGGGCCGCGGCCGATGCCCAGCTCTTAAGGCTCGACAGCGCTGCAACGATCCGGCAGCCAGTCGCGCGAGCATGCAACCTGATGGGATTACGTTATGCTATTCGTCGGTTGTCAGGCACCTCGCCACAGGTCACCCAAAGAGGGTAGCAGACTGCGTGCCACAAATCTGAACCGGCAGGTTTTTGGGATTGTTTGGAGCCAGTCGTTTTGGGTTCTTGGGCTTCAGCCAGGGGGTCTGCAACACTGCCTCCACTCAGTTGCCTCAGAATATGCAGTGCAGCGCCCAGCCAAGCCAGCATCAAAACTCCCTGGTGTGAGAAACTTTGCCTCTGCAATGCAAGGCAGTCCAAGAAGGATGACTTTTATTAAGCTCTTCTTTCACATGCCCCTGAGCAGCCGCCATCGCAGGGCCAGAGGGATTCGGCCGCTCGGTGTCACTGGGAGGACGGCCTTCGTACATTGCATCTCGACTCCTCGTATCGCCCTTCACGCAACCTCAGGGGGAGGCCCGGGACTCCTCCCAACAACGAAGCGGTAGCTCGTAATCAACCTCAGGTCCTTACTCCGGAACTCGCGCTTGACGCCCTCGATCAACAACTGCACCTGCGGTTCCGAGTAGGACCAGACGCGGGTGAAGAGGGCCGGCGTGTGCGAGGCCACCGACATTTGCATGTGCAGCTGCTCGAAGCGGCCGAGCTCCTTAAGGGCTGGGTCTTTGGCCCAGGGCCCGATGGGGATCTGCCGGTGTCGTCAAGTCAGTTCTGTCG
>Ga0247823_10001860_pt1 | contig 17399 bp, 13 predicted proteins | sample 13C_PalmiticAcid_2_FD_192426 | JGI IMG/M metagenome (GOLD analysis project Ga0247823, IMG submission 192426) | Soil microbial communities from agricultural site in Penn Yan, New York, United States - 13C_PalmiticAcid_Day30 | ecosystem: Environmental > Terrestrial > Soil > Agricultural land... | reverse complement strand
TCTCGCGCATGGCCAAGGCCGGCCTCATTCCGCAGACCGGCCAGCAGACGCCGAAGGACTTCGCGCGCCGCATCCAGGCCGACGTGGAACTCTGGCGGCCGGTGATCAAGGCCATCGACGTCAAGCCGGAGTAAGGCCCACGCCGGGGCCGCGCCCTCAGGCGCGGCTCTGCGCCAGCGTGTCCAGGAAGGCGCGCACCATGCGCGATTCGCGCCGCTCCGACAGAAAGAGGAACTGGGCGTAGGTGCGCACATCGGCATCGTGGATGCGCACCCGGTGCAGGTCGGGACCGGCCTCGTAGGCCACCTCGGACACCGCGCCGATGCCGATGCCCTGCGCCACCGCTTCGCGGATGATCTCGCGGTGCCCGATCTCCATCACCACGACGGGCTTCACGCCCGCCTGCTGCAAGGCGGTCTCCAGCGCGCGCCGCGTGGTCGAGCCGCGCTCGCGCATGATCATGCGCTCGCCCTCCAGCTCCTTGATGCTGATGCTCTCGCGCAGCGCGAAGCGGTGCAGCCTGGAGGTGAAGATCACCACCGGGAATTCGCCGAAGGGCACGGCCGTCAGGCGCTCGTCCTCGACCTGGTGGGCCAGCACGCCCACGTCGGCGTCGTAATCGAGCAGGCGCTCCAGCACGTCCTGTGAATTGCCGGTGCTTACCGACACGTGCACGCCCGGCCAGTGCTGGTTGAAGTTCACCAGCATCTTGGTCACATGGTGGTGCCCCACGGCCGCCACGCGCAGGTGGCCCGAGCGCAGTTCGCCCGCGTCGCCCAGCACGTGGATGGCGTCCGACTCCAGGCTGAAGATCTGCTGCGAGATGTGCAGCAGGCGCTCGCCCACCTCGGTGAGCTGCGCCCGCCGCCCGCGCCGGTAGAACAGCTCGACGTGGTACAGGTCCTCCAGCATGCGCACCTGCGTGGTCACGGTGGGCTGGCTGACGTGCAGGGCCTCGGCCCCCTTGGTGAAGCTGCCGGCCTTGGCCACGGCATGGAACGAACGCAGTTGGGTCAGTCTCATGGGGTCTGTTCGGAGAGGGCCACGGGTCGCGCGGCCGGCGGGGTGTGGCGGGTCCGTCGGCTGTGTGACAGTATATGTTTCGCCTATACCTTCCTGTCAAAGATTGAATTAGATCAATAACTCGTCTGGGTCAACAATGGCCCCCGCAACGATGTGCCCGACACGGGTTGCCCCACCCCCAGCACCCCGCCGGACCACCCGGCGGGGCGCGATGTACGACCAGGAGACACGATGAAAAGCACCGATGGAATGCCCGTGGACGTGATGCGCCGCCAGATCCTTCTCGGGGCGGGTGGCGCCGCCATCACCCTGGGCGAGCTGATCTGGCCGGAGGCCGCCTTCGCCCAGACCCCCGCCCCCAAGCGCGGCGGCACCTTCGTCTACACCAGCACCTACCCGAACAACCGCATGGGCGACGCGCGCACCGGCCGCCACCCCCACAACTGGCTGGACCTGAACAACCGCAGCGCCTACAACGCGCTGGCCTGGGTGGACGAGCAGATGGAGGTGCAGCCCGAGCTCGCCAAGGGCTGGGAGTCGAGCAGCGACATGAAGGTGTGGGAGATCACGCTGCGCGAGGACGTGGTGTTCCACGACGGCCGCCCCATGACCGCGGACGACGTGGTGTCCTCCTACAACTTCCACCTCACCAGCACCAGCTACGCCAAGAAGATCAGCAAGGTCGAGAAGCTGTCCTCGCACAAGGTGCGCATGATTCTCTCGGAGTCGGACAGCGAGTTCCCCTACACGCTGGCCGAGTACCACATGATGATCATGCCGGCGGCCGAGCCCGAGGTCATCGGCCTCTCGGGCATCGGCACCGGCCCGTTCAAGATCGTCAACCTCGACCCCAAGCGGCGCATCACCCTGGAGCGCCACGACAAATACTGGCGCAAGGGCTTCCCCTACCTCGACCGGCTGGAGGTGGTGAGCTCGCCGGGCCGCATGGAAGGCGCGCTCAACGGCATCCGGGGCAACCTGTTCGACGCCGTGATCGGCGTGGACCCGGGCATGCTGCCCGAGCTGCGCAGCATCCCCGGCATCAAGACCACCATGAGCACCAGCGGCGACCAGGCGCTGATGATCCTGCCCAAGTACGAGGGCTCGGTCTTCAACGACAAGCGCATCCGCCAGGCCCTGGCCCTGGCCATCGACCGCGAGAAGATCGTGCGCATCGTCTACGGCGCCAACGCCGGCTGGGTCGGCAACGACTCGCACCTCACGCCCTCGGAAAGCGCCTTCCTGCTCCGGCCGGTCAAGCGCGACGTCGCCCAGGCCAAGGCCCTGTTGGCCGCCGCCGGCTACCCCAAGGGCATCACCCTGCCCACCTTCTATTTCACGGCCACCTGGCCGGAGGTGCCGCGCGTGTTCCAGGTGCTGGCCGAGTCGGTGAAGGAGGCCGGCATCGTCCTGCCGATCGAACAGCGCCCCTCCGACGGCTACCGCCAGTGGCGCGTGGAGGACAAGGAAAAGACCCGCAAGCACCGCTTCGCCTACGGCCCCTCGGGCCCGCGCAACCCGGGCGTGAGCCTTTACCGCATGCGCCCGGACAGCAACGAAAGCGGCTACTGGAGCGGCCCCGAGTGCGACGACTACATGCGCCTGTACCACGAGGCGCTCATCGAGGGCAACGCCGCCAAGCGCCTGGCGATCTACCAGCGCATGCAGCGCATCCTGCACGAGGAAGTGCCCGCGATCCACCCGGTCGGGCGCAGGAACGTGCTGATCCACAAGGCCAACGTGCAAGGCCTGAGCAACCACTCGCAGTTCTGGTCGATCCGGTTCGACAGCGTCTGGAAATCCTGACGGCCCGCGGCGGCCGCGCGCCGCCGCGCCTTTCCCCACCTACCTGAAAGCCCTGGTTCCATCATGGCACTCTCCTTGTTGCGTCGGCTGGGCCTGTACCTGCTGACGCTGTTCCTTGCCTCGCTGCTGGTGTTCGTCGCCACCGAGGTGCTGCCCGGCGATGCCCTGGAAGTGAGCCTCACTTCCGAGGAGCTTTCGCTGATGACCCACGAAGACCTGGACCGGCGCCGCGCCGAGCTGGGCCTGGACCGGCCCGCCGCCCTGCGCTACCTGAACTGGCTGGGCAACGCGGCGCGCGGCGACTTCGGCGTCACCATCATCGGCAAGACGCCGGTCATCGAGATCATCCGCGACCCGGTCAAGAACTCGCTGCTGCTCGCGCTGGTCACCGCCCTGGTCGCCATCCCCTGCGCGGTGCTGCTGGGCGTGCTGGCCGCGTACTACCGCGGCCGCCTGCCGGACCGGCTGGCCTCCATGGTGTCCATCGTGGGGTATTCGGTGCCGGAGTTCGCGTTCGGCAACTTCCTCATCCTGGTGTTCGCGATCTGGATCCCGCTGTTCCCGGCCGTGATCATGGCGTTCGCGAACGACACGGCCGGCGTGCTGCTCGCGGTCTCGGTGCTGCCGGTGGCCACCATCGTGTTCGGCTCCATCGCGCACCTGGTGCGGCTGATCCGCTCGGGCCTGATCGAGGCGCTGGCGAGCGACTTCGTCGAGCGCGCCCGCTTCACCGGCCTGGGCGAGCTGCGCCTGGTGCTGCGCCACGCGCTGCCCGCCGCCGTGATCCCCGCGCTCAACTCCGCTGCGCTGTACGTGGCCGGCCTGCTCAGTGGCATCGTCGTGGTGGAGAAGGTGTTCGCCTACCCCGGGCTGGGAATGATCCTGCTGCAGGCGGTGGACAAGCGCGAGGTCGCGGTGGTGCAGGCCATCAGCCTGCTGGCCGCCCTGCTCGTGGTCACGATGAACCTGCTGGCCGACCTGGCGGTGGTGGCCCTGGACCCCCGCACCCGGAGAACCTGACACCATGAAATTCAAGATCGACCGACACATCCTGCTGCGCCCGACGTCCCTGCTGGGCCTGGGCGTCGTCGCCCTGCACCTGATCCTGGCCATCGGCGCGCCCTGGATCGCGCCCTACGACCCCACGGCCCTGATGGGCGGGCGCATCGAGAGCCCGAGCGCCGAATTCTGGATGGGCACCGACGCCCTGGGCCGCGACTACCTCACCCGCCTGCTCTACGGCGGGCGCACCGCGCTGCTGGCCACCTTCACCGGCGTGGTCGCCGCCGTCTCCATCGGCAGCATCCTGGGTGTGGCCGCGGCCTACTTCGGCGGCCTGTTCGACGACGTGATGATGCGCATCTGCGAACTCAAGCTGGCGCTGCCCGGCATCCTGTTCGTGGCGCTGTTCGTCACCGGCTTCGGCGAATCGATGCTCACGCTGATCGTGCTCATCGGCCTGGTGTACTTCCCCGGCGTGGTGCGCATCGTGCGGGCCCAGGCGCTCACGCAGGTCAACCTGGGCTACGTGAAGGCGGCGCAGCTGCGCGGCGAGAGCGCGCTGGCCGTGATCCTGCGCGAGATCTACCCGAACACGCTGGACGTGGTCTACGTCGAGTTCGCGATTCGCATGTCGCACGCCATCCTGCTGCTGAGCACGCTGTCCTTCCTGGGCCTGGGCATCTCGCCGCCCACGCCCGACTGGGGCCTGATGGTCTCCGAAGGCGTGGCGCAGATCGCCTACGCGCCCTGGCTGGTCCTGGCCCCGGCCATCTTCATCAGCACCCTGGTGCTGGGTCTCAATTTCGGCGCGGAAGCGCTGGCAAGCGCGCTCGGCCTGGATGCCACGCGCGGTCATGTGGAGGGCTCATGAACCGCCTCGAAGTCAATGGCCTGAACATCGGCTACCGCAAGACCAGCGGCGAGGTCGTCCCGGCGGTGCGCCGGGTCAACTTCACGCTCAAGGCCGGCATGAGCCTGGGCATCGTGGGCGAAAGCGGCTCGGGCAAGTCCACCGTGGCGCGCGCCCTGCTGGGCCACTGCCGGCCCGGTGGCGTGATCACCTCGGGCGCCGTGCGCATGGCCGGCCAGGACATCCTGGCCCTGCCCGAAGCCGAACGCCGCGCGCTGCGCGGCCGGCACATCGCCTTCGTGCCGCAGAACCCGCTGAGCTCGCTCACGCCCCACCTGCGCATCGGCGACCAGGTGCTGGAGGCCGTGCGCCACCTGCGCGGCTTCGACAAGGAACGCGCCCGCGCCCGGGTGCTGGAGCTGTTCGAGGCCACCAACCTGCCCAAGCCGCAGGAACTCTACGAGCGCTACCCGCACCAGCTCTCGGGCGGCCAGCGCCAGCGCGTGGTGATCGCCGCCGCGCTGGCCGGCGAGCCCGAGCTGCTGGTGCTCGACGAGCCCACGACCGCGCTGGACAAGACCACCGAGGCCCAGGTGCTGGAGCTGGTGCGCGAGCTGCGCGAGCGCTTCAACGCCTCGCTGGTGTACGTGAGCCACGACCTGGGCATGGTCTCGCGCATGTGCGACCGCGTCATCGTGATGCACCAGGGCCGCATCGTCGAGGAAGGCGCGGCCAGCACCATCTTCTCGGCGCCCTCGCACGAGTACACGCGCCAGCTGATCGCCGCCATCCCGCGCATCGACGCACCCGTGGCCGAGCGCCCGATGCGGCAGACGGACAGCCCGCCGGTGCTCGAGGCGCGCCACCTGCGCTTCTCCTACGGCGCGACCGGCGGCTGGTTCCGCCGCACCAGGGCCGAGGCGCCGGTGGTGCTGGAGGACCTGTCGTTCACCATCCGGCGCGGCGAGACGCTGGGCCTGGTCGGCGAATCCGGCAGCGGCAAGTCCACCGCCGCCGCGCTGGTGGCCGGCATGCTGTCCACCGACCAGGGCAGCATGGCCTTCAACGGCAAGCCCCTACCCGGCCTGGCCACGCAGCGGCCGCTGGCCTTGCGCCGGCAGATCCAGATCGTGTTCCAGGACCCGCTGTCCTCGCTCAACCCGCGCCAGCGCATCGAGACCATCCTGAGCCGGCCGCTGGCCATGTTCGAAGGCCTCAAGGGCGACGCCGCCCGCGCGCGCTGCGAAGAGCTGATGCGCGACATGCACCTCTCGCCCGACCTGCTGGAGTGTTACCCGCGCCAGCTCTCGGGCGGGCAGCAGCAGCGCGTGGCCATCGCGCGCGCGTTCGCCGCGCGGCCCGAGCTGATCATCTGCGACGAGGTCACCTCCGCGCTGGACGTGTCCGTGCAGGCCCAGGTGCTGGACCTGCTGATGGAGCTGCAGCGCAGCAAGGGCACCTCGTACCTGTTCATCACGCACGACCTGGGCGTGATCCGACGCATGGCGGACCACCTCATCGTGCTGCAGAACGGCCGCGTGCGAGAGTCCGGCCCCACCGAGCAGGTGTTCGACCGGCCCCAGTCGCCCTACACCCGGCTGCTGCTGGACGCCGCGTCCCTGCATGCCGTGCAACCCCTGGCGCAGGCCGTGAGCCGCCACCGTGTTTCCCCCGTTCCAACAAGCTCTCATGAAACTGATCCACATCACCGATCCACACCTGGTCAAGCCCGGCAACTCCCTGCATGGCCTTGACCCGTATGCGCGCCTGAGTGCCTGCATCGACGATGTGGTGGCGAACCATGGCGACGCCGTGGCCTGCGTGATCACCGGGGACCTGGCCCACAAGGGCGAGCGGGCGGCCTACGAAGGCCTGCGCGAGCAGCTGCAGCGCCTGCCCATGCCGGTGTTTCCGCTGCTGGGCAACCACGACCGGCGCACGCTGCTGCAGGAGGTGTACGCGCCCGCCCTGCGCGATGCGAACGGCTTCGTGCAAGGCGTGTTCGACACGCCGCAAGGCCGCCTGCTGATGCTCGACACGCTCGACGAAGGGCGCAACGGCGGCCTGTACTGCGGCACGCGCCTGGCCTGGCTGCGCCAGCAACTCGACGAGGCCGGTGAGCGGCCCGTGTTCCTGTTCATGCACCACCCGCCGTTCGACATCGGCATCCCCTGCCTGGACTGCATGCGCCTGCACGAAGAGGCCGCGTTCGCCGAGCTGGTGGTGGGCCGCCCCAACATCCGCCACCTGTTCTTCGGCCACGTGCACCGCCCGGTGTGCGGCAGCTGGCGCGGCATTCCCTTCTCCACCATGCGCGGGCTCAACCACCAGGTGCCGTTCGACCTGCACACCCCGTCGCCGGTGCCCAAGAGCCACGAGCCACCGGCCTACGCCGTGGTGTTCCTCGCGCCCGACCAGGTGACCGTGCACTTCCACGACTACCTCGACAAGAGCCGCCTGCCATGACGCGCCGCGTGGTCATCGTCGTGTGCGACAGCCTGGGCGCGCGCTTCATCGACGCGCGCCGCACGCCCACCCTGCACGCCATGCGCGGCAGCGCGGCCGAGTTCACCTGCGCGCGCAGCGTGTTCCCCTCGACCACGCGCACCAGCTCGGCGTCCATGGCCACCGGCTGCTACCCCATGGAACACGGCCTGCTGGGCAACACCATGGTGATCGACGAAGGCCAGGGCCTGGTGTGCCTCTCCGCGGGCGCGCCGGATTTCCTGGACCGCCTGCGCAAGGCCACCGGGCAGAGCCTGAAGCGGCCCACGCTCGCGCAGCGGCTGGCGAACCACGGCGGCGCGGTGGTGATGTCCAACGTCTCACCCGGCGCGGCCTACCTGCACGACCCCGACGGCCATGGCCACGTGTACCACCGCCAGGGCAGCTACGGCCCCGGCCGCGCGCGCCTGCCCGAGTCGCCGCCCATCGCCGTCGGCATGGCCGGCGATGCGTGGCTGACGGAGCGCTTCTGCCGCGACTTCGTGCGCAGCGACGGCCCGGCGCTGGCGCTGCTGTGGCTGTCCGAACCCGACCACACGGCGCACCACCACCCGCTGGGCTCCTCGGCGCACCTCGCCGCGATCGCCCATGCCGACCGCTGCGTGCAACAGGTGCGCGAAGCCATCCGCGCCATCGACCCGAACGACAAGGAGATGCTGATGATCGCCTGCTCCGACCATGGCATGGAAACCGTGCACCGCCGCATCGATGTGGAGTCCGGCCTCATCGAGGCTGGCCTGAAAGCCTCGCACCAGTCCACCGACGTGGTGGTCGCGCCCAACGGCACCTCGGTGCTCTTCTACTTCGAGGACTGCGGCTCCCCGCAGGTCGACGCGGTGGCCCGCTGGCTGGAGGCGCAGGACTTCTGCGGGCGCGTCGTTCAGGGCGGCGAGCTCGGGTCCCTGGGCCTGCCCGCCGCCCACCCACTCGGCCTGGCCCTGACCATGCGCCAGTACGACGTGCCCAACGCCTTCGGCGTGCACGGCCGAAGCGACACCGCCGCCAGCCCTTTCAGCTCGTCGTCGGCGCCCGGCTGCGCGCAGCACGGCGGCCTGGGGCCCAACGAGCAACACCCGTTCCTGTTCATCGAGGGCGGTGCGTTCGAGCCCGGGCCCCGCCGCCAGGCGGTGTCCCTGGTCGATATCGCACCCACGGTCCTCCGGCACCTGGGCCTGCCGCCTGACGGCATGCAAGGTTCCGCGCTGCACTAGGCAGCCCCCACACCCCGTCCCCACCCCATCACCCCGGACCCAAAAAGCCCGGGGAGGGAGAGCCTTTGCCGTCTGCCGCAGGAGCACGCCTATCGAGTCACGCCACCACGACCTTTCCCCACGGGCGCCACAGCCTGGCGCCAACACCCCACCAAGATCAACGGAGACAAACATGAAGAAGACACTCATCGCCCTGGCCGCCGGCCTGGCCACCCTCGGCGCGCACGCGCAGTCCCAGGTCACGATGTTCGGCGTGATCGACACCGCCATCAGCCGCTACCAGGTCACCGGCGGCACCAAGCTGACCGAAATGGACACAGACGGCATCCAGAGCAGCCGCATCGGCTTTCGCGGCACGGAAGACCTGGGCGGCGGCATGCGCGCCACCTTCTGGATCGAAGGTGCGCTGGCGGGCGACACTGGCGCCGGCGCGCTCAGCTTCGAGCGCCGCGCCACCGTGGGCCTGATCGGTCCCTGGGGCGAGGTCCGTTTCGGCCGCGACTACACCCCGACCTACAACGTGCAGTCCGACTTCTCCGGCCCCTGGGTGACCAACGGCGTGGGCGAAAGCATGGTGTACCGAGCCCGCGCCACCTTCTACGGCAACTCCAACGCCGGCCAGACCACGCACGTGCGCGCCAGCAACGCCATCAACTACTTCCTGCCCAAGTCGTTCGGCAACCTGAGCGGGCAGATCATGTACGCGCTGGGCGAGGCCACCAACAACAGCAGCACCGGCGACTACATCGGCGGCCAGCTGAACTACCGCATGGGCGCCTTCACCATCGGCGGCGCCTACAGCAAGACCGAGGGCGGCCTGACCCAGCCCGCCTCGCGCCCGCGCGACATCACCTCGTCGAGCCTGGGCATGTCCTACGAGACCAAGGCCTTCACGGTGCAGGGCCTGTACGGCGAAGACCGGGTGCTGATGCCGCTGCGCGAGAAGCGCCTGAAGGCCTACACGGTCGGCCTGACCGTGCCGGTGGGCCAGGGTGAGTTCCGCGCCAGCCTGGGCCGGGCCTCCACCAACTACCCGGGCAGCTCGTTCAAGGCGCGCAAGTACGCGATCGGCTACGTGCACCACCTGTCCAAGCGCACGGCACTCTACGTGACCCACGGCCGCCTGAACAACGACGCCGGCGGCAACTTCACCGTCGGCGGCACGCCGCCGGGCGTGGTGAACCGCGCCTCCACCGGTCAGAACTTCGGCATCCGCCACGCCTTCTGATCGTGCCGCGGGGCGCGGGGCGGGTGCCTTGCGCCCCGATTCAGGCCGATACTTCCTTGCCATCGGAGACGACGAATGACACAAGCGACAAACCGGCGGGATCTGCTCCGCCTAGCCGCGGCCTCGGCCGTGGCCACCAGCCTGCCGCGCTGGGCCTGGTCCCAGGCGCTGCGCCAGCGCGACCTCTTTCCCCTGGGCGTGGCCAGCGGCGCCCCCAGCGCCGACGGCTTCGTGCTGTGGACGCGTCTGCTGGGCGGCCCCGTGCCGGGCCTCTCTGCGGTCGGCAGCGACAGCGGCGCGCCGCTCACCGGCCCGCTGACCGTGCAATGGCAGGTGGCCGACGACGAGGCCTTCACGCGCATCGTGCAATCGGGCCAGGCCACGGCGCGGCCCGAGCTCGGCCACAGCGTGCACGTGGAAGTGACCGGTCTGCGGCCCGATCGCTGGTACTTCTACCGCTTCATGCACGGCGATGCCGTGACACCGGTGGCCCGCACCCGCACCGTGCCCGCCGCCGACGCGCTGGTGGCGCGCCTGCGCGTGGCCTACGCCTCCTGCCAGCGCTGGGAACAGGGCCACTACGCCGGCTACCGCCACATGGCCGGCGACAACCCGGACCTGGTGCTGTTCCTCGGCGACTACATCTACGAATACGCCATGCCCTCCAAGCCACCGGCGCGACCGCTGGCGCGCACCCACACCCTGCGCCTGACGGAGAACCTGCAGGACTACCGCGACCGCTACGCGCTGTACAAGACCGACCCGCACCTGCAGGCCATGCACCGCGCCTGCCCCTGGGTGGTCTCGTGGGACGACCACGAGGTGCAGAACGACTACGCCGGCCTGATCGGCACCGGCAGCGAGGCGTCTTTCCTGCAGCGCCGCCAGGGCGGCTACCAGGCCTTCTACGAAAACATGCCGCTGCGCGCGAGCGCGCTCGTGAACGGGGTGCAGGGCCTGGCCTCGAACGACGCGGTGCGCGTGCACTCGCGCACGAACTACGGGCGCCTGGCCACCTTCCACATGATGGACACGCGCCAGTTCCGCGACCTGCAGGCCTGCCGCGAGCCCGGCAGCAAGGCCGATGGCGCCATCTCCAACGAGAGCTGCCCCGCGCGCGCGGACTCCCAGCGCACGCTGCTGGGCAGAACGCAGGAACAGTGGCTCGACGACGGCCTGGCGCAGGACGGCGCTGGCGAGCGCACGCGCTGGAGCGTGCTGGCGCAGCAGACCATCTTCTCGCAGCGCAACTACAAGGTCGCGCCCGAGGAGAGTTACCACAGCAGCACCTGGGACGGCTACCCCGCCGCGCGCCAGCGCGTGCTCGACGCGGTGAAGGCCCGCGCGCCGCGCAACACCGTCTTCCTGGGCGGCGACATCCACCAGAACTACGTCTGCCAGGTGCACAGCGATTTCTCGCGGCCGGACTCGCCGGTCATCGCCAGCGAGTTCTGCGGCACCTCGCTCAGCTCGGCCACCGGCGTGGCGCAATCGACCACCGACGCCATCCGCGCGAAGAACCCGCACATCCTGCTGGCGCGCAGCGACCAGCGCGGATACGTGATCGCCGACATCACGCCCGACAGCTGGACCACCCGCTTGCGCGTGCTGGACGACGTGAGCCGGGAAGGCAGCGGCGTGAGCACGCTGGCGACCTTCGTGGTGAAGGACCGCAAGCCGGGCACGGAACAGGTTTAAGGTGATTTGAGGCGTCGAGGGGCCTTGCCTGCCCGGGTCGAAAGACCCGGGCAGTTTTTTTTGGGCCCTCAGGCCTGCGGGGCCAGTTGCTCGATGGCGCGCGGGCCGCCGGTGCGGTGCAGCACCCCGGCGAGTTCCAGCACCGGGTAGGCGGTGGAGCAGATCAGCGAGTTGATGCGCTTGAACTCGCCCTGCAGGTCCAGATGCAGCGAACTGGTCTCGATGCTCTGCGTGGAGTTCGACTGCAGGCGCGCGATGTGGTTGGCGGCGTACTGCCGCTCCAGGTCGCGAAAGCGCGCCTTCTCCTCCAGCAGGCGCTGCGCGTCGCGCACATGGCCGTCGAGGAACACGCTCATGGACAGGCGCAGGTTGGACATCAGCCGCTCGTGCAGGTGCGCGATCTCGGCCATGCCGGCGTCGGAGAAGGTGCGGCTCTGGCGGATCTTCTTGTCCTCGATGTCCAGGATCACGCGCTCGACGATGTCGCCGATCTGTTCCATGTGGATGGTGAAGGACACGATGTCGGTCCAGCGCCGGCTCTCGCGCTCGTCCAGCGCCTCGCGCGAGATCTGCGTGAGGTAGAACTTGATCGACGAGTACAGGTCGTCCACCTGGTCGTCCATGCGGCGCAACTGCTCGGCCACGCCGAGCTCGTTCTCGCGGATCACCGTGATGACGCCGCCCAGCATGGTCTCCACCACATCGGCCTGGTGCAGGGCCTCGCGCGCGGCGCACGAGATCGCCACCGAGGGCATGGACAGCGCGCTGGCGTCGAGGTGGCGCGGGCGGCTCGCCAGCGAGCGGTCGGGCTCCTTCATCACGCGGTCCAGCAGCCGGCCCAAGGGCCCGGCCAGGCCCACGAACAGCAAGGCCATCGCCACGTTGAAGGCCAGGTGGAACAGCACCACCTGCTGCTGGATGGTCGGCACGTGCGCCTGCAGCAGCGGCAGCAGCCAGGGCAGGGCCGGCAGCACCAGCAGCACGCCCGCCAGCTTGAACAGCAGGTTGCCCACCGGCAGGCGGCGCGTGACCACGTCCGCGCCCGAGGTGCTCACCACCGCCAGCAGGCCGCTGCCCAGGTTGGCGCCGAGCACGAAGCCCAGGGCCACCTCCGGCGTGACCAGGCCCTGCGAGGCCAGCGCGGCCACGAGCAGGATCACCGCCAGGCTTGAGTACGACATCATCGTGAGCAAGGCCCCCACCAGCAGCTCGACCATGATCTCCTGCGGCAGCGAGGCGATCAGCGCGCGCACCGCGGGCGAGGCCGTCATGGGCCGCGTGCTCTCCACGATCAGGTGCAGCGCCAGCATGATCAGGCCCAGGCCGATCACCACCTGGCCCAGCCGCCCGGCCTTGCTCTTGTCGCGCGAGAGGTGGACCACCACGCCGACCAGGATCAGCAGCGGCGAGACCCAGGACATGTCGGCGGAGAACACCACCGCCATCAGGGCCGATCCCATGTCGGCGCCCAGCACCACGACCAGCGCGGCCGAGGTGCCCACCATGCCCTGGCCGACGAAGTTGGCCACGATCATGCAGGTGGCCGTGGCGGACTGCACCAGGGCCGTGACGCCCAGCCCGGCCAGCAGCGCCGCCGGGCGGCGCTGCATGCTGGTGGACAGCACCTTGCGCAGGCTGCCGCCGTAGACGCGCAGCACGCCGGTGCGCACGATGCGCGTGCCCCACAGGAGCAGCGCGATGGCCGCCAACAGGTTCAGAAGGTGCAGCATGTCACCACGGCAGGGTGAAGGTCTTGCCGTTGGTGAACGACTTCATCGCTTCCTGCACACCTTCCTTGTAGCCCAGGCCCGAGTCCTTGATGCCACCGAAGGGCGTGAGCTCGATGCGGTAGCCCGGCACCTCCCACAGGTTCACCGTGCCCACCACCAGCTCCTTGGCGAAGCGGGTGGCGTACTCCAGGCTGTCGGTGCAGATGCCCGACGAGAGACCGAAGGCCGTGCCGTTGGAGATCGCGATGGCCTCGTCGATGTTGGCAAAGGTGATCACCGGCGAGACCGGGCCGAAGGTCTCCTCGCGCACCAGCGTCATCTCGGGCCGAACGTTGTCCAGCACCGTGGGCGCGTAGAGCGCGCCCTTGCGCTGGTTGCCGCAGAGCAGGCGCGCGCCCTTGGCCACGGCTTCCTTGACGCGGGCCTGGAACAGGCGGGCCGCGCCCTCGTCGATCACCGTGCCCATGTCGTTCTGCTTGTCCATCGGGTTGCCGTGGCGCCAGGCCTGGGTCTTGGCCACCAGGCGCTCGGTGAACTCGGCCGCCACCGCCTGGTGCACCAGCATGCGCTTGACCGCGGTGCAGCGCTGGCCCGAGTTCTTGTACGAGCCCTGCACGGCCAGGTCGGTGGCGCGGTCCAGGTCGGCGTCGTCCATCACGATCAGCGGGTCGTTGCCGCCGAGTTCGAGCACGATGCGGCGGTAGCCGGCCTTTTGCGCGATGTACTTGCCGATGGCCACGCCGCCGGTGAAGCTGATCAGGTCCACGTGCGGGTGGGTGATGAGTTCGTCGGCGATCTCGCGCGGGTCGCCCGTCACCACCTGCAGCATCTCGGGCGGCAGCCCGGCTTCGTAGAGCAGGTCGGCGAAGTAGTAGGCCGACAGCGGCACCTTCTCCGAAGGCTTGAGGATCATGCGGTTGTTGGTCGCGATGCTGGGCACCACCTTGTGCGCCACCTGGTTCATGGGGTGGTTGAACGGCGTGATGGCGGTGATCACGCCCTGCAGCGGCTCGCGCAGGGTGATGACCTTGCGCTGCTTGCCGTGCGGCGTGAGGTCGCAGGAGAACACCTGGCCGTCGTCGCGCAGGGCTTCCTTGGCGCCGAACTCGAGCACGTCGCACACGCGGCCGATCTCGTACATCGAGTCCTTCTTGCACAGGCCGGATTCGAGCGTGATCAGCGTGGAGGCCTCATCGGCGCGCGAGCGCAGCAGCAGGCCGGCGCGGCTCAGGATGGCGGCGCGCTCGTAGCGCGAGAGGCTGGAGCGGTAGGCGTGGCCGATGTCCATGGCCTCGCGCACGCGCTCGACGGTGGCCATGGGCACGGTGCCCACGCGCTCGCCGTTGAAGGGGTTGAGCACGTCGATGCTGCGCGTGGTGCTGACCTTGCGGCCGCCGATGCGCAGGGTTTCGTGGCGGATCTGTTCGTGGTCCTGAAGGGTGGTGGTACTCATGAAAAATTCCTAGGCATCGCTGCCGATGAAGTTCTTGCCGCGCGCGCCGGTCAGGGCGTGCGCAATCATTTGGGTCGCCTCGGTGTCGCTCACGCCGTAATCGGCGAACTCGGTGCGCACGCCCAGGCTGTGAAGAAAGGCCAGCAGGCGCTCGGGCGCGGTCTCCAGCGGCTCGCCCAGGGCGCGCGCGAGCACGGCGTCGCGCCGCGCGTCGCGCCCGATGGCGCGCCGCAGCACCAGCGGCAGCGGGAAGGAGCAGGCGATGCCGTGCGGCAGCCCGTGGCGCAGCGTCATCTCGTACGAGATGGAGTGCGCCAGCGCCGTCTTGGTGTTGGAGAACGCCATGCCAGCTTTCAAGGCCGCGAGCGCCATGCGCCCGCGCAGCTCCAGGCTGCCCAGCTCGCGCATCAGGCGCGGCAGCACCTCCAGGATGTCGGTCACCGCCGAGATCGCGAAGGCGTCGGAGATCGGGTTGGCGTTGACGTTCCAGATCGATTCGAGCGCGTGCGAGAGCGCATCGAGCCCGCTCTGCAGCGTGACCGAGGCGGGCAGGGACAGCATCAGCTCGGGGTCGATGAGGGCCGCGCTGGGCCAGGTCTGCGGCAGGTGCAGCGAGTACTTCTTCTGGTTTTCGCGGTCCCAGATGGTGGCCCAGGGCGTGACCTCGCTGCCGGTGCCGGCGGTGGTGGGCACGGCGATCAGGGTCTTGACCGCGTGCGGCGTGAAGGCCGCACCGGTGGCCAGCAGGTCGATCAGCTCCTGGAAGCGGCCGCTGACTGTGCCGACCATCAGCGCCTTGGCGGTGTCGATGGCGCTGCCGCCGCCGACGGCGACGATGACCTCCACGTCGGCGTGTTCGCGCCAGAAGGTTTCGTAGGTCGCGGCGAGCTCGGCCACGTCGGGGTTGGGCTGCACCTGGTCGATCACGCAGGCAACGGGCGCGCCCAGCACCTGCTCGACGCGCTTCACCAGGCCCAGGGCGCGTGCTTCGGGGAAGGTGACCAGGGCGGCCTTGCGGCCCGCCAGCAGCCGGGGCAGCTGCGACAGCGAGCCCGCGCCGCACACCGAGTGCACGGGGTTGTGGTAGTTCAGGTTCATGGCACGGGCCTCAGTCGTTGAGCACGGTGTGGTTGAGGACGAGGTCGAACACGTCGAAGTTGCGCAGGCGCCGCAGGGGGTCCACATCGCGCAGCGGGCGGTTGAACAGCAGCGGCACCTTCTGCTCGGACAGGCCGCCGTGCGAGCGCAGCGGCACGGTCAGGCCGCTGAGGTCGTGCTCGGTCGCGCGCGTGCCGATCACGGCCACGTGGTCCGACACCACCACCAGGTCGCCGATGCGGTCGGCCGGCAGCTCGAAGCGGCGCGCCGCTTCCTCGCGGGTGAGCACCAGCTCGATGCCGGGCAGGGCCTGCAGGAAGTCCAGCGCCGTGGCCCGGTCGGCGGGCTGATCCACATAGACGGTGGCGAAGGAGCCGAGCGCGCCGTGGTGCACCACGTAGGGGTCGGTGATGGGCAGGATCACGCGGCAGCGGCCCTTGCCCAGGCGCTCGTCGAGCACCTGCTGCAGGAACACGATGCGCGGCCGGCCGGCCGAATCGGTCTTGGGGCTCATGCCGTGGTCGGCGGTCAGGCCGATCACCGCGCCCATGGCGTCCATGCGCTCGAGGTAGCGGTCCATCATGCCGTAGAAGGCGTTCGCGCCCACCGTGCCTGGCGCGCACTTGTGCTGCACGTAGTCGGTTGTGGAGAGGTACATCAAGTCGGGCCGCTCGGTCTGCAGCAGCTTCACGCCGGCGGCGAACACGAACTCGCTGAGCTCGGCGCTGTAGACCGAGGGCACGGGCCGGCCCACAAGGTTCACCACGTCGTCGATGCCGGCGTTGGCCTGCGTGGCCTGGTCGGCCTTCTCGGCCGAGAAGCAGATGCCTTTGAGGCCATGGCCGAGCAGGGTGCGCAGCTTGTCCTTGGCGGTGACCACGGCCACCTGGGCGCCCGCGTCGGCGAAGGCCGCCAGCAGGGTGCCCGCGCGCAGGTAGGACGGGTCGTTCATCATCACTTCCTTGCCCAGCGCCGGGTCGAAGAAGTAGTTGCCGCAGATGCCGTGCACCGCGGGCGGCACGCCGGTGACGATGGACAGGTTGTTGGGGTTGGTGAAGCTGGGGACCACGCAGTCGCCGATCAGGCTGGTGCCGCCGGCCAGCATCTTCTTCAGGAAGGGCGCGACGCCCGATTCGATGGCGTGGGTGAGGTAGTCGGGTTCGCACCCGTCCACACAGACCACGACGGTGGGGGCGCGGGCATGGCGGTAGGTCCGCCCGTTGACCGAGACCCCGGAAGCGCTTGCATTCATCTTGGTTTCCTCTGATATGACCCGCTGGAGCGGTTGGCGGGGTGGAGTACATCACCGCGTCATCCATTGGTCCAATACTTAATATTGCCAAATGGCATTCAGAATTTCTATATCTCGGCTGGTGGGCTCTCGGGGTTCTTCACGCCTGGGCCTCTTCGCTGCCGGTGGGCGTGGCTGCCGTTCTCCGGCGCCTGCTCGCGGGCGTCTGCCCGGGCAGGCCAACGCGGTCGCGTCAACACCGGACTGGCGCTCAGCCTCTGTGGCAACCGCGAATGGAGCGCCTGCGCCCGGCAACCCCACCCACCGTCGAGAGTGCGGTGCAGGCAGGCAAAAGGTTTCTGTCCTCTTGTAGGCGGGCCTGGGACGACCTCTCGGCGGATGGTGCTCCCCCCGGGCGCAGGCGCCCCATTCGCGGCTGCCACAGAGCTTGAGCGTCGGAGGTCGTGTTGACGAAGGGGTCGCTGTGGACCCGGGCAGACGCCCGCGAGCAGGCGCCGGAGAACGGGGGGACGCCAGCCGACAGCGAAGAAGCGGCCCACAATG
>Ga0247823_10001858_pt1 | contig 17400 bp, 15 predicted proteins | sample 13C_PalmiticAcid_2_FD_192426 | JGI IMG/M metagenome (GOLD analysis project Ga0247823, IMG submission 192426) | Soil microbial communities from agricultural site in Penn Yan, New York, United States - 13C_PalmiticAcid_Day30 | ecosystem: Environmental > Terrestrial > Soil > Agricultural land... | reverse complement strand
ACGCGCAGGTCAGGTTACTGGTTGTTCTGGCGGTTGAGGAAACGCGGGATATCGAGCGAGTCCTTGGCGTCGTCATCCTTCGACGCATTGCGTGCCGCAGCCATCCGCTCGAACAGCGTGCCGCCGGTCCGCGGCTTGGGCTCTTCGGCGGCCGGAGCCGCCTCATCGTCGCCGCCACCGGTCAGCCAGCGCCGCCGGATCGTCGGCTCAGGCGGAAGATCGTCGGCAGCCGGAGCTTCCGGAACCACCGAGTCCGAGCCCAGCACCAGCTCGTCGGCCGCGTCCTCAGCAGGGAGCGGCGCTTCGAGCGTCAGTTCGTCCTCGGCGGCCGGCGGGGTCGCGGCAACGGCCGGATCCTCGAACGAGGCAACCGGCTCGGCGGGCGTTTCGGCGACCGGCTCGGACTCGAACGTCGAGGCGGGTTCGGGCGCGGCGGGCGCCAGCGGGCGACGCACCGAACCGAAGGAGAAGCTGCGCGCGGCATCGGCTGCCGGGGCCGCCACTGCGGGCTGCACGCCGTCGGCCTCGATCCCGGTCGCGACGACCGAGACGCGGATCTTGCCCTCGAGCTCGGTGTTGAACGCCGAACCCCAGATGATGTTGGCGTCGTCATCGACCAGCTCGCGGATATGGTTCGCGGCTTCGTCGACCTCGAGCAGGCGCATGTCCTCGCCGCCGGTGATCGACACGATCACGCCCTTGGCGCCGTTGAGCGACACGCCGTCGAGCAGCGGGTTGGCGATCGCCTGCTGCGCCGCTTCGATCGCGCGGCTGTCGCCCGAGGCTTCGCCGGTGCCCATCATCGCCTTGCCCATCTCGCTCATCACCGAACGGACGTCGGCGAAGTCGAGGTTGATGAGGCCGGGCATGACCATCAGGTCGGTGATGCCGCGCACGCCCTGCTGCAGCACCTCGTCCGCCATCTGGAACGCTTCCTTGAAGGTCGTGTTCGCATTGGCCACCAGGAACAGGTTCTGGTTGGGGATGACGATCAGCGTATCGACGTACTTCTGAAGCTCCTCGATGCCGGCATCGGCCGACTGGGCGCGCTTCTTGCCTTCAAAGGCGAAGGGCTTGGTGACGACGCCGACGGTGAGGATGCCCATGTCGCGCGCGGCCTTGGCGATCACCGGCGCTGCGCCGGTACCCGTGCCGCCGCCCATGCCGGCCGCGATGAAGCACATATGCGCGCCGTTGAGCGCTTCCTGCACCTGCTCGATCGTTTCCTCGGCCGCAGCGCGGCCGATCTCGGGCCGCGAGCCGGCGCCGAGACCCTGGGTGATCTTCGCGCCGAGCTGGATGCGGTGCGCCGCGGTCGACGACTTGAGCGCCTGTGCGTCGGTGTTGGCGACGAGGAACTCGACCCCCTGCACTTCCGCGTTGATCATGTTGGCGATCGCGTTGCCTCCGGCTCCGCCTACGCCGATCACGGTGATCCGCGGCGTCAGCTCGTCGAGGTCGGGCGGGAGGAAGTCGATGCTCATGTTACCTATTCTCCTCAGGCCCCACGCCCCACGAGTGGCGCCTGCTTAATCCCTGTTTCTGCACGATGCCGATGAGCGGTGCCAGCGTAATTCACCAGTCATCAACAACATTTATTCAGTAATTGGCTCGAAATGCGGCGATCATCCGCTGGAACATCGCCTTTGGTGTCGCACGCGTAACGAGTTGATGGTTCTGTTGCAGCGCGCGCAGGTCCACGGGATCTGCCGCCGCGAAGCTGGCCAGCCCCGCCAGCGTCGCGAAGGCCGGCCCGGCATGCGCCTCGGGCAGCGCCGAAAGTCCGCGCGGACGACCGACCCGGACCGATCGACCCAGCGCCTGCTGCGCATAGTCGGCGATACCTTTGAGTTCGGCGCCGCCGCCGGTCAGCACGATTTGCCGGCCGACGGGATCTTCGAAATTCAACTTGGCGAGTTCCTTGCCGATCTCGACCATCAACCGGTCGAGACGCTGGCGGATCACCGCGATCAGCTGCGCGCGCGTGATGCGCCCGCCCTCTGCGGTCTCCTCGTCGGCGGCGATCGGGGCCACGTCGATCATGTCGTGATTGTCACGCGGCGTCATGTTGGCGCTGCCGTAGAAACACTTCATCCGCTCGGCCTGGCCGCGGCGCGTGCCGAAGGCGCTGGCGATATCGTCGGTGATGTCGGCCGATCCGCTGGGGATCGACGACAGGCCGGTGAGCACACCATCCTTGTAGACCGAGACGTTGGTCACGCCCGCGCCGATCTCGACCAAAGCGACGCCGAGCTCGCGCTCCTCTTCGCTGAGGCACGACAGGCCCGTCGCGACCGGCGCGGCGATGATCGACTTGACCTCGAGATGCGCCGAGCGGACGCAGAGGTCGAGATTGCGCACCGGCGCGCCCTCGGTCGAGACGACATGGATATCGACGCCCAGCCGTTCGGCATGGAGGCCGATCGGCTGCTTGACCCCGGCGAGCCCGTCGAGCGTGTAGCGCGTCGGCTGGGCATGGAGGACCATGCGCCCGCCCGGATTGATCGACTCCCGGCCGGCGCGCAGCAGATCGTCGATGTCCGACTGTTCGACGCGATGCCCGCCCAGATCGACCTCGAGCCGCAGGATGTCGGAGACAAGACCGCCGGCCGAGAAGCTGACCCAGACATCCTCGATATTGGTGCCCGCGATCCGCTCGGCCTGCTCGACCGCTTCGCGCACCGCGATCTCGGTCGCGTGCATATCGGCGACATAGCCGCGCTGGACACCGCGGCTTTCGCGCTGGCCGGTGCCCAGCACCACCAGCTCGCCGCCGTCCCCCTTTTGGGCGATCAGCGCCGACACCTTGGACGAACCGATGTCCAGTGCGGTGATCAGTCCCTCGGGTGCTGTCTTTGCCATGCCCTTTACCCCCTACTCACTCACGCTCGCGGTTTCGATCTGCTTGGGCGCCGCCTGTCCCGGCATCCGCACCACCAGCCGCGAAGGATCGCGCATATCGAACTTCAGATACCCCCGGCCGAGCAGCCGGTCCGCTCCGTCCAGCTCGGCGAATTTCTTGAGCGCCTTGGCCGCCGCGGCCTCGCCCTCGGGCAGCGCCAGCCGCTCCCCGGTGTTGAACGACAGATCCCAGCGCCGGTTCCCGATCCAGGTCGCCGCCTTGACCAGAGGCTTGAGCGCCGGCGCGGCATCGAGCAGCTGCTGATAGGCGGGCTGCTGCGCATAGGCGCCGTCGCCGATCACCAGGGGCAGATCGGGCATCGCCTCGGCCGAGACGGGTTCGAGCAGCACGCCTTCGCTGTCGATCAGCATCAGCTGCCCCTGATGCTGCCACACCGCAGCCGCCTTGCGCTCGACGATCTGGACGACCAGCGTGTCGGGCATGCGGCGCGAGACGCGCGCGTCGGCGACCCAGCCGATCGTCATCAGCTTGCCGCGCACTTCCTCGAGATCGACCAGCGGCATCGCCTGTGACTTCGGGCCGAAGGCATAGTCGAACACGGTCTCCTTGTCGGCGCGCTTGATACCGCTCACCGCGACATCCTCGACCCGGAAGCCCGCACGGCCAATCCCCTCGGCGACGGCGGTGCCGATGATGCCGGGCACGCCGAACAAAGTCGCGACCCCCAGCGCCGACGCGACAGCGACGCCGGTGATGCCCCAGACGGTGATCTTGTGGAGCGTCGCCTCGCTGACCGGCAGCGCCGCGACCGCGAGGTCGAGGACGTTGGCCTGCTTCTTCTTGGGCTGCTGCGCGCGCCGCTTCGGCTTGACCGCGGGACGCTTGGCCGGGCTGGGCTTGCGGCTCATCCCACTGCCTCCGCCTTTAGGGGCGCGTCGGCCATTGCCTCGTCAACAATCGCCTGCACCAGCTGCGCATAGCTCATGCCGAGATGCCGGGCCTGCTCCGGCACCAGGCTGAGCGGGGTCATGCCCGGCTGGGTATTCACCTCGAGCAGGAACAGTCCCTCGACGCCGAGATGGTCGTCCCAGCGAAAGTCCGAGCGCGATGCGCCCTTGCAACCGAGCAACCGGTGCGCGTCGAGCGCGAGGCGCTTGCACGCCTCGGTGATCTCGTCGGGGATCTGCGCGGGGCAGACATGCTCGGTCAGGCCGTCGGTGTATTTGGCGTCGAAATCGTAGAAGCCGCTCTTGGGCTTGAGCTCGGTCACCATCAGCGCCTGGTCGCCCAGCACCGCGGTGGTCAGCTCCCGGCCGCGGATGAAGGGCTCGGCGAGCAGCTCATCGAACTCCTGCCAGGGGCCGGTCGACTGGGGCGAGATCGGGTTGCCGTAATTGCCCTCGACGGTGACGATCGCGACGCCGACCGACGAGCCCTCGTTGACGGGCTTGAGCACATAGGGACGCGGAAGCGGGTCGTGTTCGTACAGCGCTTCGGTCCGCACGATCCGCCCGCCCGGCATCGGGATACCCTGCGGCACCAGCGTCTGCTTGGTCAGCTGCTTGTCGATCGCGATGACCGAGGTGACCATGCCGCTATGCGTGTAGCGCAGGCCCATCAGGTCGAGCATGCCCTGCACCGTGCCGTCCTCGCCCGGCGTGCCGTGCAGTGCGTTGAACACGAGATCGGGGTTCGCCGCCGCGAGCTTCGCCGCGACGTCGCGGCCCATGTCGATCCGGGTGACGCGATGCCCGAGCGATTCCAGCGCCTCGGCGATGCCGGTCCCCGACATCAGCGACACCGGCCGCTCCGCCGACCAACCGCCCATGAGGACCACGATGTGGAGGGGCTTCACCGATACGCTCACTTCGATACTCCTACGCGCTGAATCTCCCACTCGAGTTCCACGCCGCTCGCTGCCTTGACCTTGGCCCGCACGTCCTCGCCCAGCTCCTCGATATCCGCGCTGGTGGCGTCGCCGGTGTTGAGCAGGAAGTTGGTGTGCTTCTCGCTCACCTGCGCGCCGCCCTTGCGCAAGCCGCGACAGCCCGCCGCATCGACCAGCCGCCACGCCTTATCGCCAGGCGGATTCTTGAAGGTCGATCCGCCGGTCTTGCTGCGCAGCGGCTGCGATTCCTCTCGCGCGGCGGCGATGCGGTCCATCTCGGCCTGGATGGCGGCGGAATCGCCCGGCTCGCCACGAAACGTCGCGCTCACCACCACCGCACCCTCGGGCAGCTCGGAATGGCGATAGGTATAGCCCAGCGCATCGACCGCCAGCGTTCTCCGCTCGCCCGAGCGGAGGACCACTTCGCAATCGACGAGGATATCAGCCGTCTCACGACCATAGGCGCCGCCGTTCATCCGCACGAAGCCGCCGACCGTGCCGGGAATCGAGCGCAGGAACTCGACGCCGGTGATGCCCGCGTCGCGCGCGCTCGACGAGACGAGAATGCCGCTCGCCCCGCCGCCGCATCTGAGCGTCGTCGCATCGACCCGCTCGACCTTGGCGAACGGCTTGCCCAGCCGCACCACCACGCCCGGCACCCCGCCGTCACGTACAATGAGGTTGGACCCGAGGCCGAGCGCCATCACCGGCACCTCGAGATCGACGCCCGCGAGGAAATCGGCGAGGTCATCGATATCCGCCGGCTCGAACAGCCATTGCGCGGTGCCGCCGCTCTTGAACCAGACGAGCGGCGCCAGCGGCGCATCGGCGGTGAGCTTGCCGCGAACCTTGGGGAGCAGCGCGACGCTCACTTCACCCCCCATAGTTTCGCCCATTGCTTCCAGTATTTGAGGTTCGCCTCGGCCGCCTTCTGCCCGGCTTGCTGCAAATCGTTCACCTGCTGCCCCGCATCGAGCAGCCGCTGAGCCGCGTCGAGATGTGCCTTTTGCGCGCGGATGATTTCGCGCTGCATGTCGGTGGCGAGGGTGAACCAGTCGCTCATGCGGCGACCTTTCGCTGCGCGTTGACCGCATCGGCGAGGCCCGCGGCCCATTTGGTGATGTCGCCCGCGCCGAGGCAGACGATCAGGTCGCCCGGCTGCGCGATCTCCGCGACCTTCGTCGCCAGCGCCGCGGCATCGGCAATCGTCGCCGCCGAGCGGTGGCCGCGCTCACTGGTGCGCGCGACCAGCGCGTCGGCATCGACGCCCTCGACCGGTGCCTCGCCCGCGGCATAGACCGGGCTCACGAACACCATATCGGCGTCGTTGAACGCCTGCGCGAAGTCGTCCATCAGATTGCCGAGGCGCGAATAGCGGTGCGGCTGGACCACCGCGATCACGCGGCCCTCAACGCTCTCGCGCGCCGCCGCCAGTACCGCGCGGATCTCGACCGGGTGGTGGCCGTAGTCATCGATCACGATCGCCGGATTACCGCTGTCGAAGTCGATCTCGCCGACCTTGGTGAAGCGGCGCTTGACCCCGCCGAACTTGGCGAAGCCGTTCTGGATGGTCGCGTCGTCGATGCCCATCTCCAGCGCCACGCCGATCGCGGCGAGCGCGTTCTGGACATTGTGGCGGCCGGGCATCGGCAGATCGATCCCCTCGATCGAGCGGGTGGTGCCGTCGCGCGAGCGGATGATCGCCTCGAACCGGTTGCCGCCTGGATAGGGCTGGACATTGACGCCCCGCACATCGGCCGATGCCGCAAAGCCATAGGTCACGATCCGCCGGTCGCGCACCCGCGGGATGATCGCCTGCACCTCGGGATGGTCGAGGCAGAGCAAGGCGGCGCCGTAGAAGGGCACATTCTCGACGAACTCGACATAGGCGTCCTTGGCCTTGTCGAAGCTGCCATAGTGATCGAGATGCTCGGGATCGATGTTGGTGACGACCGCGATCGTGCCGTCGAGCCGCAGGAAGCTGCCGTCGCTCTCGTCTGCCTCGACCACCATCCACTCGCTGTCGCCAAGGCGCGCGTTGGAACCGTACTGGTTGATGATGCCGCCGTTGATGACGGTCGGATCGACGCCGCCCGCGTCGAGCAAGGCCGCGATCATGCTGGTCGTCGTGGTCTTGCCGTGCGTCCCCGCCACCGCGACGGTGGACTTGAGCCGCATCAGCTCGGCCAGCATCTCGGCGCGGCGCACCACGGGGATGCGGCGGGCATAGGCGGCCTGGACTTCCGGGTTATCGCGCTTGATCGCGGTCGAAGTGACCACCACCGCGGCGTCACCCAGATTGTCGGCGGACTGGCCGATCGCGATCGAGATGCCGCGCTTGCGCAGCCCCTCGACCACATAGCCCTCGGCGCTGTCGCTGCCCTGCACCTTGTAGCCGAGATTGTGCATCACCTCGGCGATGCCGGACATGCCGATCCCGCCGATGCCGACGAAATGGATGGTGCCGATATCCTTGGCGACGCCCTTCATGCGCCCAAGCCTCGCAAGAGGCTTACATCACGCATAGGCTGCTCCTTCGATCTGCTGGGGTTTTGCGTGCCCCTGCCCGGCCGAGGCCCAGTCGGCATCGATCGATTCCACGAGGTCGGCAAGGTCGCGCGCCGCATCCGGGCGGCCGACGCTGCGCGCGCACGCCGCAGCGTTGGCGAGCGCATCGGGCTCGAGCCCGAGCTTCTGCATCTGCTTGGCGAGTTCCTGCGCGGTGAAGGCGCGCTGCTGGATCGTCCGCGCGCCGCCGGCCTCGCTGATCTCGCGCGCGTTCGCGGTCTGGTGGTCGTCGGTCGCCGAGGGCAGCGGCACGAGGATCGCCGGACGGCCCGCTGCAGTCAGCTCGGCGATGGTCGAGGCGCCCGCGCGCGCGATCACCAGATGTGCCCAGGCCAGCCGCTCGGGCAGGTCGGGCAGATAGGTCGCGATCTCCGCCGGGATGCCGTGATCGGCATATTTGCGGCGTACCTCGTCAATGTCCTCGATACGCGCCTGATGCGTCACCTGAAGCCGGCGGCGGAAATGGACCGGGAGCAGCGCGAGACCATCGGGCACGACCTGCGACAGAACCGACGCGCCCTGGCTTCCGCCGGTGACGAGCACGCGGAAGATGCCGTCCTCGTCCAGCGCCGGATAGGGTTTGAGGCGCAGGTCGAGCACCGCCTGCCGCACCGGATTGCCGACCAGATGCGTCTTCGTCTCGTAGGCCGGCTTCAAACGCTCGACATCCGCATAGCTCGTCGCGATCGCCGAAACCTTGCCCGCGACCAGCCGGTTCACGCGGCCGAGCACCGCGTTCTGCTCATGGATCACCGCCGGCACCTTGGCGGAGAACGCCGCCATCAGCGCGGGGAGCGAGGCATAGCCGCCGAACGCGATCACCGCCGAGGGACGGAACTCGCGATAGAGAGCGCGCGCCTGCGCCCGGCCCTTGCGCATCGCATTGGCCGCCTTGAGCCAGCCGATCGGCCCGCCGGAAAAGCGCGACGCGGGGACCACCCGCGTCTCGATCCCGTCGAACAGGTCGGGAAAGCGCACCCCGCGCTCGTCCGAGACCAGCGCAACCTTGTGCCCGCGCCGCATCAGCTCGGTCGCCAGCGCAGCCGCGGGGACCATGTGCCCCCCGGTGCCGCCCGCTGCCAATACGTAACGCTTTGCCGAACTCATCAACCGCTTCCCCGAACCGTGTAAGGCGAACGCTTGAGATACGGATTCCGCCGCGTGAAGGCGAGCAATAGTCCCATCCCGATCGACAGCGCGACCATCGACGAACCGCCATAGGAAATGAAGGGCAAGGTCATGCCCTTGGAGGGCGCGAGGCCGGTATTCACCGCCATGTTGATCAGCGCCTGAATCCCGAATTGGGCCGCCAGCCCCGCCGCCGCGAGCATCCGGAAATTGTCTTCCTCGTCGAGCAGCTTGATCAGCACGCGCAGGATGATCGCGAGATAGAGGATCGCAATGCCGATGCACGCGATCAGCCCGAACTCTTCGCCCACGACCGAGAAGATATAGTCGGTATGCGCCTCGGGCAGCTTGAACTTGACCATGCCGCCGCCCGGGCCGGTGCCGGTCGCGCCGCCGCCGGTGAGCACCGCATGCGCCATGTCGGTCTGGTAATGCTCCGCCGCCGCCTTTTCGGGATCGGGGAAGAGGAAGCTGTCGATGCGGGTGCGCGCAGTATCGTAGAAGAGATAGGCCGCGATCACGCCTGCGACCGCACCGCCGCCGAGCACGCCCATCGCGCGGGTCGAGATGCCCGCGAGCATCAGCAGCACGATCCAGACCAGACCGAACACCATCGTCTGACCGAAATCGGGCTGTTTCATCAGCAACGCCGCGACCAGCGCGGTCAGCACGCCGGTCAGCGGGATCACCGGCAGATCGGCGTCCTTCGACCGCATCGACAGCAGCCACGCCGTGGTGACGATGAAGAAGGGTTTCAGGAATTCCGACGGCTGGACGCTGGCGAAGCCGAAGCCGATCCAGCGCCGTGCGCCGTTGACCTCGGCACCGAAGAAGGCTGCGATCGCGACCAGCACGATACAGACTGCCGTGCCCAGGATCGCCATCCGCCGCGCATAGGCGACCGGCAGCATCGAAACGACGAGCAGCACCGGCACCGACAGGCCGACCCAGACCGCCTGGCGCCAGAAATAGTGCATCGAGGCGAACTGGGTGCTGCCGTCCGAATAGCGTACCGCCGAAGCAGGCGAGGCCGCGGCGACCGCGACCAGCCCGATACCGATCAGCAACACCGCAAGCAGCAGCAGGATGCGGTCGATTTCCCAGAACCACAGGCCGAAGCTCGAATTGCTTCCGCGGCTCAATTTGTCTTCGACCCGCGCACGCCAGCCCTTGCTGCGCACGACGGGAAGGTTGCGCCTCACATCGGTCATTGCAACGCCCCCACCGCCGCGCGGAACTGTGCGCCGCGATCCTCATAGTCCCTGAACTGGTCGAACGACGCACAGGCGGGCGACAGCAGCACCGTCTCGCCCGGCTTCGCCTGCGACGCGGCGGCCTTCACCGCCGCGTCGAGCGTGCCGCTCTTCTCGACCGGAAATTCGCCGCCGAGCAGCGTCGCGAACAGCTCGGTCGCGTCGCCGATCGTATAGGCGTGCACGACATGGCCGAAGCCGGGGCGGCACGCGTCGAGATCGTCGGTCTTGGCCTGCCCGCCCAGGATCCAGTGGATCTTGCCGAACGCGGCGAGCGCGGGGGCGGTCGAGGTCGGGTTGGTCGCCTTGCTGTCGTTGACGTAGAGGACGCCACCCAGCGTCGCGACCCGCTCCATGCGGTGCGGCAGACCGGGAAAGCTGCGCAACCCGGCCTCGATCGCTTCCTGCGAAACGCCCAGCGCCTCGCACGCGGCGATGGCGGCGAGCGCGTTCTGCGCGTTGTGCGGTCCCTGCAAGGCCGGCCAGCGCGACTGATCCATGCAGATGCCCGGCGCGATCTTGGTCAGATCCTCGGCGCGGCCCGAACGCGACACCTGCTTGGCGATTGCCTGCGAGGCTTCGTCGCCGATGCCGATGATCGCGGCGTGCCCCTTGGACTGCATCGCGAACAGCCGCGCCTTGGACGCGGCATAGCCCTCGAACCCGTCATAGCGGTCGAGATGGTCGGGGGTGATGTTGAGCAGGATCGCGACGTCGCAGTCGAGAGTCTGCGTCAGGTCGATCTGGTAGCTCGACAGTTCGAGCACATAGACGCCGCCTTCCGGCAACGGCTCCTGCCCCAGGATCGGCAGCCCGATATTGCCGCCGAGCCGCGCGGGCACGCCCGCGGTCTCGAGGATATGGTGGATCAGCGCGGTGGTGGTCGACTTGCCGTTGGTGCCGGTGATGCCGACCACCTTGTGGGGCGGCAGCTCGGCGCGCGCCTGCGCGAACAGCTCGATATCACCGATCAGCGGCACGCCCGCCGCGCGCGCCTTGGCGGCAATCGGGTGGCGGTTGATCGGAACGCCGGGGGAAACAGCAACGCCCGCGAAGCCGGTGAGGTCGATCTCGACCGGATCGGCGAGGGTCAAGCCCTCTCCCCGGAGGGGAGAGGGAGAAAGAGCAGCCCGGGCGGCTTCGTTCAAATCCCACGCGGTGACCTGCGCGCCCGCGCTCAGCAGCGCGCGCACCGTCGCCTGCCCGGACCGCGCCAGCCCCAGCACCGCAAAGCGTTTGCCGCGCCAGGCGCTGCTGGCGATCATCGCAGCTTCAGCGTGGAGAGGCCGGCCAGCGCCAGCACGAAGGCGATGATCCAGAAGCGGATGACGACAGTCGGCTCGCTCCAGCCCATCTGCTCGAAATGGTGGTGGATCGGCGCCATCTTGAACACGCGCTTGCCGGTGCGCTTGTACCAGAACACCTGGATGATGACGCTCATCGCCTCGACCACGAACAGGCCGCCGATGATCCCCAGCACCAGTTCGTGATGCGCGACCACCGCGATGGTGCCGAGCGCGCCGCCGAGCGCGAGGCTGCCGGTATCGCCCATGAACACCGCCGCCGGAGGCGCGTTGAACCACAGGAACGCCAAGCCCGCGCCGACGATCGCGCCGCAGAAGATGGCAAGGTCGCCTGCCCCAGGCACATGCGGAATGCCGAGATAATTGGCGTAGATGGCGTTGCCGGCGAGGTAGACGATCAGCAGGAATGCCATGCTGGCAATGATCACCGGCATGGTCGCGAGGCCGTCGAGCCCGTCGGTCAGGTTCACCGCATTGCCGAACGCCACGATCGTGAAGGCGGCGAAGGCGATGTAGAAATAGCCGAGATCGACGCTGAACTGGCTGAAGAACGGCACGTAGAGGACGGTGCCGTTCTGTTGGGTGATGACCCATGCCGCAGCACCCGCGATCACGAACTCGCCGAGCAACCGCATCCGGCCGGAGACGCCCGCGGTGCTCGCCTTGCGCACCTTGTCATAGTCGTCGAGGAACCCGATCATCCCGAAGCCGAGCGTCACGAACATGCACGCCCAGACATAGGGGTTGTTGAGGTCCATCCACAGGAAGACCGACAGCGCAAGGCTGGTGAGGATCATCAGGCCGCCCATGGTCGGCGTGCCGCGCTTGGCGAGGTGGCTCTGCGGCCCGTCGCTGCGGATCGGCTGCCCCTTGCCCTGGCGGACGCGCAGCCAGCCGATGAAGCGCGGGCCAATGATCAGGCCGATGATCAGCGCCGTCGCCACCGCCGCACCGATGCGGAACGAGAGGTAGCGGACCAGATTGAGGATGCTCGGAAAGCCCAGCCATTCGGCGATCTCGTACAGCACTTGCTATGCCCTTCCGGCCAGCGCCGCGACGACCCGCGACAGCCCGACCCCGTTCGAACCCTTGATGAGAACCGCGTCGCCCGGGCGGAGCATCGTCTCGATGCGCTCTCGGGCGGTTGCAGCGTCGGGCACATGGACCAATTCGATCCGCCCCTCAAGCGCGCGGGCGAGCGGCACCATCCCTTCACCGACAAGCAGCAACGCTTCGACGTTTGCCATGGCGATCGGTTCCGCGAGCGCGGCGTGGAAGGCGGCCGACTGGTCGCCCAGCTCGCGCATCTCGCCCAGCACCGCGAGCCGCCGCGTCGCCGGCGTTGCGGCGAGCACGGCGAGCGTCGCGCGCATCGAAGCAGGGTTGGCGTTGTAGCTCTCGTCGATCACCAGCGCTTCGCCGCCGGCTACCGCGGTCTTGAAGCGCGCGCCACGGCCCGCGAGGCCGCCCATCTCGGCGAGCGCGAGGCCGGCCTGCTCAAGGTCGCCGCCCGCAGCGTCGACCGCCGCCAGCACCGCCATCGCGTTGGCGACCCAGTGATCGCCCGGCTGCGAAAGGGTGAAGCCCAGGGTACGATCCGGGCCGATCTGTGCGGTGACATAGGTGCCGCCCGCCTGCCCCGGCACGATCTCGACCGCGCGGACGTCGGCGCCCTCGCCAAGGCCAAAGGTGACGATCCGTGCCGCATGCGGCTCCGCCGCGGCGATCAGCCGGTCGCGATGCGGGCTGTCGAAGGGCACGATCGCGGTGCCGCCGGGCTCGAGCCCCTGAAAGATCTCGCCCTTGGCGTCGGCGATCGCTTCCTCGCTGGCGAAGAATTCGGTGTGCGCGGGCGCGATCGTCGTCACCAGCGCGATGTGCGGGCGGACCATGTGCGTGAGGGCGAGCAGCTCGCCGGCATGGCTCATGCCCATCTCGAACACGCCGAACTTCGCATCGCGCGGCATGCGGGCGAGGCTGAGCGGTACGCCGGTATGGTTGTTGTAGCTCTTGACCGACCGGTGCGCGAAGCCCGGCGCGATCCGGTCGAGACACTCGAACAGCGCCTCCTTGGTCCCGGTCTTGCCGACCGATCCGGTGACGCCGATCACGGTGCCCGCCATCCGCTTGCGGCTGGCGCGCGCCAGATTCTCCAGCGCGACCGTCGTGTCGCCGACCAGAATATGGGGGTGCGGCGTCTGGGAGGACACGACCGCACCCGCGGCCCCGCTCGCAAAGGCCTGATCGAGGAATTTATGGCCGTCGGTGGTCTCACCCGACAGCGCGACGAACAGCGCGCCCGGCCCCACCTCGCGGCTGTCGAACGCCACCGCATCGACGTCGAATTCGGCGGAAGCGGTTCCGCCTGTCGCAGCGGCGATCTCGGTTGCGCTCCAGAGCACCTCGCTCACGCGGCAGCCTCCCGCGCCACGGTGACGTCGTCGAAGGGCAGCACCAGATCGCCGACGATCTGGCCCTGTTCATGCCCCTTGCCTGCGATCAGCACGATGTCCTGCGGCCCCGCCTTGCCGACCGCGAGGAAGATCGCGCCGCGCCGGTCACCCACTTCGAGCGCGCCGGGACAGCCCTTGAGGATATCGGCGCGGATCGCCGCGGGATCCTCGCTGCGCGGATTGTCGTCGGTGACGATGATGATGTCGGCGCCCGCGGCGGCGGCCTGCCCCATCGGCTCGCGCTTGCCCGGATCACGGTCGCCGCCCGCGCCGAAGACAAGGATCAGGCGCCCGGCGGCATGCGGCTTCAGCGCCGCGATCGCTGCTTCGAGCGCGTCGGGCGTGTGGGCATAATCGACATAGATCGGGGCACCGGTCCGGCTGATCGCCGCGCGCTCAAGCCGTCCGCGCACCGGCTGAAGCCGCGAGAGATTGGCCAGCGTCGTCGCGATATCGCCGCCGGTCGCGATCACCAGCCCCGCGGAGATCAGCGCATTGGCAGCCTGATAGCCGCCGATCAGCGGCAGGCTGACGCGATGCTCATGCCCCTCGATCGCGACCACCAGCTTCTGGTCGAGCAGGGTCGGCTCACGCGAGACCAGCCGGATCGTGCTGCCATGCTCGCCCACGGTCATCACCCGGTTGCCGCGCATCCGCGCGATGTCGATCACCCGCTCCGAATGGGGATCGTCGGCCCAGACCACAGCGGTGCCGTCGGGGTCGAGCACATCGGCGAACAGGCGCAGCTTTGCGGTGAAATACTCCGCCATGTCGGCGTGATAATCGAGATGGTCGCGCGAGAGGTTGGTGAACGCCGCAGCCGCCACCGGCAGCCCTTCGGTGCGGTATTGCGACAGGCCGTGGCTCGACGCCTCGAAGGAGAGGTGCGTCACGCCCTCACGCGCAAGCCCGGCGACGTTGGAAAGAAAGGTCACCACGTCGGGCGTGGTCAGCCCCGTCGATACGGCTTCATCCGCGGTGGTCACGCCCAGCGTGCCGATCGAGGCGGCGTTGAAGCCGGCCATGCGCCAGAGCTGACGGACCATCTCGACCGTCGATGTCTTGCCGTTGGTGCCGGTCACCGCGATCGCGGTTTCGGGGAAGGGTGCGAAGAACCGCGCCGCGATCCGCGCGAATTCGGTGCGCGGATGATCGGTCGCGATATGCACCGCGCCCTCGACCCGTGCCTCGGGCCGCGCGATCACCGCAATCGCGCCGCTCGCCACCGCCTGCGGAATGAAATCCTCACCGTTGAAGTGCGCGCCGCGAAAGGCGCCGAACACGGTGCCGGGAGCGACCTTGCGATGATCGATCGCGAACCCGGTGACGATCGTCTCTTCGGTGCCGCCGGTCAGCTCACCCAGTCTCACTCGCCCGCTCCCGGTGCGACGATGGGGGTCGCAGCGGCGGCGCCCTTGGGCTTGTTCTTCGGCTCCGCCTTCCAGAGCAGCGGCGTCAGGTCAGAGACATTCACGTCGCGCGTCTCGTCGGGCACCACGCCGAGCATCGCGCCGGTGCGCATGATGACGCGGTTGACGACGGGGGCGGCGGTCCAGCCCGCGGTCGAGAAACCGTGGGTCTGGGCATTTCCGACAGGCGAATCGAGCATCACGAGCACCACATAGCGCGGCGCGTCCATCGGGAAAGCCGCTGCGAAGGTCGAGACGTTCTGATTGCGCTTGTAACCGCCCGCACCGGGCACTTCGGCGGTGCCGGTCTTGCCGCCGACGCGATAGCCGGGCGCATCGGCCTTGCCGCCGGTGCCGTAGGTCACGACCAGGCGCAGCAGCTGGCGCATCCGCGCGCTCGTCGCTTCGGAGACGACGCGGCGGCCCGCGGGCGCCTTGCCCGGCTCGATCCTGCGCAGCGTCGCCGGGCGCCATACCCCGCCATTGACCAGCGCGGCATAGGCGCTGGCGAGGTGGAGCGGCGTCACCGCGATGCCATGGCCATAGGCCGTCGTCATCACCGTCGTGCGCGCCCAGTATTTGGGCCAGAGCGGCGCGGCCTTGCCGCTCAGCTCGATATCCGGGCGCTGATCGAAGCCGAGCTTGCGGAACATGCTTTCCATCCGCTGCTGCCCCAGCTCGTCGGCGATGCGCGCAGTGGCGATGTTCGACGAATGGATCAGCGTCTCCGGGATGTTGAGCCAGCGCTTCTGCGCATGGTCGTCGCGGATGCGGAAGCCGCCGACCTGAAGCGGCACAGTGGCATCGTAGCGCTTGGCCATCGAGGTCGCGACGCCGCTCTCGATCGCGAACGCCATGGTCAGCGGCTTGAAGCTGGAGCCGAGCTCATAGACGCTCTGCGTCACGTTGTTGCGAAAATGCTCGGGGTTCGATCCCTTGATGTTGTTGGGGTTGAAGGTGGGGAGCGAGGCCATCGCCATCACCTCGCCACTCGCGACATCGAGGATCACGCCCGCAGCCCCTCTGGCCTGGAAGGTGGTCATCGCCGCGCCCAGCTCGCTCTCCAGCGCCGCCTGCGCGCGCAGGTCGAGCGAGAGCGCAACCGGCTGGCCGCGCCGCGCGGGATCGGTCAGCTGCTTGTTCAGCGCCAGCTCCATGCCGGTGACGCCGTTGCCGTCGAAATCGAGATAGCCGAGCACATGCGCGCCGAGGCTGGCCTGCGGATAGAGGCGCTGCGGCTCGCGCGCGAACTCGATACCCGGCTCGCCCAGCGCATGCACCGCCGCGACCAGCTCGGGCACCGCGCGGCGCTGAAGATAGGTGAAGCGTGAATCGCTGCTCAGCAGCTTGGCATAATCGGCCTCGCTCTTGCCGGGCAGCGCCGCGGCGAGCATCTGAGCCAGTTCGCCCTTGTCACCGATGACCTTGTCGGGCCGGACGCCGATCGACCAGGCGTCGATGGTGCGCGCGAGCGGCGCGCCGTTGCGATCGACCAGATCGCCGCGGAGCGGCACCAGCATCGCATTGACGCTGGTCGCTGCCGCCGGCTCGGCGAACAGTGCGAGCAGCGTCAGCCGCCCGACGATCACCGCAATGCCCGCCGCGAACACCAGCGCGAGGATCATCAGCCGCACATGCGCGACAGCAAGGCTCGCCTGCCGGTTTCCCGGCCGCGAGCGATTGCGGGGCGCAGGGGCGACGAGGACGGTCACCGGGCGCGTCGCGCCTCGGCACGGACGCCCTTCATCAGGTCGCCGAAGCTCGAATCGCGGAGCAGGCTGCGATCAAGCGAAGCCACTGCCTGTTCCCGGGCGGTCTTCGGCGCGGGCTTGGGAGGCTTGACCGTTGCAGCCGCGACCTGCTGCCGCGCGACCGGCGCCGCGACCGGCGCCTTCACCACAGCCACCTTCGGCGCGACGGCCTTTTCGGCCACTGCCTTGAGCGGCGCGGCCTTGACCGGCGCGGGTGCGACAGCGGCGACGGCGTCGCTCGCGGTCGGCGCGGATCCGGCGATCGCGTCGGGAACGCCTTCCGGCACCACCATCGCCGCATAGCGCTCTGCTACGCCCTCGGTCTCGAGCGCGCGCATCGACGCCAGCGCGGTGTCGCTGGCGAGGAACTGCTGCGGCGTCGGCGCGGTGTAGCGCATCACCTCGCCATTCCAGCGTTCGAGCTGGGCAAGGTTGGCGCGCGTGTCGAATTCGGTCTCGAGCTGGCGGATGTCCTTCTTTGCCTTGGCGATGGCGCGTTCGACCGACTCGACATGCGTCCGCTCGGCCGCGACCATCGACGAGACGAGGTAACAGCCCGGCGCCACGATCAGCCCCGCGGCGTACCAGCCCAGTCCGTTCAATGCCTTGATCGCCATGTCCGCCTCCTCAACTCACCCACGCCGGAGCCGCGCTGCGCCGGGCGACGCGGAGCGTCGCGGACCGGGCACGCGGGTTCGCCGCAATTTCTTCCTCACTCGGACGCACCGCCTTGGCCGGCGTCTCGAAGCTCGGCGCGCGCGCGGCTCCACGCCAAGTTGGAAC
>Ga0247823_10001857_pt1 | contig 17410 bp, 10 predicted proteins | sample 13C_PalmiticAcid_2_FD_192426 | JGI IMG/M metagenome (GOLD analysis project Ga0247823, IMG submission 192426) | Soil microbial communities from agricultural site in Penn Yan, New York, United States - 13C_PalmiticAcid_Day30 | ecosystem: Environmental > Terrestrial > Soil > Agricultural land... | reverse complement strand
CCGCCTGGGTGCGGCGGTCAACCTGGGCGCGAGCGGTCAAACCCGAGCGGACTGAGCAGCCGCGACGAACGCCCGAATCAGATCCGGGTCCTTGACCCCACGGCTCGACTCGACCCCGCTGGACACGTCCACACCCCACGGCCGAGCAGCCGCGATCGCCGACGCGACTGTCTCCGGACGCAACCCGCCCGCCAGGATCCACCGCCCCTCCGGTCGAGCGTTGTCGAGCAGCCCGAGGTCCCACTGCTCACCCGACCCCGCGACCTTCGAGTCGAGCAACAACAGGTCCTCACCGAACGCCCCGACCCGAACGTCGGTCTCGGCCGTCAGGACGTTCGCCCGGATGACCCGCACCGGCAAGTCCGCGAAGACCGCGAACGCCTCCTCCGGATAGTCGCCATGCAACTGCACGGCCCCCATCCCCGCCGCCAAGGTCATCTCCGCCGCGTCCTCAGCCGAGATCCCCTTGAACACACCAACGGTCAACACCCCGTCCGGAATGTCCTCCGCAAGCCGCTTCGCCTCGGCTACCGACACTCGCCGCACACTCTCGGCGAACACGAACCCGACGGCATCCGCGCCGGCGTCCACCGACGCCCGAACATCCCCAGCGGTCCGCAACCCGCACACCTTGACGAACATGCCGAGGACGATACCTGCGCCCACCCGACACCAACCGGCCCGACGCAAGACCACCCCGCACGCCAGCGGGCGCCGCCAACGCCGACCCCGACGTGGTCTCCACCTCGCCACCGCCCTAAACGACGGTGAGCCACGCGGCCGCCGCCCCACCACCGACGACGCAGCCAGCGACACCTCCCGCAGATCGTCACCGCGTCGAACGCCCGCCCTCAGGTTCCGCGGGACTCGCCGCGCGAGTCGCTCACCGCACTCGCCGACGCCATAGACCTCCTCGGCCGGTCCGCCCGCCACCGCGCCCGGCTGCTCGTGCTCCCGCACGCGCACCGGGATCGCGTCGGCGGTTCGGCTCGTGTGCTTTGCTCGCTGTGATCCCTTCTCCCCGTATACCGCGCCAATGACGCACCTGCCTCAAGCCCAGCACGTCCCCCACTCCTCACCCCCGCTCTGCACCGTCGGTCTTCACAACACACAGGTCGCCAACTTGCCCGATCAGCAAGCAATCGCCGCCATCCCCGATGACCGGAGGCGCTAACGTCCGCCGCTCCACCGTCAGCGCCGGAATCCGGCGGGAACCTCTGGCACCCAGGTAGCGTCTGCTCACCGTGCGGTTACTTCGAGCCATCCAGGACCCGGCGTTCCTGTCGATCGTGGTCACGGTTGGCGTGGTGACCGCGATCGAACGGTCCGCGGACCAAGTCGGGCTAGGGCTTCTGGGCGCTCTCGCCGGCCTCCTGATCGGCCTCCTTTCTCTCCAACTCGGCCTTCTGGTCGGCGCCTTGGCGCTATCCGTCCGTATTCACCGGGTGGTGATCGGCATCGGCGGTCGACTCAAGGATTGGACGACGCCGCGACGTGTCGTTGTCGTCCGCGCCATACCGCTTTTTCTGTCGATTTCGGTCGGCCCAGGCAAGCCGCCCGCACGGCGGCGAATGTGGGGTGCCGCACTCGCCTCTATGGCTGGCGGCCTGATTGCTACCGCCCTATCGATCCTCGCCGCCATAACGTGGCCGGACGGTTTCCAGATGGGCTTCGCGATCGCCTGCTCATTGACCGTGGGCCACGCGCTGATCCCCCGAAAGACCGCGACGTCGACCTCGACCGGCTGGCTGGTGCTTCACCTCCCTCGACTCACCGGTGTTCGTGCGTCGCAGATGGACGCGGCCCCATTGGTCGCACGTGCCGTGGACGCCGCCCAGGACGGCCGCCTCGATATCGCCGCCGCATTGGCCGCCGAACTGCGCGACGGATATCCGACGCTCCGGACCGCGACCGCCGCACGAGTGCTCGTCTTGCAGGCTCAGGGTCGGTTCGCCGAGGCATTGATGATCGCGATGACACTCGTCGAAGACCCTGATCAGACGCCCGCCGAGGCCGCGGTCGCGTTCGCCGCGCTCAGCGGACTGACCTGCGCCACAGTCGAAGCAGGGCAGCTCGCGCCGGAGATCGGTCTCAGCACCGCGGCACAGGCGATCGACAACGCCATGACCTTGGGCTATCCGAAGCACAAGCTGAATGGCTCTCGAGCCCTGTATGAGCTGCTGTCCGGGAACACCGAACAAGCCATCGGATTGGCCCGTCTCGCCGCGGACCAAGGCGATGATCGACTCGGCCGCGCGGACGACCTCGCGACACTTGCCCGCGCGCATATGACAGCGGGCGACAACCGCTCGGCCCGCGTCGCGCTGGCCGAGGCCGAGAAACTGGTGCCGTGGTGGCCCCGGGTCGCGACGACAAGAAGTCGACTCGACGTCGGCTAACAGTTCGCGGATAGCTCAAGATGACTCCCGATCAACTCCGTGAGACGTTCGCTCACGTGTTCGACTGTACCGTCATCATCATGCCCGCGAGGTGCGGAAACTGTCATTCACTCGATCGAGGGACTTTGTGGCGGGGCCGCCGACTGCCGTGCCAATATCAATGGTGCCCGGCCAAATCCGGACACCACCAAACCCCGCCACCATTCATCCGCGAACAGTTGCACGCAAGGAGGCCAATACGAACTAGGCCAGGACGACCTTCCCCAATTCGGCCTGCGTCGCGAGCAGTCCATGTTTCGGCAGCACCCGAGCGGTGACCCCAAGCGCACCGGCATGCGGCAGCGCGACCTCCGCCGAATAGCGGCCGACAGCGACAGGACGCATCGGGGCGGTCACGACATCACTGAGTTCATCCGCGTCGCTCACCCGTCCGACCACCGCCTGCACCTCGACGTCCGAGGGGTCCAGTCCGGCCAGATCGACCGAAGCGTGGACGTGCACGCGATCGCCGATCACCGGCGTGTGACCGTCTTCGAGCGCCAGCTCGCAACTGGTCACGCGAATGTGCGGCCAAGCGCCGGACAACCGCCTGCGGTACTCCGCCAGGTCCTTCGCCACCCGGAAGCCATCCGACTGCGCCAGCACACCTGCCGTCGCGGCGGGCGCGTAGTGCGCTTCCACGTATTCACGCACCATCCGCGACGCCTGCACCTGCGGGCCGAGAGAGAGCAGCGTGTGCCGAACCATCGACATCCAGCGACCGGGCACCCCACCGGTGTCGCGGTCATAGAAGAGAGGAGCAACCTGTGAACCAAGCAGCTCGTACAGCGCGGCCGCCTCCAGGTCGTCCCGTCGCACGGGATCGTTGACGCCGTCGGCGGTCGGGATGGCCCAACCGTTGCTGCCGTCGTAGAACTCGTCCCACCATCCGTCCCGAATGGACAGATTCAGGCCACCGTTCAACGCGGCCTTCATGCCCGAGGTTCCGCACGCCTCCAGCGGTCGCATTGGATTGTTCAGCCAGACGTCACAGCCCCAATACAGGTAGCGGGCCATGGACATGTCGTAGTCGGGAAGGAAGACGATGCGGTGCCGAACCTGCGCGTCGTCCGCGAACCGGACGATCTGTTGGATCAGCGCCTTGCCGCCATCGTCGGCGGGATGGGATTTGCCCGCCACGACGAGTTGAACGGGACGTTCCGGATGCAGCAGGAGGGCACGTAGGCGCTCTGGGTCGCGGAGCATCAACGTGAGCCGCTTGTAAGTCGGGACACGGCGGGCGAAGCCGACGGTGAGCACGTCGGGGTCGAACACCGAGTCGGTCCAGTTCAGCTCAAGGGCGGACGCGCCCCGCTGGAGCCAGGCGGCGCGCACCCGGCGGCGGACCTCGCCGACAAGGCGTTCTCGCAGCCCGCACCTCAACTGCCACAGGTCGGCGTCGTTCAGTTCGTCGACGGAAGCTGATCCATCCACTTCGGACGGATGCTCGTCGCCGAAGGCGGCGGACATCTCCCGGGCGGCCCAAGTCGGACCGTGGACGCCGTTCGTCACTGAGGAGATCGGCACCTCGTCGGTGTCGAAACCAGGCCAGAGACCGCCGAACATCGAGCGGCTGACGGCGCCGTGCAGTTTGGAGACGCCATTGGCACGTTGGGCGAGACGCAAGCCCATGTGCGCCATGTTGAACATGCCCACATTGCTTTCGGCGCCGAGAGCAAGGATCCGACGCAGATCGATCCCGGGAAGGAGGGATTCATCGCCGAAGTAGTGCTGGACCAGGTCCACGGGGAACCTGTCGATGCCCGCGGGAACGGGCGTGTGGGTCGTGAACACGGTTCCGGCGCGGACCACGGACATCGCTTGGTCGACGTCGAGGCTGTTGCCTGACACGAGTTCGCGGAGTCGTTCCAGGCCGAGGAAGCCCGCGTGCCCCTCGTTGGTGTGGAACACCTCGGGCTGCGGAGTCCCGGTCAGTTCGCAGAACGTGCGCACGGCACGGACGCCGCCGATCCCGGCCAGGATCTCCTGACGGATCCGATGGTCCTGGTCGCCGCCGTACAACCGGTCGGTGACGCTGCGCAGGTCGTCGGAGTTCTCTTCGATGTCGGAGTCGAGCAGCAACAGGGGCACACGGCCGACCTGTGCCTTCCAGATCCGGGCACGCAGGATGCGCCCACCGGGCATCGCGACGTGAACCAGGATCGGGGCGCCGGACGGCTCCGCCAGGGGTTCGAGTGGGAGGCCGCTCGGGTCGATGATCGGGTAGTGCTCAACCTGCCAGCCGTCGAGCGAAAGGGATTGCCTGAAGTAGCCGGACCGGTACAGCAAGCCGACGCCGATCAGCGGCACGCCCAGGTCGGACGCCGCTTTGAGGTGGTCGCCCGCGAGGACCCCGAGACCGCCCGAGTAGTTCGGGAGGGCTTCGGTGACGCCGAACTCCATCGAGAAGTAGGCGATGGAAGCGGGGAACCGTGTGCCGTCGAGTTCTTCGCCGCGACGCTGGTACCAGCGTGGCTCCTCCATGTAGCGGCGGAGGTCGGCCGAGATCTCGCGCACTCGGCCGAGGAAGTCGCCGTCGGCGGCCAGACGGTCAAGCCGTTCGGCCGGGACCTGAGCGAGCAGGTGCAGTGGGTCGCCACCGACCCGCTGCCAGATGTCCTGGTCGACGGCCGCGAAGAGGTCCTGGGTGGGCGGGTGCCAGGTCCACCGCAGGTTGGTGGCGAGCGTGCCGAGATCGGCAAGCTGCTCCGGAAGACCGGCACGGACGGTGAATCGGCGTACGGCTCTCACGGAGGACGACCCTAGCGGCCAGGCTGGATCGAGCAAGCCGCCACAGGGGTCCGGCGGCGGGACATGACGAAGCCCACGGTCGGTTGGCGCAGGTGAAGGGAGGTTTGACGGGCTGGACGAATCGTCTTCGATCAGTTCGGGTGTGGGCGCGCCCGTCCCGACGGGCAGGCGAGCGAGACGCCTGCCGGGGCGCGGGGGCGCGGCGGTAACCGCCGGTTCGTTACGTGGGGCTGGATCGAGCAAGGCAGACTGGGGGGAGGCAGCCGAAACGAGAGGAGCCTGACCGGTGAGCGGTCGGCTGGGTATCGACGATGTCTCCCCGATCGTGGCGTGTGGGCGCTATCCGGCGAAAGGGGTGGTGAGCGAGCACATTCCAGTCCGGGCGACGGTCTGGCGGGAAGGCCACGACGCCGTCGCCGCGACCGTCACGTGGCGGGGGCCGAAGGACCTGAAGGCTCGGCGGACAACCATGCGTACCGAGTCCGAGGACCGGTGGATCGCGGAGATCGTGCCGGATCATCCCGGTCTGTGGACGTTCCGGGTCGACGCGTGGAGTGATCCTTGGTCGACGTGGCGGCACGCGGTCGAGGTCAAGGTCGCGGCGGCTCAAGGGGCTGACGAACTGGCCAACGACCTTGAGACCGGGGCTCGACTGCTGGAACGCGTCGCGCGGCGGCCGGATCGCAGTGGGGAACGGAAGCTCTTGGTGTCCGCGGCTCGGGCGTTGCGGGACTCGGGGCTTCCATTGCCCGCTCGGATCGCCGAGTCGCTGTCCGACTCGGCGCAGCGGGTGATGACCACGCATCCCGTTCGGGAGTTGATCACCAAGGGGCGGCCGCTCCAGCTGCTGGTCGACCGCAAGGCAGCGCTCTACGGCTCGTGGTACGAGTTCTTCCCGCGCTCGACTGGTGGGGTGGACGTGGACGGGCGCGGCGTCCACGGGACGTTCCGGACCGCCGAGAAGGAGCTTGAGCGGGCGGCGGATATGGGGTTCGACGTCGTCTATCTGCCTCCGGTGCACCCGATCGGCGCGGTGAATCGGAAGGGGCCGAACAACAGCGTCCTGTCCGCACCGGGTGATGTCGGGTCGACGTGGGCCATCGGGTCCGCCGAGGGTGGGCACGACGCGATCCATCCCGAGTTGGGGACGTTCGAGGACTTCGACGCGTTCGTCGCGCGGGCCAAGGAGCTCGACCTGGAGGTCGCGCTCGACTTCGCGCTGCAGTGTGCGCCGGATCATCCTTGGGTGCGGGAGCATCCCGAGTGGTTCACCACTCGACCGGACGGCTCTATCGCGTATGCGGAGAATCCGCCGAAGAAGTATCAGGACATCTATCCGATCAACTTCGACAACGACCCCGAGGGGCTCTACGCCGAGGTCCTGCGGGTCATCCTGCTCTGGGTGGAGCACGGGGTCCGCATCTTCCGGGTGGACAACCCGCACACCAAGCCGCCGGACTTCTGGGAGTGGCTGATCAAGCAGGTCAAGGACGTGGCGCCGGACGTCCTCTTCCTGTCCGAGGCGTTCACCCGGCCCGCGCGGCTCTACGGGCTGGCCAGGCTCGGGTTCACCCAGTCCTACACCTATTTCACCTGGCGCACCGGGAAGCAGGAGTTGATCGACTTCGGGGTCGAACTCGTCGGGCACGCCGACGAGGCGCGGCCCAACCTTTTCGTCAACACGCCCGACATCCTGCACGCCTCGCTGCAGCACGGCGGGCCCGCGACCTTCGCCATCCGGGCCGCGCTGGCCGCGACGATGGCGCCGACCTGGGGCATGTACTCGGGCTTCGAACTCTACGAGCACGAGGCCGTCCGCGAGGGCAGTGAGGAATACCTCGACTCGGAGAAGTACCAGCTCCGCCCCCGCGACCACGCCAGGGCCATGGCCGAGGGCCGGTCCCTCCAACCCTGGATCACCCGGCTCAACGCGATCCGCCGGATCCATCCCGCGCTGCAGCAGCTGCGGACCCTGCGGTTCCACCACGTCGACAACGACGCCCTGATCGCCTACTCCAAGGTCGACCCGATGACCGGCGACACCGTGGTCACCGTGGTCACCCTCGACCCGGACGCCACCCAGCAGGGCACGCTCTGGCTCGACCTCGGCGCCATCGGGCTCGACCCAAGGCGCACCTACACCGCGCACGACGAGGTGTCGGGGCAGACGTGGCAGTGGGGTTCGGCGAACTACGTCCGGCTCGACCCCTGGCAGGCCGTCGCGCACATCGTCCACATAAGGCGGTGACGATCAACGCGCATGAATAAACCCCGTCGGTGGTAACGCCAGTGATAAGAGCAGATAGCGCCACGCTGACCAGGCGCTCCGTTCGTGGTACGCATTGTCGAACGGCGACTATCACGAGGGCGACAAAGCATGACGGTTCACGACGCGACCGCTCCGGACGCGGCACTCGGGCTTGACGGGATCCCGCACACAGGCGAGACGATGACCGACGACGGCCATCTCGTCGAGCCTCAAGCCGAGGATTTCCGACACGCACGCAGAGTCCCGACCGACCTGCACTGGTACAAGAGCGCCGTCTTCTACGAGGTCCTCTGCCGCGCGTTCAACGACTCCGACGGCAACGGCACCGGCGACCTGCGCGGCCTCGCCGGCAAGCTCGACTACCTGCAGTGGCTCGGCGTCGACTGCCTCTGGCTGCCGCCGTTCTACGCCTCGCCGCTGCGCGACGGCGGCTACGACATCAGCGACTTCCGCGCGGTGCTGCCCGAGTTCGGCACCGTCGACGACTTCGTCCACCTGCTCGACCAAGCGCACCAGCGCGGCATCAGGGTGATCACCGACCTCGTGCTCAACCACACGAGTGACGCCCATCCGTGGTTCCAAGAGTCCCGTCAGCACCCTGACGGCCCGTACGGCGACTATTACGTGTGGTCCGACACCGATGAGGCCTATTCGGACGCGCGGATCATCTTCGTGGACACCGAGACGTCGAACTGGACCTACGACCCGGTCCGCGGCCAGTTCTACTGGCACCGGTTCTTCTCCCACCAGCCCGACCTCAACTATGAGAACCCCGAGGTCGCCGAGGCGATGCTCGACGTGCTGCGGTTCTGGCTGGACATCGGCATCGACGGCTTCCGCCTCGACGCCGTGCCCTACCTCTTCGAGGAAGAGGGCACCAACTGCGAGAACCTGCCGCGCACGCACGAGTTCCTCAAGGCCTGCCGCAAGGTCGTCGACGACGAGTACCCCGGCCGGGTGCTGCTGGCCGAGGCCAACCAGTGGCCCGCCGACGTGGTCGCGTATTTCGGCGATGACGATGGCGACGAGTGCCACATGGCCTTCCACTTCCCGCTGATGCCGCGGATCTTCATGGCCGTGCGCCGCGAGTCGCGGTTCCCGATCTCGGAGATCCTGGCCCAGACGCCCGCCATCCCGGCGGGCGCCCAGTGGGGCATCTTCCTGCGCAACCACGACGAGCTGACCTTGGAGATGGTCACCGACGAGGAGCGCGACTACATGTACGCGGAGTACGCCAAGGACCCGCGGATGAAGGCGAACATCGGCATCCGCAGACGCCTGGCGCCGCTGCTCGACAACGACAGCAACCAGATGGAGCTGTTCACCGCTCTATTGCTGTCGCTCCCGGGATCTCCGGTCCTCTATTACGGCGACGAGATCGGCATGGGCGACAACATCTGGCTCGGCGACCGCGACGCCGTCCGCACGCCGATGCAGTGGTCGCCCGACCGCAACGCGGGCTTCTCCCGCTGCGACCCCGCCCGCCTCTACCTGCCCGCGATCGCCGACCCGGTCTACGGGTTCCAGGCGGTCAACGTCGAGGCGCAGATGAACAACACCAGCTCGCTGCTGCACTGGACTCGGCGGATGCTCCAGGTCCGCAAGGAACACCCGGCCTTCGGGCTCGGCGACTTCACCGAGCTGGGCTCGTCCAACCCGAGCGTGCTCGCCTACCTGCGCCGACACGACGGCGACGTCGTGATCTGCGTGAACAACCTGTCCCGTTTTCCCCAGCCGGTGGAACTGCACCTGGCCGACAACGCGGGCTGGGTCCCGATCGAGCTGACCGGCGGGGTGCGCTTCCCGCCGATCGGTGAGCTGCCCTACCTGTTGACGCTGCCCGGACACGGCTTCTACTGGTTCCAGCTCACCCCTGAGGAGGGCGAAGGACCGTGAGCACCCGTCCCCAGCACACCGTCGAGGCCTTGGCAGACGACCTGCGCAAGTGGCTGCCCACGCAGCGCTGGTTCGCCGCCAAGGGCGCCGACGTGGCCGATGTGCGCGTCGACCGCGCGTCGATGCTGGCCCCCGGCCTGATCCACACGCTGATCGACGCGGACGGCGACCTCTACCAGGTGCTCATCGGCATACAGGACGAGGTGCCCGACGGCCCGGTGATCGGCAGACTCGGCGAGTCCTACGCGTTCGAGGCGACTCAGGACCCCGAGCTGATGTCGGTGCTGCTGGAATTGCTCGCCAAGGGCGAGGCCGAGGGCGGCGTGCGGTGGACGCCGGAGGCCGAGATCGTCACGGGGCTGCGAGCGCGGCCGATCGGGGTGGAGCAGAGCAACACGTCGATCGTCTTCGGCTACCACTACATCCTCAAGCTGTTCCGCCGCCCGGCCGCGGCACCCAATCGCGACGTCGAGCTGCATCGGGCGCTGCACCGGGTCGGCAGCGCGCAGGTCGCCGACCCGGTCGGTGTCGTGGAGACCGACGACCTGGTGCTCGGGTTCGCGCAGCGCTACCTGGCCGACTCGGCGGAGGGCTGGGCCACCGCGACGGCGAGCGTGCGCGACCTGCTCGCCGAGGGCGACCTGCACGCGGGCGAGGTGGGCGGGGACTTCGCGGGCGAGTCGTCGCGGCTGGGCGCCGCCGTCGCGCAGGTGCACGCCGATCTGGCCGCCGCGCTGGGCACCGAGACCGTGCCAGCCGACCGGCTCGACCGCGCGGCGGAGGCGATGCACGGCAGGCTGGACGCCGTCCTCGCCGCGGTCCCCGCGCTGGCCGAACACGAGCCGATGCTGCGGGAGGCGTTCGACGCCATCCGCGCGCTCCCGGCGGGCGTTGACGTCCAGCAGATCCACGGTGACCTGCACCTCGGCCAGGTCCTGCGCACGACCGCGGGCTGGGTGCTGATCGACTTCGAGGGCGAGCCCGCCGCCCCGGTCGAGGAGCGGATGACGCCCAGGTCGCCGCTGCGGGACGTAGCGGGGATGCTGAGGTCGTTCGACTACGCGGCCTGGCAGCTGCTGGGCGCCGACGACGACAACCAGCGCACGACCAGGGCCGCGGAGTGGAGCGACCGCAATCGTGCTTCGTTCTGCGCGGGCTACGGCTCGGTCGCGGGCGCCGACCCGCGCGACAGCGGCGTGCTGCTGCGGGCGTTCGAGCTGGACAAAGCCGTCTACGAGGTCGCCTACGAGCACCGCAACCGGCCGGAGTGGGTTCGCGTACCGCTCGCCGCCTTGCGCAGAGCGTGAGGTTTCGGGTCGGGCCGATCGTGGCTAACCTGATCGACAGGGAACAGACGCGACGAACAGGATCGAGGTGGCCTGCATGCGTATCTCGGATGTGTTGCGTGGCAAGGGCGCGAGTGTGGCCACGGTTGATCCGGGCACCACAGTGGCCGGTCTGATCAGAGCGCTCGCCGAACACAACGTCGGCGCCCTGGTGGTGGTCGACACGGATTCGGTGGTCGGGATCGTCTCCGAGCGTGACATCGTGCGCAAACTCGTCGAGCACGGTGGTGAACTGCTCAACGCCACGGTCGCCGACATCATGACCGCCGACGTGGTCACCTGCGTCCCCGAGGACAGCGTCGACAGCCTCGCGGCGACGATGACCGAACGCCGGATCCGGCACATGCCGGTGGTGGTCGACGGCAAGCTCACCGGCATCGTCAGCATCGGCGACGTCGTCAAGGTCCGGATCAGTCAGCTCGAGACCGACCGCGACCAACTGCAGTCCTACATCGCCCAAGGATGAGACTTTTTGGTTTCTGAGATCGAGCGCCTGCTCGCGGGTGCCCACCACGATCCCCACTCGGTCCTCGGCGTCCACCCGGACCCCGGCAGACCAGGTGGGGGCGTGGTGCGGACCCTGCGCCCGCACGCCAAGGGCGTGGCCGCGCTCGTCGGCGCCGACCGGTATGACCTCGATGACCTGGGCGGCGGCCTGTTCGAGGCCGCGCTGCCCACGGTGCCGGAGGAGTACCGGCTGGAGATCGACTACGGAGCGGACACGGTCGTCGTGGACGATCCGTACCGCTGGCTGCCGACACTGGGTGAGCTGGATCTGCACCTGTTCGGCGAGGGTCGACACGAGCGGCTGTGGGACGTCGTCGGCGCGCATGTCCGCACCTACGACACTCCGTCCGGACCGGTGAGCGGCACGTCCTTCGCGGTCTGGGCGCCGAGCGCGCGCGGCGTGCGGGTGTGCGGCGATTTCGACGGGTGGGATGGCCGCGCGACACCGCTGCGGTCGCTGGGTTCGTCGGGCGTGTGGGAGTTGTTCATCCCCGGCGTCGGCGCGGGGACGCGGTACAAGTTCCGCGTCCACGCCGCTGACGGCTCGTGGCACGAGAAGGCCGATCCGATGGCCTTCGCCACCGAGATCCCGCCCGCCACGGCGTCTGTTGTGTCCACTTCGGACTACGAGTGGGGCGACGCGGACTGGCTCGCCGCGCGCGACGCCACCGACTGGAGCCGGGCGCCGATGAGCGTGTACGAGGTGCACCTCGGCTCGTGGCGTCAGGGCCTCGGGTATCTGGAGCTGGCCGAACAACTCGGCGATTACCTGGCCGAGCACAACTTCACCCATGTCGAGCTGCTGCCGGTCGCGGAGCACCCGTTCGGTGGATCTTGGGGCTACCAGGTCACGTCGTACTACGCGCCGACCGCGCGTTTCGGCACCCCGGACGAGTTCCGCCACTTCGTCGACGCGCTGCACGAACGCGGCATCGGCGTGCTGGTCGACTGGGTGCCCGCGCACTTCCCGCGCGACTCGTGGGCGCTGGCCCGCTTCGACGGCGGCCCGCTCTACGAACACGGCGACCCCCGACGCGGTGAGCAGCCGGACTGGGGCACGCTGGTGTTCGACTTCGGCCGCCCGGAGGTCCGCAACTTCCTGGTCGCGAACGCCCTGTACTGGATCGAGGAGTTCCACGTCGACGGGCTGCGGGTCGACGCCGTCGCCTCGATGCTCTATCTCGACTACTCGCGCAACGAGGGCGAGTGGCTGCCCAACGTGCACGGCGGCCGGGAGAACTTGGACGCGGTCCGGTTCCTGCAGGAACTCAACGCCACTGTCTACAAGCACCATCCCGGCACGGTGATGATCGCCGAGGAGTCGACAGCGTGGCCCGGGGTCACCCGACCGACCCATCTGGGCGGGCTCGGGTTCGGCTTCAAGTGGAACATGGGCTGGATGCACGACACGCTGAGCTACACGGGCCACGATCCAGTGCACCGTTCGTATCACCACAACGAGTTGACGTTCTCGCTCATGTACGCGTGGAGTGAGAACTTCGTCCTGCCGCTGTCGCACGACGAGGTCGTCCACGGCAAGGGCTCGCTCTGGACCCGGATGCCGGGCGACGACTGGAACAAGGCGGCGGGGCTGCGAGCGCTGCTGGCGTACATGTGGGCGCACCCGGGCAAGCAGCTGCTGTTCATGGGCGGCGAGTTCGGGCAGGTCCGGGAGTGGTCGGAGGGTCGGTCGCTGGACTGGGACCTGATCGAGGACCCGTTGCACCGCGGGGTTCGGTCACTGGTGGCCGATCTCAACGCCGTCTATCGGGATAGCCCCGCGCTGTATGGCGACGACACGAGTCCGGAGGGGTTCTCGTGGATCGACGCGAACGACTCGGCAGGCAATGTGATCAGCTTCGCGCGGGTCGCCGATGGGCACGAGTTGGTGTGCGTGGCCAATTTCGCGGGCACGCCGCACCACGACTACCGGGTCGGACTGCCGCGGGCGGGCCGGTGGCGGGAAGTCCTCAACACCGACGCGGCGGGGTACGGCGGGTCTGGCGTGGGCAACTACGGCGGGGTGGCGGCGGAGGACGTGCCGTGGCACGGCAGGCAGGCGTCGGCTGTGTTGCACCTGCCGCCGCAGGGCGTGCTCTGGCTGACCCCCGAGTAGCGCGCCGCCCAAGCCGAAGTCCCCATCGTCGACTCACGCGCGGGTCAGGATTGTAGGACAATTCTACATAAGAGCGATCCATTTGTAGGATTGTGGGATTGTTGAACAATGGACCTGCCCAAGCGGGCGCCAAAGTCGAAGAGCGGCGCAGGCAACGCGGCGGAGCCCGGACCGACCATTGCGCAACGGCGCCGACTCGGCTGCGGCACACTGGACCCGTGCGCTCCCCGCTTGGTCACCGTGTCCGACTCCTGCCCGCACTCGCGCTGGCCGTGGTCATGACCGCGTGCACGACCGCCATCCCCGGCACCCCCACCGGCCAGGGCTCAGTCGTCTCCCGCGAAGACCCCGGGGACCCCGGGGGCGTCGACCCGTCGTTCGTCGAGAACACCGACAACGGCGAGATCGACCGCCTGGCCGCGACGGTCATCACAGACATCCGCACCTACTGGGAGCAGTCCTTCCCGAAAACGTTCGGCAAGGAGTTCAGCGACCTCAAGGGCGGCTACTTCTCCGTCGACACCTCCGACGCGGGCAGCGACGCCCCGCCGTGTGCGGAGAAGGCCAACGACGTCGAGGGCAATGCCTTCTACTGCCCCACCGCCGACATCATCGCGTGGGACCGGGCCGCCCTTCTCCCCGTATTGCGGGACCGGTTCGGCGAGGCCGCCGTCATGCTCGTCCTGGCCCATGAGTTCGGGCACGCCGTGCAGAACCGGACCGGCGCCGGGCTCGACCAGCGCAAAGAGAACCCGAAGAAGTTCCCCACGATCCTCATCGAGGCCATGGCCGACTGCTACGCGGGCTCGTTCGTCCGCTGGGTCGCCGACGGCAAGTCCGCGCACCTCAACATCGCCAAGGAGCGGCTGGACTCGGCGCTTGAGTCGCTGATCAGTTTTCGGGACCCTATCGGCACCGAGCAGACCGACCGGGGGGCGCACGGCGACGCGTTCGACCGGGTGTCGGCCTTCCAGGACGGCTACGAGCAGGGTGTCGACCTGTGCGCCAAGATGACGGTCGACAACCGGACCTTCACCCTCAGCGGGTTCATCGACGCCGGTGACCAGGCCCGCGGCGGCAACCTGAAGTTCGAGCAGATCATCGAATCGATCTCGCCGAACCTGAACAAGTACTTCTCCGAACTGATGACGAAGTCCGGCAAGACATGGACCGAGCCCAAGATCAGCACCGTCGGCCAGATCCCGCAGTGCGGCGGCGGCAAGCAGGGCCCGGTCGCCTTCTGCCCGGACGGCGGGAGCGTCGAGCTGGACAACAAGAAGGAACTGCCGCGGATCCACACCGAGATCGGCGACTACGCCACCGGCGCGCTCATCGCCAGCCGGTTCGGCATCGCGGCCCTGGCCATCATGGGCAAGCCCACAGACGGTGTCGAGGCGCAGAAGTCGGCGGTGTGCCTGGCCGGGGCGTTCACCGGGTCGCTGTTCACCGCCGAGCGCCGGTTCCTCTCCCCCGGCGATCTCGACGAGGCCGTGCAGGTCCTCCTCGACTACGACTACGCCGCCCGCGACGCCAAGGGCGGGGCGATCGACGCCGGGTTCGACCGGATCACCGCTTTCCGCGACGGCTTCACCAATGGCGGGGAGAAATGCGGCCTCACCTGAGATAACCGGAATCGGCGCACGGTGATCCCGACTCGGCAGTAGGGTGCAGCCAGACAAAACGGGTGGGAGTGAACGTGCGGATCAGGATCGCGGCGACGCTGGCGGCTGCGGCCATGCTGGCCACGCAGCTCGGTGGCTGTGGCAAGACCATTCCCGGGTCCGCCAAGGCCGTCGGTGATATCGACGCGGGCACCGCGGCGGGAATTCCCATCGACAACAACAAGCCGAGCGGGCCGAAGCAGGGCGTCGTCGACGCCGATTTCACCGTGGAGAACGCCGACAAGGGCGAGATGGACCGCCTGGCGATCAACGCGCTGTCGGACATCTACGACTACTGGGCCGAGCGCATGCCCGCCGACTTCGAGGGGCAGAAGTTCGAGCCGCTCAAGCGGCTGGTGTCCTACGACTCCAACGGCACCGCGCTGAAGGTGTGCAACGCGACGACGGCGAAGTCGGTCAACGCGTTCTACTGCAGCCTCGACGACAGCGTGTCCTGGGACCGCGGCGTGCTGCTGCCGATGCTCGACAAGCAGTTCGGCCCCATGTCGGTCGTGGCCGTGCTGGCCCACGAGATGGGCCACGCCGTGCAGTTCCGCCTCGGCAAGAAGAGCAACATCGGCCAGGGCACGCCGACGATCGTCAAGGAACAGCAGGCCGACTGCTACGCGGGCGCGTTCTTCCGGCACGTCGCCGAGGGCAAGGCCAAGCACTTCGAGATCAACGTCGGCAAGGGGCTCAACCAGGTCCTCGCCACGATGTTCTTCATCCGCGACCCGGCGGGCCTGTCGGCGGACAAGCAGGGCGCGCACGGGCTGGCGTTCGACCGGGTCTTCGCCTTTCAGGCGGGCTTCACCGAGGGCCCTCGGCGCTGCGCGAAGATGGACCCGAACGAGATCAACGGCCGCATCGCCGAGAAGGAGCGCAACAACCAGGACGAGTCGACGCGCGGCGAGGCCGACGTCACCGACAAGCGTATCCAGGGCCTGTTGAAGAAGAGCCTGGAAGAGGCGTTCAAGCGCACGGGCGCGGCCCCGCCGGAGATCAAGGACAACGGCGCGAAGTGCGCTGACGGCGCGTCCACCCCGCCCGCGACCTATTGCGCCGCGGAGAACGTGGTCGCCATCGACCTCAAGGCGCTGGAGAAGATCGCGACGCCACCCAAGCGTGGCCAGGAGCCCGGCGTGGACGGCAACGGCATCGGCGACTTCGCCGCGTTCGCCGAAATCGCGTCCCGGTACTCGCTCGCGATCCAGAAGTCGGTCGGCGTGGCGCTGGAAGGCGAGACCACGGGCCTGCGCACCGCCTGCCTGACCGGCGCGTGGGCGGCGTTCACCGTCGACAAGGTCCCCGGCGACGGCGACGGCGGCCTGCACATCGCCGTCGGCGACCTCGACGAGGCCGTGGCCGAGCTGCTGCAGGACAGCAGCCTGATCGCGGCCGACATCAAGGGCACGCAGATCCCGTCAGGTTTCGCGCGAGTTGAGGCCTTCCGCGTCGGCTACTTCGACGGCGACAAGGGCTGCGCTACCCAGTTCTAGGAACAGTAAGCACTAGCGGCGACGCACTGTCCTCGACCTTCAGAGGACGATGCGGCCTGCCCTGGGGGCAGGCCGCGTCCCGCTCAGTAGAGCGCGCTGGCGAGGTCCCGGCGGGCCTTGGCCACGCGCGGGTCGTCGGCGGCGAACAGGTCGAACAGCGACACCAGGTGGGTGCGCGCCTTGTCGCGGTCGTCGCCGGCGGTGCGGCGGACCGTGTTGATCAGCCGCGCGAAGGCCACCTCGACCTGCTGACCCGCCAGCTCCAGGTCCGCCGCGGCGACCTGCGCCTCGACATCCTCGGGTGACGTGTCGGCGCGGACGATCACCGACGGGTCGGTGGCCTCGGTGCGGGCGAGGAACTCGACCTGGGCCAGTGCGGCCTTGGCCTCCTCGTTGCCGGGCTCGGTGTCGAGGATGCCCTGGTAGGCGGCGGCCGCGGCGGCGTAGTCGCCCTGCTCGAAGGCGGTCTCGGCGGCGACGAAGCGCTCATCCTCGGGTTCCGGTTCCGGGGCGGTGCCCTCGGGGGCGGACTCCTCGGCGGCGCGGATGGCGGGCATGCGGTCGCGCAGGGCGTCGAGCAGGCCGCCGATCCACTCGCGCAGGCGCGGCTCGGGCGGGACCTCGGCGAAGGCCTCGACCGGCTGGCCCGCGGCGATGGCGACGACCATCGGCACGGACTGCGCGCCGAAGAGCTGGGCCACCCGCGGGCTGGCCTCGACATCGACCTTGCACAGCCGCCACGCGCCGTTGTATTCGGCGACCAGGCGGTCGAGCAGGGTCAGCAGCTGCTGGGACTGCGCCGACCAGCTCGCGTGCAGCGCGACCAGGACGGGGACCTCCATCGAGCGCTCGACGACCTCGCCCTGGAAGCTTGCCTCGGTCACGTCGCTGGAGAACGCGCTGGTCGGTGCCGGTGCGGCACCGACC
>Ga0247823_10001856_pt1 | contig 17411 bp, 17 predicted proteins | sample 13C_PalmiticAcid_2_FD_192426 | JGI IMG/M metagenome (GOLD analysis project Ga0247823, IMG submission 192426) | Soil microbial communities from agricultural site in Penn Yan, New York, United States - 13C_PalmiticAcid_Day30 | ecosystem: Environmental > Terrestrial > Soil > Agricultural land... | reverse complement strand
AGCTGCCCAATGTGACCGACTGCAGCGCGGTGGGCTTCGGCAGGCCGATGAGCGGGGCAAGCTACCCGACCGTGTTCATTTGGGGAGCGGTTGCTGGCGGCAAGCGCGGTCTGTATCGATCGACCGATCAGGGCGCGAACTGGATCCGCATCAACGACGACGCCCATCAGTTCGGCGGCCCGGGCAACGCGCAGTTCGTGGTCGGCGACATGAACACCGAAGGTGTGGTCTACATGAGCACCGTCGGGCGCGGCATCGTGTACGGAGCACCGGTGGCGCCGCAAGCGGGCGGACAGAGCCTGACCAAAAACGTGCGGTTGCGCAGCGAGTCGCTCAAAGTCGAGCGCGCCAGGTGAACGAGGAGATGCCCGGTATGAGCACGCGAACCGACCCGCCATCCACCAGGTCCCAGAACGGCGCTGCGCATAGTTTTTCGAATGGCTGCTATGGCCGATAGCGGTCGCTATAAGAAGCACCGCATCCACTAATGTCCGCTTCCGACCCAGAGCGGACATTTCCACTTGCACCAGTTCGCGCAACGAACTATGTGATTGTCGTTAGTAGGGCCGCGATGCCCATGCCGCAATCCGTTCCGCGATCGCCTCGGGGGCCTCGATATGCAGGAAGTGACCGACGTCAGGGACGACTTCCAGCGCGTGTGGGCCGGCGAACCGATGTCTGTCGTTGACCTGTTGGGGGAAGATGCAGCCATCGTCGGAACCGTGGAGCTGCAGCAGGGGCGTTGTGATCGGCTGAGATAGGCGGCGCATCGTCCCAAGCATGGCGGGTCGTAGCAGCCCCCGGTAGTAGCGCAAGGGCGCAGGCATGCTCGCCCGCAGGGTCTCGTGCAGCTCCGCCTGGAGGGTTGGATCGAGCCAGAGGCTGGGCGACCACTGACGCCATAGGTGGTCGATGAGGGCGAGATCTCGGGCGCTGACGATCCAGCCGCTACCCGGCAGTTGGAAGAGTCCCATGTACCAGCTCCGGCGTAGCTGCGCGAGGCGCGGCTGGCTCAGAAACGTCAGTGGGTGGGGGAATGCTAGCGTGACTGCGCGTTTGATCCGCTCCGGCGCGGTGACGCAGACATCGTATGTGACCGCGCCGCCCCAATCGTGGCCAATTAACTCTACGGCTCGCCCGGGAGACCAGCGGTCGATCAGCGCGAGCACGTCGCCGGTGAGGGCTGCCATGTCGAACGGCCCCGCGGTCGGGGACGGCGCGTAACCGCGAAGCCAAGGGGCGACGACGTGACGTCCGCGGCGCCCAAGCTCGGCGAGGAAAGGTTTCGCGGTGGGCGGATGGTCCGGGAAGCCGTGCAAGACGAGCGTCGGTTGCCCATTGGGATCGCCACCCTGTAGCGCATGAAAGGTGCCGTGTGGCAGGTCGAAGGTGAGGTGTTCGAACTTCATGTGTGTCGTGGCTTTTTCAGGAGCGGTCGGATAAGAGATGCTGATGCTGGCTTCGGTGTCTCCGGATTTATGGTCAGAGCCAGCGGCGAACCTCGGTCTTGTAGCGGCGGTAGTCGTCGCCGAACTTCGCTTCGAGATAGCGCTCCTCGCGGGTGATCACCTGCGTCTGGATCGCGATGAGCACCAACGGGAGCAAGGCGAAGGCGATCGGCCCGTCGAAGCCGATCGCAAGGCCGGCATAAACAAGGGCCATGCCGAGGTACATGGGATTGCGGGTCCACCGATAGGGGCCGGCCGTTGCGATGAGGGTCGTTGGCCGCGACGGCGGAACGTTGGTGCCCAGCCGCCGGAATAGCCCCGCCGCCGCAAGTAGCATCGCCGCGCCGGCGACGAACAGCAGCGCGCCCGTCGCGACCAGGAACCGCCAGTCGATGCCGAAAGAGCACAAGGTGACGAAGCGCTCCACCGCCAGCCCCAACAGCAGCGCTCCCAGATAGATGAAGGGCGGGGGGAAACGCACACCCGCACTGTCCGGTTCCACGGCCATGCTCATTCTCCAATTTCTGTTCTACTCTCAAACCAGCATCGACTGCTGCGCGAAGATACCCGCCATCGCGCCTTGCCATGATGCCGTGGTGACCGAGGGCATGAGGAGGTTGGCAAGATCGCCGGCGGCGTAGATGCCGGGCATGCTGGTTTCGCGGCGCTCGTCGACCTTGAGGGCGATGCCGAGGGGCGTATCGACCGTGGCAAGACCCAGTGATTCATGCAGGCTTGCGGACGGCTTGTTGCGCGGATGTGCGAACAGGATGTCGACCGCGGCATGGGGGCCGGCATCGAGCTTGACGGTGGCGTTATGGCTTTCGTAATGGTCGATTTCGGTGATACGGCCATCGACGACAGGTATATTGCGGCGCGCCAGATCGGCCCGGATATCGGGTGGAATGTCGTGACCGTTGGCGAAGACCGTTAACGTGTCGGTCCAGTCCTGGTACAGCCTGACATAGTTGTGCGACAGCGGGCCGGACCAGATGAGGCCCCAATGCCGGCCGGCGACTTCAAAGCCGTCGCAGTAGGGGCAGGGCACGATGGTCGAACCCCAGCCTTCGGCAAAGCCCGGAACATCAGGCATCTGGTCGACGACGCCATAGCTCAGGATCAGGCGGCGCGCCCTGAGGCTTTCACCATCGCTAGTGAGGACGGAGAAATCGTCGATGGCGCCGGAGACGCTCTCGGCCCGGGCGTTGACCAGCCTGATCGTGGGATAGCGCGCCAGCTGCTGCCGCGCCTCGGCCAGAATATCCAGCGGTGGCTTGTGGCCGAGCAGGCCATGCGAGTGGTCGGCGAAGCGGTTGCGCGGCAGGCCGGTATCGAGAACGGTGACCTTGCGGCAGGCACGGCCTAGCTGCAGGGCGGCGGCGAGGCCGGCAAAGCTGCCGCCGATGATGATGACGTCATCCATAGTGATGGGCTCCGTGTTGTGGATGGAAGGAGTTGGGCCGGGCTTGGGGCGAAATATCGTCCAGTTGGCTTGCGCATTTAGGGTACTTGATGGTATCGTAATTAAATAATTAGGATACTGTCAAGGACTCCAATTCTCGTGACCGAAAACAGCCAGGGCCGGCGTGGCCGGCCCGCCAACGAGGCGCTTGGCCAAACGATAGTCGATGCAGCGTGCGAACTCTTTATGGAATTGGGTTTTCAAGCGACGACATTGGACAAGGTCGCCCAGCGGGCGAAGATATCCAAGCTCAGCATCTATCGGCACTTCGAGAACAAGGAGGCGCTGTTCAGCGCGGCCATTACGGCCCGGTGCCGTCAGTTTGCACCACAGGTCCTTTTTGAAGGCATCGACGGTTCGGCCGAAGATCAGCTCATGGCGGTGGGATCATCCCTGCTTCGCACGCTGTTGAGCCAGGACGTGCGCAGTGTCGAAGCCATGGTCATGGCCGACAAGACGAATCAAAAGTCGCTAAGCAAGCTCCATTACGAAGCCGGCCCCGCCCATGTCATCGCCGAAATCGAGGCCTTCTTGCGTCAGTTGCACGCGAAGGCGGTTCTGAACGTGCCCGATCCTCTCCGGTCCGCCCGCTTGTTTGCCGCGCTTTTCAAAGGATCCGATCTGCTGATGATCGCACGCTTCGATGAGGCAAGAGCAGAGGACGACGACGAAATCGAATCCTATTGCCGGTCGGCCGTCGCCATGTTCATCGCCGCGCACGGTGGCAACGACCACGCGGGCGGATAGCCGCGTCGCTATTCTGATCGCCGCTGACAGATTCGCTGTTGGTGGTTCGCCGAAGTCCGCTTCCGACCCAAAGCGGTCATTCGCGCACAGCGAAATCGGAATCCGGAAACTCACGGTTACCAGCTTTGTGGCTTGATATGGACCAGGTTGGAAGTTCGGAACTGCGCGTCACGGCCCACTCACGGGACGGATGCCTGGATGAGATGGCGCAGAACCTGCGATCCGACCGTTCCCCCTGAAATGCACAGATAGGCGTATACAGGTTGCAGACAGCGCTCGGCACCGCGCAGAGCAGCCCCTGAGGGGGGCCAATGCACATCGCAACATTCCACGGCGAAGCTGCCCATGCAGTCAGCGAAGCGAGATATCGGGCGATAGTACAGTCGGCCCTCGATGCGATCATCGTTATCGATGGTCTTGGGCATATCAGGGAATTCAACCCGGCCGCCGAGCATATGTTCCACTGGGCGCGTGAACAGGTCGTCGGACTGGATATCGCAGACGTTGTGATTCCGCCCGATCTACGGGAAGGTCATCGCCAAGGCTTGATGCGGCACATAACGACCGGGGTAGCCACCTTGCTGGACCGGAGACTGGAGCTCGTCGCCATCCGCGCGGGTGGCGAGAGATTTCCGATCGAACTGACCGTGACGCGAAGCGATATCGAAGCAAGCCCATGCTTCACCGCCTTCATCCGGGATCTGAGCGAGCAGTATCGGTTGAAGGCAGCGGTGGCCGATCATGCCAGGCGCGATATCGTGACGGGATTGGATCGTTATGTCGTGCTTGAGCCGCGCCTGATCGGGATGCTGGCAGACGACACTACGTTCGTCGCCGTGATGCTGATCGATCTGGATCGTTTCTTCGGAATCAATGAATCCATCGGGCATGCGCTTGGAGACGAGGTGCTGAGGACCGTCGGCGTTCGGCTTCAGGCCCTTTCCAGCGAGCAGGTCGCTGTTTGCCATTTTGCGAGCGACGAATTCGTCGTTGTCCAGCAGGGCGGCGACGCGACTTCGGCCATGCTGCTCGCCGAGAGCATTCGGACCCTGCTGTCCATACCGTTCGGAACCGACGACTACCGGGTGCTGCTGACCGCCACGATCGGTATGAGTTGCGCGCCCGCGCACGGGAACATAGCGCTGGATCTGCTGCGCCGTGCTCAGGCGGCCGCGGAGAGAGGCAAGGGCCTGGGTCGGGACTGCGTCTGTCCTTTCCTTACCGCCGACATGCACGACATTGAAGAACGCCTCACCAAGGGCGGCCTGCTGCGGGGTGCGGTGCAGGCAGGGGAACTGGCGCTCCACTTCCAACCGAAGTTCGCGACTTCCGATCTGCGGCTCACGGGCTTCGAAGCGCTGCTGCGATGGCACAGCGCATCGCTCGGTGAGGTTTCGCCTGCGCGCTTCATTCCTATCGCCGAAGCGTTGGGGTTGATGTCCGAAATCGGAAACTGGGTGGTGCGCGAGGCCTGTCGTCAGGCGCGCGTTTGGCTGGATGCCGGTCATAGCGGCTTCACCATCGCGGTGAACGTATCGCCGCAACAGTTGCGGCGACCGGGACTGGCCCGTGCGGTGGGCGATGCGTTGCGCGAGTTCGGGGTGCCGGGGGAAATGATAGAAATAGAACTCACGGAAAGTTCGGTAATGGAGAGTCTGACGCGGGTCCAAGAGGAGCTCGCCATGCTCAGGTCATTGGGCACCACGTTGACGCTGGATGACTTCGGCACGGGCTATTCGAGCCTTGCTTATCTCAAACAACTGGATCTGGATAAATTGAAGATCGATCAGACTTTCGTCCACGGACTGCCGCAAAGCGTGCTCGACGCGTCGATATCGCGTGCCATTGTCGGGATCGGACACGAACTTGGATTGCGGGTGATAGCCGAAGGAGTGGAGACGACTGCCCAGGCCGAGTTTCTCAATACCGTAGGGTGCGATGAACTACAAGGTTATTTGCTGGGCGAGCCGGCCTCGGCCGGCTTGGTCGAGATGCATTTCGATGCCATCGATCCCGAGCGGCTGGCTCGGCTGCTCCGCGCTGCCGCGCCCGCATAGCTTCCGCGGCTTCGTTGCGCACTTCGGATCTGAGGAATCTAGCTTTTCGGTGTCCATCTTCTCGAACACCACCCGGGAGCCGACGCTGTGTTCATCGGCGGAAAGCTTGCCGTCGCCGTTGCTGTCGATCACTTTGATCTTCTCCACGGACGACATTTCGCCCTCCATCTTCTTCTTGCCCATCGCCGCATCCACTACTGTCGGCTTCCGATCCGAAGCGGAAATTGCGCGCAGTGCAGTAGTGATGCCGGGAGAGGCCATGTCGATCGCCTGGATGCATCGGAGGGGCAGGTATAGCTTTCCTTGCCGAGGAATTGGAGGAGGCGAAGAGGTCTCTGAAGATCAATCGGTGCAAAACGGCTCGCTTGTTAAGGTCTGCTGTTCACCTTGGGCGGGGATCGGTGATTGCGGACAAGGTTGTCATAGTCGATCAAAATGCTGCGGGTTCTCGTGGAAACTGCTGGATTCAGGCCGCAACTCCTACTGGTTGCCGCATCTTCACAATCCATCTACGTATCCCAATTTCAGCTGAAGACGAGTCATGACTCCGGCCAAAAGACCGCTATATTCCCAATTCCACAGACGAAGGAGAGATTGGAATGTTTCTGACCAAGCAACATCTGGTGATGGCGCGTACGCTCGGCGTGGCGATCGTCGCCCTGAGCCTTGGCGCCTGCGCCACCTATAAAGACGAGTTTGCAGGGATCAACTCACGCCTCGATCAACTCGACACGAAGGTGCAGGGCGCGGCCCAGAGCGCCGAATCCGCCAATCAATCCGCGCAGCAGGCCAACCAACGGCTGGATCAGATAGAAAGCCGCGTCCAGAAGCTCGAAACTGCGCCGCGCCGCGTGCCGCGCGGTTAATCGTTCTTGCACAATTCGCGACGACCAGCCTGAACGTGACCGGTGGCCTTTGTGGCCACCGGTCTCCTTCTCTTTACCCAGTCTTCGTCCTGAGGAATCGTCCCATCCGTACGTGCACACACCCGGCGATCCGGGCCGTTTATGGTGCGCTGGCCCTGGCGCTGGCGTTCGCCAGCTTCGACGTGGCCAGTGCCGAGCAGGCCGCCGCGCAACCGGTCGCCGCCGTCGACCAGCTTCCCCCAAGCCAAGAGGTGTCCGGCGCGGTGATTGAGCTCGCCGGCTGGGTTGTCGCCGCCAAGGACAGCCAAGGCTATCCGTTCGCGGTCATAGACAAGGCCGCCGCACAGATCCTGGTGTTCGGCGGTGACGGCCGGCTTCGCGGCGCGGCACCTGGGCTCTTTGGCTCGGCGATCGGCGATCATGCGGCCCCCGGCATCGCCGGTCTGGCGCTTCGCGAGATTCCGGGCCGGGATCGCACGACGCCTGCTGGTCGCTTTGTGGGCGGTTTCGGTCCGTCAATCGACGCGGGGCGCGTGCTGTGGGTGGACTACGATTCCTCGGTCTCCATGCATCCTACCGCTACTGGCGTCCCGGCCGAGAGACGCGCCGAACGCCTTGCATCGCCTTCGCCGGACGACAACCGCATCACTCATGGCTGCATCAACGTCTCGCCGGAATTCTACGAGCAGATCATCCGTCCGACGTTCGAACGGGGCGGGGTGTTCTACATCTTGCCGGATGCGGACTCGATAGAGGAGACCTTCCCGGAGTTCGCGCAAAGTCGCGCGACTACGCAACGCAAAGCTGGAAGACGCGCACGAACCGCCCGCCAGTGAAAGGCGGGTCGGCGTGTTGCCTTGGGTGTCCGAGGTAGCGCAGCGGATGGCGCTGCCCGTGTCCCGGTCTCTTCTGCCAGTGTGCAGCACAATGCCGTGCCTTCCATGCAGTGGGGATCCTGTCAGGCGTTACGTCTGATCCTGGCAGCTCCTCGACCCACCAAGGTCCACGAGCATGCGTCCTTAACTCGAATATCCGTCTCCTCGGCATTGGCTCCGTCCGGTTTGCTCAGTGAACAGGTCTGACAATTTATTCGAGCCAAAGCGGCTTCGCGGTTCGGCTTGATTCTGACGCTGGTCTATGTCCGCTTGTGGCCGGAAGTGGACCGCTGTCCTGGATGGCCGCTCCCGACCCATACCTGTCCAGTACGGTCAGCCAAAATGGGGCTTGGTCTAAGGCCACGTTGCGGGTGTCGCAGTTCACACGCTGTCCAGTGCTTTCGACACCATCGTTGCGAGTGAAGTGGTCGGCCGTCCGATCAATGCGCGCAACGCATGGCCATCGTCGTCCAATGCGCCTTGTGCGACCCCGGCGTCGGAGTCGGCGAGGACGCCTGCGAACGGTTCCGGAAGTCCTGCGTTTACCAGGGCTGCCTTGAAATCGGCTTCGGGCAGATCCTGGTAGACGACCGGTTTGCCTGACCGACGCGCGATTTCTGCCGCGAACTGCGTGAGGGTGTAGGGCTCATCGCCAGCCAACTCGAAGATGCGGCCACTCATGTCTTCGCTCGCGGTCAGCACGGCCGCGGCGGCCTCCGCATAGTCCTGGCGCGACGCGGAAGCGATGCGGCCTTCGCCGGCACTGCCGAAATGCGCGCCATGCGCCAGCGCGGAGGGAATCGAAGCGGTGTAGTTCTCGGTGTACCAGCCGTTGCGAAGGATCACGTAAGGGATGCCCGACGCACGGATGAGCGTTTCCGTTTGCCGATGCTCCTCCGCCAGCGCCAGCGGCGATCGATCGGCGTGCAGCAAGCTGGTGTAGACGAGGAGTTTCACGCCGGCGTGCCGGGCCGCCTCAATGGCGGCCTGGTGTTGCGCCACGCGCTTGCCGATCTCGCTGGAGGAGATCAACAACAGTTTGTCGACCCCGGCAAAGGCGTGCGCCAGCGTTTCCGGGCGGTCGTAGTCGGCTTCGCGTACAAGGACGCCCCGAGCGGCGAGGTCTTGGGCTTTTCCAGGGTTCCGTACCGCGGCGGCGATCTCCGCGGCGGGCAAGGTCTTCAGCAGTGCGTCGATGACGAGTTGGCCGAGCTGGCCAGTGGCTCCGGTTACAGCGATCACGGGGGACTCCGATGGGGCTTGAATGGGGGGAGTCCAAAGGCTAGGCTGATACTTCCTAAAACGGAAGTACGCACAAAAAGGTAAGTGTCAATGGCTAAGCCAGCTAAAAGGCTGTCCGAGCAGGTTCGCCGGGGCGAGCTCTACGCCGTGGACTGCCCATCGCGCGGCGTGCTGAAGCACGTGACCAGCCTGTGGGGCGTGCTGGTGTTAATCACTTTAAGGGGCGGCACGCATCGCTTTAGCGATCTGCGCCGGAAAGCCAAAGGCGTCAGCGAAAAGATGCTGGCGCAGACGCTGCAAGGGCTTGAAGCCGATGGTTTTGTCGACCGAGTGTCGCATCCGGTAGTACCGCCACATGTTGAGTACAGCCTGACCCCGCTAGGAAGGGAGGCCGCCTCGCAGGTGGAATCGCTGGTCGATTGGATCGAAGCCAACCTGTATCAAGTGATGCAGGCAAGGCAACGAAAGCAAGAGATATAAATACCCTTCGCGACGCGCGTACACCGTGGATAAACTCGCCTGTTCTCCGGCCACGGAGCCTGCCTACGGCTGTCTGGCCGCAATTGGCCGGAAGCAGCCATTCCCCTAGAGAAAGCACTTGACTCTATTCGGCAACGGCGTAGCATTTTTCCTGAGCCAAGGGATAGACCCAAGGCAATCAACCGTGAGGGATTCTCATGGAATTCGACTACCTCGTCTTCATAGGGCGTTTCGAGCCCTTCCATAACGGCCACGCCGCCGTCGCCCGCCACGCACTGGCCCGGGCCAAGAAGCTAATCTTCCTTGTCGGTTCTGCCGACACCCCCCGTACCACTCGCAATCCTTGGACCGTCGCCGAGCGCGCCGTGATGATTCAAGCTGCCTTGGGCGATGCGGCCGAGGGCAGATTGATCATCCGTCCGCTACGCGACCACCTGTACAACGAGAGCCAGTGGATCGCCGGCGTACAACGCGCTGTGGCCGATGCCATCCAGGCAGATAAAGGCAATGTGGAAGCCAGCGTGGGGTTGGTGGGCATGGACAAGGATGCCTCCAGCTACTACCTGAAAGAGTTCCCGCAGTGGCCGCTGGTCGATGTCCAGCACACCGAGACGCTGTCGGCTACCGAGTTGCGTCGTTATCTGTTCGAAGCCGGCAAGATTGATTTCCATGGCGCCTTGCTGATGCTGCGCGGCAACGTGCCGGCGCCCGTGTTTGACATGCTCGAGGCTTTCCGCAAGAACTCGCCGGCCTATGCGCAGCTAGTCGCCGAGCACCAGTTCATCGACCACTACAAAGCGGCCTGGAAGGACGCGCCTTACGCACCGACCTTCGTTACCACCGATGCGGTGGTGGTGCATTCGGGTCACGTGTTGTTGGTGCGCCGCCGTGCGGAGCCAGGCAAAGGTCTGTGGGCGCTGCCGGGCGGTTTCATCGGCCAGGACGAGAGCATCGCCGATTCCTGCCTGCGTGAACTGCGCGAAGAAACACGGCTCAAGATCCCGGTGCCGGTGCTCAAGGGTTCGCTCAAGGGCCAGCACGTGTTCGATCATCCCGAGCGCAGCCAGCGCGGGCGCACCATCACCCATGCCTTCCACTTCGATTTCCCGGCGGGTGAGCTGCCGGAAGTCCGCGGCGGCGATGACGCCGACAAGGCGCGCTGGATCCCGGTCAGCGAGGCGCTGGACATGGGGCCGAAGCTTTACGAGGACCATCTGCACATCCTGGAATTTTTCCTGGGCCGGGGTTGATCCCGACCTTTTCCCGCTGGCGGATAGACCGCCGGTTCCACTCGACGCGAAGGAGCTTCCGTCATGAAATGTTTAGACAACCTGCTACTCAACACCGATAGCTATAAAGCCAGCCACTGGCTGCAATACCCGCCCAACACCGACGCCACGTTCTTCTATGTGGAATCGCGCGGCGGTACCTACGATCGCACCGTGTTCTTCGGCCTGCAGGCGATCCTCAAGGAATACCTGGCCAAGCCGATCACCCACGCCGACGTGGATGAGGCCCGCGACCTGTTCGCCGCCCATGGCGAGCCCTTCAACGAAACCGGCTGGCGCTACATCGTCGACCAGCACGGCGGCCTGTTGCCGATCCGCATCCGCGCCGTGCCCGAAGGCAGCGTGGTGCCCACGCACAACGCGCTGATGACCATCGAGTCCACCGATCCGCAGGCCTACTGGGTGCCTTCCTACCTGGAGACCATGCTGCTGCGCATCTGGTATCCGGTGACCGTGGCCACCATCAGCTGGCACGCCAAACAGACCATCCGCCAGTTCCTGGAACGCACCAGCGACGATCCGGAAGGCCAGCTGCCATTCAAACTGCACGACTTCGGCTCGCGCGGCGTGTCCAGCGTGGAGTCGGCCGCCATCGGTGGCGCCGCCCACTTGGTCAATTTCCTCGGCACCGATACCGTCTCGGGTCTGAGCCTGGCCAAGGCCTACTACCACGAACCCATGGCTGGCTTCTCGATTCCCGCTGCCGAACACAGCACCATCACCAGCTGGGGTCGCGAGAACGAAGTTGAGGCCTACCGCAATATGCTCAGGCAGTTCGCCAAGCCCGGTTCCATCGTGGCGGTGGTCTCGGACAGCTACGACATCTATCACGCCATTCGCGAGCACTGGGGCAAGACGCTGAAGCAGGAAGTCATCGCTTCCGGAGCGACGGTCGTGGTTCGCCCCGACTCGGGCGATCCGGTCGCCGTGGTCCACCAGTGTCTGGAATTGCTGGACGAGGCCTTCGGCCATACCGTCAACAGCAAGGGCTTCAAGGTGCTCAACCACGTGCGCGTGATCCAGGGCGATGGCGTCAACCCGACCAGTATTCGCGCCATCCTGGAACGCATCACCAGCGACGGCTATGCCACCGACAACGTAGCCTTCGGGATGGGGGGCGCTCTGCTGCAACGACTGGATCGCGACACGCAGAAGTTCGCGCTCAAGTGTTCGGCCGCCCGCGTCGATGGCAAGTGGATCGATGTGTATAAAGATCCGGTGACCGACAAGGGCAAGCAGAGTAAGCGTGGCCGGATGACCTTGCTCAAGCACCGCGAGTACGGCAACTTCCGCACCGTGCCGGTGGTGGCAGAAGCCGCTTCGCTGGCCGAAGTCGAGCGGCCGATGGGCTTCGACGATGCCATGGTCACGATCTGGGAAGACGGCCGTGTCGTCAGCGACTGGACCTTCGCCCAGATCCGCGAACGCGCCAACGCGGCCCGTCTCTGAAACAGCATTCCTTATGCAATAACGCGACCTGGATGATCCGGGTCGCGTGACCCCTTACATCCGCGTCTTGAGGCGCGACACTCAGGAGAATCACCATGTTCGGTTTCCGCTACGTCAAATCCTCCCCCAGCCAGTACCTGCTGCAGTACCGCAACGGCAAGATCGTGCGTGAAGGCACCGGCTTGTCCTTCTGGTACTACGCCCCACGCTCTACTCTGGTCAGCGTGCCGCTCAATGCGGTGGAAGTGCCCTTCATGTTCGAGGAGGTCACCCGCGACTTCCAGCAGATCACCCTGCAGGGACAGGTCAGCTTCCGCATCGAGCAGCCCAAGCAATTGGCTGAGCTGCAGAACTTCAGCCTGTTGGCCAATGGCAACTACGCCTCGGAAGATCCCGATCGTTTGCCCAGTCGAGTGTTGAATGCAGTCAAGGCGCAGTTCCGCACCCTGTTACAGGACTTGGACCTGCGCAACGTGCTGCAGGGCACCGAACGACTTTCGATTGCTGCCCGGCAGGCCGTGGCCAACGCCCCCAGCCTGGCTTCGCTAGGCATCCAGATCGGCGACTTGGGGTTGCTCGCAGTCAAGCCCAATCCGGAAACGGCCCGCGCCTTGGAAGCGCCGATGCGCGAAGAAATCCTGAAGCAAGCCGACGATGCCGTTTATGTACGCCGCAACGCTGCCATCGAGCAGGAACGCACGGTCAAGGAGAACGAACTGCGCAGCGAACTGGTAGTCGAGCAGAAGAAGCGCCAGGTCAAAGAAACCCAGGTCGAATCCGAGCGCGTGATCCTGGAGAAACGCCAGCAGATCCAGGCACAGGAAATGACCAGCAAGGTCGCGCTGGAACAGCAGAACGCCGAACTGGTGCAGCTGCAGTCCAGCAACCAGAAGCTGGAAGCCGATGTGCGTGCCTACGGATTGCAGGCCATGGTCGAGGCGATGAAGGGGCTAGATGCTCGTTCACTGCAAGCCCTGATGATGGGCCAAGCCAGCCCCGAGGCGCTGATGGCCGTTGGTTTCCAGAACATCGCCGACAACGCAGCCAAGATCGGCGAGTTCAACTTCTCGCCGGACCTGTTGCGACAGATTGCCAAGCAGAAGGGATGAGGCCATGGACCCGAATGATCGCAAGATCATCTTGGTGACCCGCCGCACGCGCCTGCAAGAACTGGTCGCCCGCTACAACACGGTCGAGCAAGCGCGCTTCCAGGCCGAGCACCTGGGCATGGACTTCAGCGATTTCATGGAGGAGGACCGGATTTACCAGAGTGCCATCATCCGGGTGGAAGAAAGTCTGAAGATCCATGGTCGCCTGCAACGGCTGGACCGCGGCTTCCTGCCGAACTTCCTGTTCCCGCCACAATGCTTGGTGGTGGTGCTCGGACAGGACGGACTGGTGGCTAACACCCTCAAGTACCTGGATGGACAACAGGTGATGGCCATCAATCCGGATCCAGCGCGCTGGGAGGGCGTGCTGCTCCCGTTTGCCGTTACGGATGTGCCGAAGCTGATCCATGAGGTCCTGCAAGGACGACGCAATGTTCGCGAGGTGACTATGGGTCGGGCCCGACTCAGCGATGGGCAGGAATTGCTGGCCGTGAACGACTTCTTCGTGGGCGCACGCAGCCATGTATCGGCGCGCTATGAAATCTCACTCGGTGACATGATAGAAAAGCAATCCTCCAGCGGGGTGATCATCTCGACCGGGCTGGGATCCACGGGATGGTTGCGGAGCGTGCTTACCGGTGCTGCAGCCATTGCGGGTAAGAGCTCACCGAATGCGAAGGCCTTACGTGAGCATGGAATGGATTGGGCCTCGGAACAGTTGGTATTTACCGTCCGAGAACCGTATCCGAGCAAATCGAGCAAGGCATCCCTGGTCTTTGGACAATGCGATGGAAGGTCGCCGCTCAGGATTCGTTCGTTGATGCCCGAAGGGGGAGTGATCTTCAGCGACGGCGTCGAAGCGGATGGGCTGGACTTTCGATCGGGACTTGAAGCGATTATCGATCTTGCTTCCAAGCGCGGAATGCTTTTGAACTGAGCGGTCAGGCCGAATCCCTGCTTTCGATCAGAACGATCATTCGGAATCGGTGCGGAAAAAAAGTTTGAGGCAATGGCATGCCCTGGTGCCATGTCGGTGCAAAGAAGGACCGGATTGCCGGCCCCTTAAAAGTACTTGCTTCTGCTCGCTTGGCGGGCGCTTATGGCATTTTCACCGCTTCATAGGCATGGAAGCCATGCTGGTGGACGCCTGTCTCTGGGTCAGCGAACGCAAGGCAGTAGTGTAGCTTTCGAGCCTAGCCAAGGGCGCGTGGGCGACAACATCCTCCCGCGTGCCCTTGGCGTCGATCACGCTCACTCTGCCGGAACGGCGTTGCAGGTCTCCGACCACATCGCCGACATTAGCCGGCGGCGTATCGACGAACAACTCCATGACGAACAATGCGACTGCTATTTCCCGGGCTCGGAACCTTTCGCATACACACAGCTTTCAGGCACGGACTTGACGTAGTAGCGCTTGTAGTTGCTTGCGCTGTGGTCCATGCAGCCGGCAAGGTTGAGCAGTTCCACCTTGCGGACGTCGATCGGGTGCGATTCGCTCTGTAACGAGATATAGCCGCCTTCGATCAGTTGCCCGTCGGGTTTGGCCGCAGGATCGAAATCCGACACGGCTCCGCCGCCGAACTGCGGCAATGCGTACTCGAGCACTTCCTCGCCATTGGCGAAATGGGTGATCTGCCCGCTACCCAGGACTAGTACTTCCGCGCGTACCCATTGGTCGCCGTCCAAGGTTTTCGAAGCGGAGTTGAGGCAATGCTCGGGATAGATCGAGCCCTGATACACGACCTCCGTCCCCGGCGTGCACAGGTTCATCGTCGAGCGCGCCTTGCCGTCGTCCAGGCCGCCGAGGAACTGCACCTCGATGGAAATGGGGAAATCCTGGTCGCGCCCCATCGTGCGCGGGTGCGGCGAATGCAACATCGCTCCGCTGTTGCGCAAGGCCCAGCTCCCGGGGCCATGCGGCGCCTGCTCGCCGACGAAGCGGTATTCCACCACCAGGCGATAGTAGGAAAACGGATCCTTGTAGAACAGGTGACCGAACTTGTTGCCGAAGGATTGGTACTGGTCGTAGCGCACCTTGAGCAGCCCGTCCTCGACACGGAACGTGTTTGCGAAGTTGTCCCCAAGCGCGTGGCCGGTGATCTTCGCTGTCCATCCGTCGAGATCGCGGCCGTTGAACAACGCTATCCATTCCTCTTTATCGGCAGGGGTGCCTGCCGCCGCGCCGCCCCCGAACAGTGCGGCGAAAAGGAGAAAGCAGCAGCGCGAGCGCGCGATGGGTCTGGGATGCGAATTCATCCGTCGGTCCTGTTTGAGAGGTGGGGCTACCGCGTTAGTCGCTTCCGTCCCGTTGAACGAATCAGAATCGATAGCTCGTCTCGGTGGCCCAGGTCTTGCCTTTCCCCGCCTGCTTCAGCGGAACGCAGGCGTGATACGCACCCGGAACGGGGCGGTACTGCAGTACCTGCGTGGCGCCGGGTTCGGAGGTGAAGTAACCGAGCAGCGTCAGTTCTTTCGTCATGAGGATGAAAGGACGGCCCCGCTCGGCGGCGGGCTGGGTGGCCTCACGCTCCACCTCGACGGCCGGGTCATGCGCTTGTTTGACCAGCGCCGCGCGCAGCGCCGGTTCCAGCTCAACGAAGGTGCGCCCGTGTTCGCGCCTGGCCTGGGTTTCGAAGTCAGCGAGTCCAGCGACGAAGCGCGCCTGCTCATCCTTCGGGTAGACATCCTTCAACATCTTGTCGATGAAAGCCGGAATACCGACATCTTTCGCGCCCGGCGTATCCGTGCGGGGGATCATGATCTCGGCGACTTCCGCCACCAGCGCGGCCTGCGCCTGGGTGAGGAAGGTCGGCTTCCATTCGGCCTCCGCGTCCGGCTCGGCCGAGCAGCCGGCGAGCACGCCAAGGATGGCCGGCGCCGAAACGGCGCCGCCCATCAGCAAGGCGACCCGGCGTATCGCTTCTCGGCGGTTGATGTCGGTCTTCATAGATTCATCCGTTTCAGTTCCTGGACGGCGTGATCGGCGGCGCGCGCCGTCAACGCCATGTACGTCAGCGATGGGTTCTGGCACGCCGAGGACGTCATGCAGGAACCATCGGTGACATACACGTTCTTGCAGGCATGCACCTGATTCCAGGCATTGAGCACGGAAGTTTCCGGATCCCGGCCCATGCGCGCGGTGCCCATCTCATGGATGCCTATGCCCAGTACATCGCCGCCGTCGTACTCGTGGACATTCTTGAATCCCGCCGCTTCCAGCATCGTTGCGGCTTCGGCCGCCATGTCCTGGCGCATCTTCAGTTCGTTCTCGCGCAGCGCCGCATCGAACGCCAGCACGGGAAGCCCATGCTTGTCCTTGCGGGTGCGATCGAGGGTGACGCGATTGTCGTGATAGGGAAGGGTTTCGCCGAAACCGGTCAGCCCCATGTGCCACGGCCCAGGCTCCGCGGCCTTCGTTTTCAGGTCCGCGCCCAGCGTGGAATCTTCAAGCAGTCGGGTCCATCCCGAACGCCCGGCACCGCCCTGATAGCCGAAACCGCGCAGGTAGTCGCGCTTGTCCTTGCCGATATTGACGAAACGCGGAATGTAGATACCGTTGGGCCGCTGACCGGAGTAGTACTTGTCGTCGAAACCTTCGGCAACCGCCGAGGCGCCGGCGCCCAGGTGATGATCCATGATGTTGCAGCCGAGCTCGCCGCTGTCGTTGCCGAAACCGTCGGGAAACCTGCTGGAGACGGAATTCATCAGGATTTGCGTGGAACCGAACGTGGACGCGCACAGGAAGATCACCTTGGCGTGGAATTCCATCTGCTCGTTGGTTTCCGCATCCAGCACGCGCACGCCGCTGGCCCGATCGTTCTTCGCGTCATGGATGAGCTCGTAGACGATCGAATTGGGCCGCAACGTCATGTTTCCGGTTTTCTCCGCCGCAGGAAGCGTGCTGGAGTTGCTGCTGAAGTAGGCCCCGAACGGACAGCCGCGCCAGCACAGATTGCGGTACTGGCAGGTGCCGCGCTGCGGGCTGTGCGCGAGCGGCGCGGTGAGATTCGCGGTCCTGCCGATGGTGAGCGCGCGACCCATTTTGTCGGCGATCTGCTGCTTCAGGTGCAGCTCGACGCAATTCAACTCCATCGGCGGCAGGAATCTGCCGTCCGGCAGTTGCTCATAGCCTTCGGCCTGGCCGCTCACGCCGATGAAGCTCTCCACGCGGTCGTACCACGGCGCGAGTTCCTCGTAGCGGATGGGCCAGTCCACGCCAACGCCGTCTTTCGCGTTCGCCTCGAAATCCATCGGGCTCCAACGGTACGACTGCCGGCCCCACATGATGGAACGGCCACCGACGTGATAACCGCGCACCCAGGCGAAAGGTTTCTTCTCGATATAGGGATGCTCCATATCGTTGACGAACCAGTGCTTGGTCGCTTGC
>Ga0247823_10001855_pt1 | contig 17416 bp, 11 predicted proteins | sample 13C_PalmiticAcid_2_FD_192426 | JGI IMG/M metagenome (GOLD analysis project Ga0247823, IMG submission 192426) | Soil microbial communities from agricultural site in Penn Yan, New York, United States - 13C_PalmiticAcid_Day30 | ecosystem: Environmental > Terrestrial > Soil > Agricultural land... | reverse complement strand
GCGGCGCGCTCGCCGCGGCGATCGTTCGGGCGAGGAAGTTACGAGCGCGGCGGCAACGATGAAACGACCGCCGGGACTGCGGTCCGGGATTTGTATCTTCGCCCCCGCTCAGGAGGCGCCGTCCCGCGCGGTCGCCGCGAGCCACAACCCATCCTTACGTATGCGCCCGATCGTCACCTTTACCGTCGCCGGGAAGTTCCCAGAGGGACTTGCCCGGCTGACCGAGCTCTGTGTCAATCTGTACTGGACGTGGAACGGGACGATCCGTGAATTCCTTCGTTCGATCGACCCGGAGCTCTGGCACCAGACGAATCATCAACCGCTGAAGGTGCTCCAGCGTCTTGCGCCGGAGCGCCTCGAGCAGCTCGCGTCCGACGCCGACTTCCTCGTGCGCTACGGCGGCGCGCTGGCCGAGCTCGATCGCTACCTCGAGGGTCGCAACTGGTACGGCGACCGCAGCCTGCAGTCCGACAACGTCATCGCGTACTTCTCGGCGGAGTTCGGCCTGCACGAATCGGTGCCGCTGTATTCCGGCGGCCTCGGCGTGCTCTCGGGCGATCACACGAAGGCCGCGAGCGATCTCGGCCTGCCGTTCGTGTGTGTCGGGTTGATGTACCAGATGGGCTACTTCCAGCAGCGGCTCACCCTCGACGGTACGCAGATCGAGAGCTACGACTTCAACGACCCATCGGTGCTTCCGCTCGAAGAGGTCCGCGACGCCGAGGGCCGGCCGCTGCGCATCGGCGTCGAGTTCCCGGAGGCCGTCGTCTACGCCGGCGTCTGGAAGCTGCAGGTCGGACGCGTGCCGGTCTACCTGCTCGACACGAACATCCGCGAGAACCCGCTGAGCAAGTACCGCGACATCGCCGACTACCTCTACGGCGGCGATCAGGAGACGCGGATCATGCAGGAGATGATCCTCGGCATCGGCGGCATGCGCGCGCTGCTGGCGCTCGGGATCAGGCCGACGGTCACGCACTCGAACGAGGGCCACAGCGCGTTCCTGATGCTCGAGCGGGCGCGGCTGCTGATGGAGGAGCACGGCCTGTCGTTCGCCGAGGCCGCCGAGATCTCCGCGGCCGGCGCGATCTTCACGACCCACACGCCGGTGCCGGCAGGACACGACGCGTTTCCTCCGGAGCTCATCGACCGCTACTTCACGCACTACTGGCCGCGGCTGGGCATGGGACGCGATCAGTTCATGTCGCTTGGCCGCGTCAACGCGCACGACCACGCCGAGCCGTTCTCGATGACGGTGCTCGCGCTGAAGCTCTCGACGAAGCACAACGGCGTCAGCCAGCTTCACGGTGAGGTCTCGCGCGACATGTGGCAGAAGCTCTGGCCGGGCTTCACGCCGGACGAGATTCCGATCGCCGGGATCACCAACGGCGTGCACACGATGACGTGGATCTCCGACCCGGTGACCGCGATGCTCGACCGGCACCTGCCGGCGGACTGGCGCGAGCACCTGGCCGACCCCGCGTTCTGGTCGGCGGTCGAGTCGATCCCCGACGACGACGTGTGGGCGACGATGGCGTCGCTGCGCACGCAGCTCGTCGACTACGTGCACCGGCGCGTCGTCGAGCGTCAGGCCGAGATGTACACGCGGTCGGAGCGTGGGCGCGATCTCTCGAAGATCCTCGATCCCGACGCGCTGACGATCGGCTTCGCGCGCCGCTTTGCGACGTACAAGCGCGCGACGCTGCTGTTCCGTGACCAGGAGCGCGCCTACCGGCTGTTCACCAGCACCGAGCGACCGGTGCAGATGATCTTCGCCGGCAAGGCGCATCCGAAGGACCAGCCGGGCAAGGAGTTCGTGCGCGGCGTCAGCACGTTCATCCGCGAGAGCGGGCTCGAGGGCAAGATTGTGTTCCTCGAGGATTACGACATGGCGGTCGCGCGGCACATGGTGCAGGGATGCGACGTCTGGCTGAACACGCCCCGCCGTCCGCTCGAAGCCTCGGGCACCAGCGGCATGAAGGCCGCCATCAACGGCACGCTCAACCTCTCGGTGCTCGACGGGTGGTGGCCGGAGGGATATGACGGCACCAACGGATTCGCCCTCGGCGGCGAGCGCCAGTTCGCCGACCACGAGCACCAGGACGAGTTCGAATCGCGACAACTCTACCGCACGCTCGAAGAGAGCGTCGTCGGCGCGTTCTACGACCGCGGTGGCGACGGCGTGCCGCACGAGTGGGTGCGCATGCAGAAGCGATCGATCGCAACGCTGCTGGCGCGCTTCAGCGCGGAGCGGATGGTGCGCGAGTATGCGGAGCGCTTCTACTTCCCGTGCTCGATCCGCTACATCCAGCTCCGCGAAGGCAGCGGCCACGCCGCGCGCGGGCTGATCGCGTGGAAGCGGCGCGTGCGCGAGATCTGGCCCGGCGTCAGGATCGCCCGCGTCTCGACGGCCAAGGCCGACGTCTACCGCATCGGACAGCAGGTGCAGATCACCGCACAGGTCGCGGTCGGTTCGCTTTCGGCGGGCGAGCTGCGCATCGAGGCCTACTCCGGCGCCGTCGATGCCGACGGCATGATCGTCGACGGCGTCGCGACGCCGCTGAAGTTCACGGGTCAGGAAGGCGAGCTGGCCACGTTCACGGGCAGTGTTCCGTTCGAGCACGCGCGACGCACCGGCGTCACCGTCCGCGCGCTCCCATACCACCCGGATCTCGAGGACCTGCTCGAGATGAACCTCGTGAGCTGGGCGCCGGCCGAGGTACTCGCGCGCTGAGCGCAGGCTCCGGTACAAACGCAGGCCCCGCCTCGAGTTTCGAGGCGGGGCCTTCTGTTTGATGTGCGCCAGCATGACGGACCCCGCCGCTGCCACCGGGAACAATGCGAAGGGTGGCTGTCGACGGGGTCTGTCCGCGACGAGCCGGTGTCCCGCCGGGATCGTCGCGTTAGCGTTGCGGTGTTCAGTCGAGATCGCGATAGCTCAGCAGCTTGTAGCGTCCACCCTTCTCGATCATCGTCCCGAGCATGTGCAGCGTCGCGGGCGTGCCGTCGGCATCGACCACGGAGACGACGCCACCTTCCATCAGTCGATACGAAGGATAGCGCTGCTCGCCTTCGGTGAACTCGATCGTGACGAACGAGAGGCGTCGCCCGCCGAGCTCCCGCATCGCCGAGCGCATCCCCTTGAGCGCATCGAGGCGCTGGTTCTCCCAGAGGAACTGCCGCGTTTCCGAACGCGTGTCCCGCGCCGCGACATAGTGCGCGCCGAGCTCGGGATACACGATGCGGTCGTACTCGTCGGCGTCGACCAGCATGGCCAGAAGCGCTGCGGTGTCGCGATCGGCGACCGCGTCGAGCACCTGCTCGACGAGTCGGCGCGGCGAGGATGCGCCGCCCGTTAGCTCGCCGGAGGCGCGACCGACGGCGCCGCTCGTGACGTGCGCGTCAGCGCCGCTCGCGACGTGCGCGTCGACGCCGCTGGTGACACTCGCCCGGCTGACCATCGACGACCGCGACGCCCGCGGTTCGTTCCGGTTCGGGGCCTCGTCACCGCCACACGCGGCGAGCAATGGAAGAATGGCGAGCATGCTAACTGCGACCAGGGCACGCATGATACTGAGGGTCATTTGTCTTGAAGTGATGATTCGAGGTGGGGGCGGAACGGACAGTGCACCGATCGGTCGATTCGGCGGAGGCGCGTTGCCGTGCCTCCGCCGATCGCCATCGTCAGTTCAGCGCGTACTGCGTCCAGCCGCTGGCCCAGTTCGAGCCGCCTGGAGCAAACGCTCCGATGTACGACGTGCTCGAGAAGAACGCGTCGAGCGTCGTGGGATCCAGCGCTCCGATCGACGCCGCAGCCGACGGGATCGGGTTCGGCGACGCGATGTCGACAGCGCCGAGCACCTCGGGAACATCCGCCCGAACGTTCCAGGTCGCAACCGCCGACTCGATGTCCGCCGGCGTGCCGCCCTTGTACGTGAAGGCTCCCTTGCGTCCGTTGAGGATCGAGTTCTTCACGACGAGGTCGCCGTTGAGCGCGTTGGTCTTCGTGCTCGAGCCGTCGATGACCAGCGCATACGCGAAGCCGGTGACGAGTGCGTTGTAGATCTTCAGACGGTTGTTGCGGCGAAGGTAGAGACCGTCGTTGTCCTCGTTGTTCGCCTTGTCCTTGCCGGTGCCGACGAGCGTCACGTTCGAGATTGTCGCGCTCGTGTACGGCGCCTTGTCGGAGCCGGACCCGTCGTTGTCGATCTCGAAGCCGCGATTGGCCAGCGCCGGATCCTGGATCGCGAACAAGAACTGCAGCTTGCCGCTGTAGCCGAAGTCCATGTCGAACGCGTCGTCGTCGTTGGCCGAGCTGACGAGGTACTTCCCGTTGACCGTTCCACCGAACCACTCGAAGCCGTCATCGGCGATCATGTGCGCCTGCACGTGCTCGATCGTCGTGCCGCTGCCGACGGCATTCATGGTCAGGCCGTTGATCTCGTTGTCGGGCGAGACCTTCGTGCCGCCGTACTCGATGCGCACGTAGCGCAGCACGCCCGAGTTGTCGTCGTACTTCGGCTGCGCGAGCACGCCTCCGGGACCGTAAGTGCCGGGCACGCCCTCGTTGCTGCCGGTCTTGCCGTCGAGGTTCAGATCCGCCAGTCCCGACAGCACGATGCCGCCCCAGTCGCCACGCTTGCGGCTGCCGGCCGCGTTGCCGGAGGTGAACACGACCGGATTGGCGGCCGTCCCCTCCGCGATGAGCTGTCCGCTCGGCTTGGTCGCGGTGCCGCGGAGCGCGACGATCGACGAGCCCTGCACGGTCGGATCGGGATCGCCCTCGAGGCGCGTTCCCGGCGGGATCACAAGCTTCGCGCCCGGCTGGATGAAGACGAAGCCGCTGATCGTATAGACGGTGTCCGCGCTCAGCGTCCGCGTGTCGTTGATGTTGCCGGCCAGCCGTGCACGCTTGCCGGTCTGGGTGTTGTTGGTGCCGGGATCGACCGGGTTCTCGTCATCGCTGCATCCGGTGAGGAGCGCCGGCGCGACCAGGAGCGAGAGCATCAGCGTTCTCAGAGTGCGATTGCCTGCGTTCATGCTGTGTGAGATGAGTGAATGGGAGTCGTGTGTGATACCTGAGCGGGATTCATCGATCGGCGACCGGCTCTGCCTCGAGTGTCTGCATCTGGAGCTGGTCGAAGTTGAACGACAGGCCGATCGACAGCGTGCGTCCTGAGACGAAGCGCTCGACGTCGACGGTCTCGCCGTCGTCGAAGCGCTGCTGGAAAAGGGTCGCGTCGTCGAGGAGGTTGCGGGCGCTCACCCGTAGCTGCAGTCCGCCGGGCAGTCGCTGGGCGAGACTCAGATCGAGCGCGTGCCGCGCCTGCTCGTACGTGTCGGGGATGCCCTCGGTGCCGACGATCGCAAGGCGACGACCGACGAGGTTGTAGTACAGGGTCGCGGACGTGCCCCAGTCGGAGCGATCGTACCCGAGCGACAGATTCACCACGTATGGCGACTGTCCCTGCATCGGTCGCGACTGGCTCGTCAGAACCATCGGCGAATACTGCGTCGTCTGGATGCCGTCGAAGACCTCGACGAACTCTCCGTCGGAGAAGCTCACTTCCGACCGCGCCAGCGTGAGGTTGGCTCCGAACGAGACATCCGAAAGCGACGGCGCGATGAACTCGAGCGAGCGACGCAGCTCGAGCTCCGCGCCGAATGTCGTCGCGTCGTCGGCATTCGCGGGCTCGACCGAGATTCCGGAGCCGACCAGGTAGAACTGCTCGATCGGGTCGGTGAAGCGCTTGTAGAATCCGCTCACCGCCACGACTTCACCGCCGGACGGGAACCACTCCCATCGCGTGTCGAGATTGAGGATGCGCGTGCGCTCGAGCGACGGATTGCCGTAGGTGCTCTGTCGGTAATCGTCAAAGCGAAAGGCCGCGAGCTCGCGGAACTCCGGGCGCGCCACCGTCTGCGTGGCCGACGCGCGCAGGTTCATCGACTCGCCGATCTGGTAGATGAGGTTCAGCGACGGCAGGATGTCGGTGTTTGACCGGCGCGCTCCGAGCGCGGGATTCTCGACGCCCGTCAGCGCGTTGATCGCGTCGAGCTCGACGTCCCAGTGCTCGACGCGGGCGCCGGCAATCAGGCGCAGGGCGGGGCCGAGCGGCACGTCGACCATCGCGTATCCCGCGGCGAGCGCTTCGCGCGCGTCGTAGGCATCGGTCGCGACGGTCTCGTCGTTGAAGCTGATGTAGCCGGCGCGCACGTTCTCGGGCGTGAAGAGCTCCTCCGCCGATCGGCCGAGCACGCTGAAGTCGCTTGAGGACGTTCCGAAGAGGAAGCGCCGCGCACTGAACCCACGATCGCGAAGCCGTCCGAGTCCGCCGACCTTCAGTCGCGCCGTCGCGTCGTCGGAGATCGCGATCGGCACGAGCCAGTCGACACCAACGGTCGACTCGCGGTCGTCGAGCTCGCTGAAGAACCGGCTGTTGTTGCTGCCGAAGTTGTTGGCGAATGCGAACGACGTGTCGCCCTCGCTGCGGAAGTACGTCACCGATCGATTATCGGGCTCGAGCCGGCTCGCCGTCGAGATCGCCGCGCGCCAGTCGAGCTTCGAGTCCAGGATGCCCTCGAGCTTGTGCTCACCGTCGAGCTGCAGGCTTCCAAGACCGCGCTCGATGAAGCGCAGCCGCGAGTACCGGATGTCGCCGACGGTGCTCTGGTTGTAGTGACCCTCGACGAGCCGCGTCTCGTCCTCGCTCGAGTGATTGTAGATGCCCTTGAGGCTGACCCGGTGCTCGGGCGCGAGCTGCGCGGAGAGATTGACGAGTCCGCCCCACAGCACCGAGCGCTCCGCACGGGCGACGCCGTAGTCATAACGCAGATCACGACGCCCGTCCTCGCCGCGCTGGAGGATCGGATAGCGCTGCTCCTCGACGCGGAACGACGACGATCCGGAGTAGGAGCCCGACACGAGCAGTCCGATCGGTACGCCGGCGTCGAAGCTGTTGCCGATCGAGAGGCTCATCGACGAGTTGACCGGCATCGTGCGCGGCTGCGGCAAATACACGCGGTTGTCGAAGGCCGAGAGCAGGTCGGCCTGCGCCTCGTTGGACTGACGCCGGCCGGCGGTGAGTCCCTCCGGCAGCGCGCGCGTCCCGTCGTCGACACCCAGGAAGTCGTCCCCGCCGGCGTAGCCGATCGCGTTGACGCCCTGCGTCTCGGTGTTCATGCCCGTCCCGACGCTCGTGCTCAGCAGGAACGACTCCGGGAACTCCTTCGTATCGATCTTCACGAGCGCGCCGGCGAAGTCTCCGGGATTGTCGGGCGTGAACGTCTTGATCGTCGTCAGACGGCTGACCATGCTCGACGGAAAGAGATCGAACGGCACCACCTTCTTCTCCGGCTCCGGACTCGGCAGGCTCACGTTGTTGAGCTGCGTCGTGCTGTAGCGCTCCTGCAGTCCGCGCACGACGACGTACTTATCGCCGACGACCGACACACCGGTGATGCGCTTCATCGCGTCGCCGGCATCGCCCGCCTGTGCGCGCGAGATCTGTTCGGACGACACCGCGTCGGACACGGCCGCGGAGCGACGGCGCTCGGTCAGCGCAGCGCTCTCGCTCTGTCGATGCGCCTTCGCGGTCACCGTGACCGAGCGGCCCTCGACGACCTTCGAGGCGAGCGAGAAGTCGATCGTCGCCGTCCGGCCGTCGCTCACCGCCAGACCACTGACGGTCTGCGGCGCGTAGCCGATCGACGAGGCCTTGATCTCGTAGCTGCCCGCGGGGACCTTCCGAATCGTGAACGAGCCGGCCGTGTTCGTCTTCGCGCCGAGCTTCGTGCCGGCGAGCAAGACGGTCGCTCCGATGACAGGATCGCCGGTCGTCGCGTCGACGACGCGGCCGCTGACGACGCCGTTCTGCTGTGCGTTCGCGAGCGTCGTCGCGGTGAGCAGCAGCAGCGTGCCGAGGGTTGCGATGCGTGTGCGTGTGATCATGCGTGTGGTCTCTTCGATCGGGCAGCGTCAGCGCCGTCGGGAGCCCGTGTCGGTGATGGTTGTCGGTGTTATTGCGTGGCGCCGTTCGGTCACTCGGACCGCCCGACGACGCCGCGATCGATGCAATGCTAACGCGTGCAGATGGGGGCCCACAAGCGCTCGGACCCGGTGTTACCCGATCGTAACCCTGCGGGCCTGGAATGGCCCTTCATTACCCGATCGTAACGTCCGTGTGATGGCGTTTCGGCACTGGCGGCAGAAGAGATCGCGCGAGCATCGATGCCGATGCACCCGTCGCCGCACAACGCAACCGGGCCGCTCCGATTGCTCGGGCGGCCCGGTATTGCTGGACGATATGCGGTCGATCAGGAGCGCGGTGTGGATGTCTCGAGCGCGTCGCGCGAGGGCGCGCCGAATCGCGCGAGGAGGCGGGCGACGTAATCCTTCGGCCGCTGCTCGAAGAGCCGAGCGCCGAGCGACTTCGACTGTGACTGTAGCTCCGAGCGAATGTCGTCGATGTGCATCATGACGATCCGCGAGACGGCGTCATCCTGGCCGCTCTCGTGAAGCGTCGATCGAACGAGCGCGAGATCGCGGTCGAGTCCCAGGAGCTCCGAGAGCTGCGAGAGCTCGACGACGTCACGATGCGGTCCGTCGGCGTCGCGCGCTCGCAGCAGCCGCGAATGATACCACACGACCTTCACCTTCTTTCGCCATTCGTGAAGGCTCTCGTCGGAATGATCCTCGAGAACGGCCGCATACGCCGAGCGAACCTTCTTGAACGCGCGTCTGAGTCCTCGAACGATGGCGCGGGCGTCACGGCGATCGATCGCCCATTCGTCGATCCGCCAGCGCTCGAGCCGAATCCGCGCCGCCGTCCGTTCGCGCAGCGTCATGCCGACGCTCGCGTCGCCTCGGGCGGCGACGAGCACGGCACGTAGTCGGAGCGAATCTTCGGGATCGAGCTGCGGCTCGCAGTACCGGTCGAACGTCTCGAGCGCGACGGCCGCATCGCGCACCGGCGACAGATCGACGCCGATGCCTCGGAACGCGGCGGTATCGCTGCGGTAGGCATCCTCGTCGATCTCGTCGGCGATCAGGCGCAGTATCGCGCGCACCTTCTTCAGGCTCTTGCGGGCTTCGTGTACTGCCGTGGCGTCGTCGACATCAGGGTCGAGAAGCGATGCGACGGCGTGATCGAGCTGACCTCCCGCGATGCGCTTGATGTCGGTCGACAATCTCTCGGTCGGGTCGAGTGCGTAGGTCACTGGAGCCTCCTCGATGACGGGCATGGTGTCGTTGAGGCGACGTGTCTGACGTGAGTGAATTTCACCGCGTGGCTCCCTCGCCGATGCTGAGCGCGCCACCGAAGCGCAGGCGGGTGGCGGTGGCCGCGCCGACGAAGCGCGCGACGAGATCTTCGAGCTGCCCGGCGGTGATGCGACCCGCGTCGAAGCGATGGGTCAGGATCCATCGCCCGAGATCTCGGTAGAGGTCGAGCACGCCCACCGATGATGCATCGAGATGGCGCATGTCGATCTCGACGCCGGAGCCAGCGGTTCCCCTGAGGATTCCGTTCGCGACCATCGTGACGATTCCGTGGCGCTCGCATGTGACGACACAGATCGGTTGACCGGTGCGATCGTCAACGACAAGGAGCGAATCGTCCGCGAGGACTGGGCGAACACCGTCGATGCGGACGACGATGCCGGAGATCACGCTCAGCGGCCCGGTTGCCACCTCCGCCGCAATGCAGACGTCGGCGCAGTACATGGCAGGAACGATCGCGATCAGCGCGGCCAGGTAGTTCGGCTTCATGATCAGGTGTTGAGACTGTTGGTTTGGACCGTGAGCGCCGACGCACCCTGCGCCGCGCTCGACGGGCGCAAACATATCGGCGCCACACCCCTTGCACCGTCACGCCAGCGTTAAATCGACCGACACGATCGGGTGATGTGTGAGCGACCGTGTCATGTCACCTCCTGGTGAAGTGGGCTTCACCAGCGCCGTCGAGGCACTTAACAATTCGGTAACACGGAGGTAATGCTGTCATAACGATTCGGTAATAGGTTTGCCTATCTGCGATCGAAGACGTGCCCGCGTCGATGATCGCGTTGGACATTGCGCCTCGCGCCGTACTTACCTCCAGGGAACAATGCATCGAATCATCGCATCTCTCGCCGCGCTCCTACTGAGCCTCGGAGTCGTGAACGCACAGGAATCCGGCGGGCCGTCCGGATCCGGCGCAGCGGAGCCGACCACGCCAACGCTCGAACAGCTCGGAGACTCTGTCCGGGAGCTCGAAGAGCGCACGACGCGCAACGAGGACGACCTCGCCAGACTCAAGGCAATCAGGATCTCCGGCTACGTGCAGTCGGAGTGGCAGCACTTCGACCAGACGACGAGTGCCGGCGGCCGCGCACTGTACTCCGATTCGCGCAAGAACCTGTTCACGATTCGTCGCGGCCGCATCAAGGTCCAGCACAGGCTCGGTGACGTCATGAGCTATGCGATCCAGACAGACGTCACCGAGGCAGGCGTGTCGATCAAGGACGCGTTCATTTCGATGAGCCTCCTTCCCAGAGACGGACTCCGGCTCGACGCGGGCATGTTCAATCGCCCGAACTTCGAGGTCGAGCTTTCCTCGAGCGCGCGCGAGGCAACCGAGCGCTCGCAGGTAGTACGGGCATTCTATCCTGGAGAGCGAGACCTTGGCGTGATGGTGTCGTCGCGGCCGGAGCTTGCCGCCGGGTTCGCACCGCGCCTTCAGCTCGGCATCTTCAACGGGCCAGGAACGAGCCGCGAGGTCGATGCGATCAAGGACATTGCCGCGCGCGTTTCGGTCCCCGTTCCGCTTGGAGAACGGTCGCCGGTGGCGTTCGATCTCGGCGGCTCGTTCTATTACGGCGGCATACCGCAGACCGGGGCGCGCGTCATCGAGTTCGCCGATGGCGCGGCGGACACCGTCGACAACGCCGAGACCGGCGGCATGGCGGGCTTCGGCAACAACCGCAACATCGGCGTCGAGAGCCAGATTCGCCTCGAGCTGCTTCCGATCGGCGCGACCGTTCTTCGTGGGGAGCTGCTCAGCGGCCAGCGCGCGACCGCCGGCTCGCCGTCGACTCCCGCGACCGTCGGCATGGTCCGGACGAGCGATGGGCGCGACTCGATCCGCGTCACGGCCGGCACTCCGGCAACGCCGCTGGTCATCCGGCGGCAGATGGGCTACTACGTCTACCTCGTTCAGAATCTCGGCGACGACCTGCAGTTCGTCGCTCGCTACGACTTCTTCGATCGCAATACCGACCTCGCCGGCGCCGAGGTGCCTTCGGCCGGCGAGGCGGCATCGTCGGTGCTCGGGATCGGCCTCAACTACACCTGGGAGAAGATCCGCCTCACGCTCTACTACGAGATGCCGCGCTTTGCCGCCGACGAGGCGATCCAGATCGACCCGTCGACCCGGCGCGCCATCGACGCGATGCGCAACGAGGACGCGAAGGACAACAAGACGACGCTGCGACTGCAGTATCGGTTCTGATCCGCGGTCAAGACCGGCGCTCGAATATCCGATCGTAACAACCGGGCGGGAGCGGGAACGTCGCGTTCCCCTATCTTTGCCGTCTGTCGACAATGCGCGCTGACACATAGGGCATCCCGCCCGTCCGTCGCACGACGGCTCCGGACCAGAACCCACTGACCATGTCGGACCAGCACGCCGAGAATCGTTCGCCCGAGGCACCGGCTTCGCGCGCACCCGCGACCAAGGAGGAGCGGCGCCTCCTTCTGACGACGAAGCAGCGGCGCCTTGGCGAGCGCCTGGCCGAGCTCGGCATCTTCTCGGTCGCGACCGTCTCGATCCTCGCCATCTTCCTGATCTTCGTCTTCGTCTTCCGCGAGTCGGCTCCGATCTTCTTCGGAAGCGACGAGCCGACGCCGGTGGCCGATACGACGCGTGCGGGCGATACCGCGGCGACGATCGCGACGCCGGAGGGCATCGACCGCGGCGACTACCCGACGCTCGATCACGACGCGCCGGTGAAGCTCTCGTACCTGTGGTACGACGTCTGGCAGCCGAACTCCGACCACCCGGCCTACGGCATCTTCCCGATCATCATCGGCACGCTCAAGACGACGTTCGTCGCCCTTGCTATCGCGACGCCGCTCGGCATTCTCGCGGCTTTGTACACGGCGTTCTTCGCGCCGTTGTGGGTGCGCGAGTATCTCAAGCCGATCATCGAGCTCCTCGCGGCGTTCCCGTCGGTGGTCGTCGGCTTCTTCTGCCTGATGACCGTCGCGAGCGTCGTGCAGGCGGTGTTCGGCAACTCGATCCGGCTCAACGCGGTCGTCGGCGGCATCGGACTGTCGATCGCGGTGATCCCCATCATCTTCACGATCACCGACGACGCGCTGCGCGCCGTCCCGCGGTCGCTGCGCGAGGCCGCGCTCGCGCTGGGTGCCTCCGAATGGCAGGCGGCCTACCAGGTGATGCTGCCGGCGGCCACGCCCGGCATCGTCGCGGCAGTGCTGCTCGGCCTTGGCCGCGCCTTCGGTGAGACGATGATCGCCCTGATGGCGACCGGCAACGGCCAGGTCATGAGCTGGGATCTGTTCGTCTCGGTCCGGACGTTCGCCGCGACGATCGGCGCGGAGATGGGCGAGGTCGTCACCGGCTCGCCGCATTACCAGGTGCTGTTCTTCCTCGGCGTGCTGCTCTTCACGTTCTCGTTCGTCATCAACTTTGTGACCGAGTTCTACGTGAAGAAGCGCCTCATCAAGCGCTTCAGAGGCGGCGAATGACCGGGAAGAAGCGCTCCCCCCTCGCATTCTTCGCCACGGGCCTTCCGCTGGCCGCCACGATCATCATCGTCCTGATGATCGTGATCATCGTCGTCGACTTCGCGATCATCGGCGTGCCAAACCTCGGCTTGGAGTTCCTGACCGAGTACCCCCGGAACAACAACACCGAGGGCGGCATCTTCCCGGCGATCTTCGGCACGCTGCTGCTGGTGATCATCATGACGCTGGTGGCCGTCCCGATCGGCACGATCACGGCGATCTACCTGACCGAGTATGCCCGGCAGAACTCGTGGTTCGCGCGGACGATCCGCTTCGCGGTCAATACGCTCGCCGGTGTTCCGTCGATCGTGTTCGGACTCTTCGGTGCGGGCTTCTTCATCCAGACCGTCGGCGCGGGCATCGACGAGGCGCGGTGGGAGAGCAAGCTCGAGGTCGCAGAGGTCGCGCTGAGCGAGCCGTCGGCGCCGTTCGCGACGCTCAAGCAGGCGACGATCGCCGACGTCCTGAAGTTCCTCGAGAGCGACGATGCCGTGTACTGGAACGAGGCGATCAACGCGATCGAGACGTATCCGGGCGGTGAGACCGCGACGGCCTCGATAGATCAGGTGATGACGCACCTGCGGGCGAATCCGGAGCTCAACTGGGGTAAACCCGGGCTGATCTGGGCGGCTCTCACGCTCGCGCTGCTGACGATGCCGGTGGTCATCGTCTCGGTCGAGGAGGCCCTGCGCACGGTTCCGCGCGACATCCGCGAGGCCAGCCTTGCGCTTGGGGCGACCAAGCTCGAGACGATCATCCGCGTGGTGCTGCCGAACTCCATCACCGGAATGCTCACCGGCTCGATCCTCGCGGTCAGCCGCGGCGCCGGCGAGGTCGCGCCGATCCTCTTCACCGGTGTACTCAATTCGGCGCGCGAGCTGCCGACGGCCGTCACCGATCAGTTCATGCACCTCGGCTACCACCTCTACGTGCTGGCCACGCAGTCGCCGAACGTCGAGGCCGCGCGGCCGATGCAGTACGCCACGACCGTGGTGCTGCTGGCGCTGACGCTCGCGCTGAACATCACGGCGATCATGCTGCGCTCGCGCCTGCGCAAGAAGCAGTTCACCTAGGCGCCCGACACGCGACGGTCCGTTCGAACGCAACGACAGCTCACGCAATACAGGCACTCATGTCGAAGGAACGCGAAGACATCAAGATCGACACGCAGGGACTCTCGCTCCACTACGGAGACAAGCAGGCCCTGAAGAACATCTCGATGCGCATCTCCGCCAACAAGGTGACGGCCTTCATCGGTCCCTCCGGATGCGGCAAGAGTACGTTCATCCGCACGATCAATCGGATGAACGACCTCATCGAGGGCGTGACGATCTCCGGGAGCGTCATCATCGATGATGTCGACGTGTACGGACCTGACATCAACGTCGATGCACTGCGCAAGCGTGTCGGAATGGTCTTCCAGAAGTCGAACCCGTTCCCGAAGTCCATCTACGAGAACATCGCCTATGGTCCAAAAATCAACGGCGTCAAGAAGAAGGCGGAGCTCGACGAGATCGTCGAACGCAGCCTGCATCAGGCCGCGATCTGGAACGAGGTGAAGGACCGCCTCGGCGACTCGGCGCTCTCACTCTCCGGCGGACAGCAGCAGCGACTCTGCATCGCGCGCGCGATCGCGGTGAGCCCCGATATCCTGTTGATGGACGAGCCGACGTCGGCGCTCGATCCGATCTCGACGTCGAAGGTCGAGGAGCTCGTCTGCGATCTCAAGCGCGACTACACGATCGTCATCGTCACGCACAACATGCAGCAGGCCGCGCGCGTGAGCGACTACACGGCGTTTTTCTACATCGGCGAGCTCATCGAGTTCAACCGAACGCGGCAGATGTTCACTAACCCTGAAAAGAAGCAGACCGAAGATTACATTACCGGTCGATTCGGATAGACCTATGTCCCCAGTCTTCGAACACGAGATGGACAAGCTCCGGACCCGCATCATCAAGATGGGGAGTCTGGTCGACGAGCAGGTCGAGTACGCCTTTCGTGCTCTCACCGAGTGGAACGTCGCGATGGCGAGCCTGGTGATGGAGCGGGACTCGAAGGTCGACAAGCTCGACTTCAAGATCGAGAAGCAGTGCCAGCGCATCTTCGCGCTGCAGCAGCCGGTTGCGCGCGACCTGCGGCTGATCATGGCGGCGCTGAAAATCAACAGCGACCTCGAGCGCATGGGCGACCTCGCCTTCAACGTCGCGCGCTCGGTCGAGGGTCTGCTTCCCCACCGCACGCTCATCGATCAGCTCGACCTCGGGCAGATGACCGCGGCGGTGCAGAAGATGGTGCGCCACACGATCGACAGCTTCGTCAACAACGACCCCGAGCTCGCGATCAGTGTCATGAAGAGCGACATCCGTGTCGACCAGTATGAGGAGCGCCTCTCGAAGCAGATCGTCGACATGATGAAGGCCGAGCCCGAGTTCATCGAGCCGGGCGCAACGCTCATCGTCTCGCTGCGCAACATGGAGCGCCTGGCCGACCACGCGACGAACATCGCCGAAGACGTGATCTTCTTCACCGAAGCGAAAATCGTCCGCAACCGCTTCGACGCCGAGGCCTTCGCCGAGCTGCAGCGCGAGCTACACGCCGACGACCCGGAAGAGGAAGAGGCCGAGTAAGGAGCGTCCTGGATGGAATCACGGAGGGCAGTACCGGCCGCGGCTGGTACTGCCCTTCTGCGTTTCTCTAATAATGCGACAGCCCCGGTCGTCATCGGCCGGGGCTGTCGGTTCAATTCGTCGATGACTTCGTTATTCGCGCTCGACCGTCAGCGCCGCCATGATCCTGTCGCTGACCTCGTCGACGTCGCCGAGCCCGTTGACCTCGGTGACGAGGCCGCGGTCGGTGTAGTAGCTGAGCACCGGAGCCGTCTCGCGCTCGTAGACTTCGAAGCGCGTGCGGATCACGTCCTCGGAATCATCGCCCCTGCCCCGCTTGAGCATGCGCGCGGTGAGCTCCTCGAGCGGAGCGATCAGGAAGATGACGCGGTCGATCTGACAGTCGCGCGCTTCGAGCGCTTCGGAGAGTGCCGAGGCCTGTGCGGTATTGCGGGGGTAGCCGTCGAGGATGAATCCGTTGGCGCAGTCGGGAGCGGCGAGCTTCTCGAGGGCGATCGCGGTCGTGATCTCGTCCGGCACGAGCCGTCCCGCGTCCATGTACTCCTTGGCTTTGAGGCCGAGCTCCCGTCCGGCGGCGATCGATTCGCGGAAGATCGCGCCGGTTGATATGTGGGGTATCGAGAGGCGCTCGCTCAGGATTGCTGCCTGCGTTCCTTTGCCGACGCCGGGTGCACCGAAGAGAATGACGTTCATTACGGGTGCCGGATGAAATGAGATATGGGCGGAAAATACGCCTTCTTTCCCTCTCCCTCGCCGCCGGTTACGCAACAGGACGTTGCAGCGCGACCGCGGCCCGGCGCGCCAGTTCGATCGCCAGATACGCCGCGCGCTGTCTCACGACGTCGCGCTGGCGTCCGAGCGTGCGATGCCACGACGTCACCTCCGATGCCGTCGAGACGGCGATCCAGACGGTGCCGACGGGCTTCTCCGGGGTCCCTCCGCCCGGTCCCGCGATGCCCGTGACCGCCACGCCGATGTCCGCGCCGAGCCGCTCGCGGGCTCCCGTGGCCATCGCCTCGGCGACCTCGGCGCTGACCGCGCCGTGCGTTGCGATGAGCTCCGGCGCGACCGCGAGCATCGCGACCTTCGCGTCGTTGGCATAGGCGACGGCGCCGCCGAGGTAGTAGTCGCTGCTGCCGGCGACATCGGTGAGCAGCTCGCCGATCATCCCGCCGGTGCAGGACTCCGCGGTGGCCAGCGTCAGGCCTCGCGCGCGCAGCTCGCGCCCGAGCGCTTCCGGCAGCGACTCGCCGCTGTCGCTCACGAGCACGCCCTCGACCCGCTCGCGCACGCCGGCGACGAGCCGATCGTAGCGCGACCGCGCCTCGTCATCGTCGCGCACGCGCATCGCGCGCAGGCGGATGCCGCCGGGCGACGGCAGGTAGGCGAGCGACACGCCGTCGCCGACGAATTCCGCGACGTCGACGAGCATGTCGGCCAGGGCCGATTCGGTCGGTCCGAACACGAGCAGCGTGATCCGCTCGATCGGGTTGGCGGCGGCGAGCTCCGGCAGCAGGTGCTCCTCGACGATGCCCTTGAGCTCGGTCGGCACTCCGGGCAGCACGATGACGCGCGCTCCGCCGACGCGGAAGTCGAGTCCCGGCGCGGAGCCGAAGTTGTTGGCGAGCACTCGCGCGGCCGACGGGACGCGGGCCTGCAGGCGGCTGCGCTCGTTCATCGGGATGCCGCCGTCGGCAAAGCGGCGCTCGATGCGCTCGAGCTGCGCGGCGTCGTACGCCATGTCGCAGGCGAGCAGCGCACAGACCGCGTCGCGCGTGAGGTCGTCGTCGGTCGGTCCGAGACCGCCGCTGACGATAACCAGATCGCTCATCGCGGCCAGCCGCTCCACCTCGCGGACGATGACGTCGAGCACGTCGCCGACCGTCGAGATCGCGACGACCGCGACGCCGCTGGCGGTGAGCCGATCACCGAGCCAGGAGGCGTTCGTGTTGACGACCTGGCCGATGAGGAGCTCGTCGCCGATCGAGAGGATCGAGGC
>Ga0247823_10001854_pt1 | contig 17419 bp, 13 predicted proteins | sample 13C_PalmiticAcid_2_FD_192426 | JGI IMG/M metagenome (GOLD analysis project Ga0247823, IMG submission 192426) | Soil microbial communities from agricultural site in Penn Yan, New York, United States - 13C_PalmiticAcid_Day30 | ecosystem: Environmental > Terrestrial > Soil > Agricultural land... | reverse complement strand
CGCGACGGCCACAACACCGAAGCGATCGCCACCATCACCAGCGCGACGGCCGCCCAGTCCTGCCAGTGCAGCACCTCACCCAGCCACCACGCGCCGGTGAACACGCCCAGCACGGGGATGAACATCACCGACAGCGTCGAGGCGATGGGCGGCAGGTCGCGCGCGAGCGAGAGCCAGGCCACCTGGGCGAAGGCGAACACGCCCAGCGCGTTGAAGACGATGGCCCACCAGATGCCCGGCGTGGGCCAGACCCAGGCCGAGCGCTCGAAGGTCAGCGACAACACAGTCATCCACACCGTGGTGAGCGCCGTGAGCCAGAACGAGATGGTCAGCGTGGGCGTCGGAATCGTCGTGCGGCGCATCATCTGCGTGCCCACCGCCCAGGTGGCGGCGGCCACCAGCATCATCACCACGCCCAGCGGCTTGCCCGAGAGTTGCGTGAGTTCGTGCCACAGCAGCAGCAGCACGCCCAGCGCCGCCGCCGCCACGCCACCCCAGGCACGGCCCGCCAGCCGCTGACCGAACCACCAGCTGCCCACCAGCGCCGAGAACACCGGCATGGTGTAGCCCAGGATCGCGGCGCGCCCGCTCGACAGCGTCTGGATCGCCAGGATCGCCAGCGTGTGCCAGAACAGCATGTTGAAGACCGTGAGGACCGCCAGCTCCCGCCAGTGCTCGCGCGGAATGCGGAAGGGCACGCGCCGCCACCACAGGAACAGGCCCAACACCGGCAGCCCGATACACATGCAGATGGTGCGGAAGGTCAGGGGTGGAAAACCCGTCACGCCGAACTTCATGATCGGCCAGTTGACGCCCCAGACGAGGGTGAGCAGGACAAGCAGGATCAGTTGTTGTCGGGACAGGGCGTGCATGGGCGTGATCTTAGGCGGCGCGGGGCGGCGGTGTCCGTCGCGGGGCTGCCAAGACCTCGCGGCAGGCGGCCAACTAAAATCGGCCCATGACCTTTCTCGACATGCTGCGCAACGCCGAGCGCCAGAACCGTTCCCTGCTGTGCGTGGGCCTGGACCCCGATCCCGCCCGTTTTCCCGCGCACCTGAAGAACGACGCCTCCCGCATCTACGACTTCTGTGCCGCCATCGTCGAGGCCACGGCCGACACCGCCATCGCCTTCAAGCCGCAGATCGCCTACTTCGCGGCGCACCGCGCGGAAGAGCAGCTGGAGCGGCTGATGGCGCACATGCGCCGCGTGGCGCCGCAGGTGCCGGTGATCCTGGACGCCAAGCGCGGCGACATCGGCAGCACCGCCGAGCAGTACGCCATCGAGGCCTTCGAGCGCTACGGCGCCGACGCGGTCACGCTCTCGCCCTTCATGGGCTTCGACTCGGTGCAGCCTTACCTGCAGTACCACGGCAAGGGCGCGTTCCTGCTCTGCCGCACCTCCAACCCCGGTGGCGACGACCTGCAGAACCAGCGCTTCGCTTCCATCGACGGCGAACCGCGCCTGTACGAACACGTGGCGCGCCTCGCGCAAGGACCATGGAACCTCAACGGCCAGCTCGGCCTCGTGGTGGGCGCCACCTACCCCGCCGAGATCGAGCGCGTGCGCGAGATCGCGCCCACCCTGCCGTTGCTGATTCCCGGCGTGGGCGCGCAGGGCGGCGATGCCGTGGCCACCGTGAAGGCTGGCCTGCGCACCCAGGGCGATGAGACCACCGGTCCCATCATCGTGAACTCGTCGCGCGCCATTCTGTATGCGTCGGCCGGTGCGGACTTCGCGGACGCGGCGCGCCGGGTGGCGCAGAAAACACGAGACGAACTGCGCGCCGCGCGCACCTGAATTTCGACGGATGGCCGCCGGGCAAACCCCGGCGGTAGCGCCGCCGGGCGGGTGCCGCGAACGCGCCACACCCACTTGTAACGACTTGAAATTCGGCCTTTTCCGCTGAAGGCGCCTCCCTACACTCGCGCTCGTCGAACCGAGGAGGGATCGTCATGATGGACATCGAAGAAGCGCCTGAACAAGCGGCCGATGCGAGCGCGGCCGACGCACACCACGAACCAGACTCTTCGCCGGAGAACCCCACGCCATCGTCCCGACACGCGCTCGCGCCGCTGGCGGCGGCCGCGCTGCTCGCGGCTTGTGGTGGCGGTGGTGGTGGCAGCAGCACCGCCGATGCGGCACCGGCGGTGGGCGTGATCGACTTTCCCATCGCCGGCTACAGCCACATCAACCCCACGAACGACGCCGAGGCCGCGCGCTTCCTTCAGCAGGCGCAGTTTTCCTCCACACCGGCGGAGATGGCCGAGCTGCGCGGCATGGGCTGCGCGCAATGGCTGTCCAACCAGTTCGCGCGCTATCAGGGCATCACCGGCTGGAACTGGTTGGAGGCCCGGGGCTACGGCGTGGTGGACGCCAACAGCTATTTCTTCAACCAGTACCCGGCCGACTTCATGATCTGGAGCCAGCTTCTGAGCGGGCCGGACATGATGCGCAAACGCGCCGCGCTGGCGCTCTCGGAATTCTTTGTCTCCTCGCTCGCCTCGGCCGAGTTCACCTGGCGCTCGCACGCCTACGCGAGCTGGTGGGACACGCTGGCGCGCAACGCCTTCGGCAACTACCGCCAGCTGCTGGAAGACGTCACGCTGCATCCGGCGATGGGCTACTTCCTCAACACCAAGGGCAACCAGAAAGAGAACGCCAACACCGGCCGCGTGCCCGACGAGAACTACGCACGCGAGGTCATGCAGCTCTTCACCATCGGCGTGGTCGAACTCAACCTCGACGGCACGCCCAAGACCAGCGGCGGCGTGCCGCTGGAGAGCTACACCCAGGCCGACGTGACCGGTCTGGCGCGCGTGTTCACCGGCTACGACTTCGACACCTCCGACGGCGTGCGCCATCCGGTGAACAACTACACCATCGAGTCCAAGGCCTTCGCGGGCAAGCGCATGTCGTTCAACGCCAACCGGCACTCCAACCTGGAAGCCCGCTTCCTGGGCACCACGGTGCCGGCCAATACACCGGGCCCCACCGCCCTGCGGATGGCGCTGGACACCCTGTTCAACCACCCGAACGCCGGCCCTTTCTTCGCGCGTCAGATGATCCAGCGCCTGGTGACCAGCCACCCCAGCCCGGCCTACGTGGCACGCGTCGCATCGCGCTTCAACGACAACGGTGCGGGCGTGCGTGGCGACCTCAAGGCGGTGTGGGTGGCGATCCTGCTTGACGACGAGGCACGTGGGCCGGCCTCGCTGCAAAGCACCACCTTCGGCAAGCTGCGCGAACCCATGCTGCGCTTCATCCAGTGGGCGCGCACTTTTGGCGTCACGTCGGCCGCCGGCAGCTGGAAAATCTTCGAGCTGAACAACGCGGCCACCCAGCTCGGTCAGAGCCCGCTGCGCTCGCCCTCCGTGTTCAACTTCTTCCGGCCGGGCTATGTGCCACCGGGCACCTCGCTCTCGGCCTCGGGCGCCACCGCGCCCGAGTTCCAGCTGGTCAACGAGTCCACCGTGGGCGGCTACCTGAACTTCATGCAGGGCGTGATCGAACGCGGCATCAACTGCCCCGAGCCAGGGGTGCCGCAGGCGGCGTGGACCAACTATGCCTACGACGTGCAGGCCAACTACAGCCGCGAGCTCGCGCTGGTGGCCGATGCCACGGCGCTGGTGAACCACGTCTGCCTGGTGCTCGCGGCGGGCCAGATCTCCAGCGCCTCGCGCGCCACCATGGTCTCGGCGCTTAACGCCACGCCGGTGACCACGGCCAGCAGCGACACCGTCAAGCGCCGTCGCATCTGGGCCGCCATCCTGATGGTCATGGCCTGTCCCGAATACCTGATCCAGAAATAAGGGGGCCTGCCATGCACTTCATCCAGCCCGATCTGCACACCCGCCGCGCCTTCCTGCGCCGGGCCGGCCAGCTGGCCTTTACGGGTGCGGCCCTGCCCACCGCGCTCAACCTCGCGGCGATGGCCGACGCGGCGGCGTTCAACGCCACCGACTACAAGGCCCTGGTCTGCGTGTTCCTCAACGGCGGCAACGACTACGCCAACACCGTCGTCAACTACGACACCGCCAGCTACGACCAGTACAGCGCCATCCGCGGCGGCGGCGCGAACCGCACGGCCGGCGGTGTCGCCCTGGCGCAGGCCGCGCTCACGCCCACCGTGCTCAACCCCACCGTGGCCCTGCCCGGCGGCAAGCAGTACGCGCTGCATCCGGCCATGACCGGACTGGCTGGCCTGTTCAACAGCGGCGTGGCCGCAGTGCAGCTCAACGTCGGCCCCCTGGTGGCGCCCGTCACGCGCCAGCAGTACCACAGCAGCAACCGCGTGGCCTACCCGCTGCCGCCCAAGCTGTTCTCACACAACGACCAGCAGTCGGTCTGGCAATCGTCGCAGCCCGAAGGCGCCACCACCGGCTGGGGCGGCCACATCGGCGACCTCGCGCTCTCGGCCAACACCAACCGCGTGCTCACCTGCGTCTCGGTCACCGGCAACACGGTGTTCCTCTCTGGCGACCAGGCGCTGTCGTACCAGGTCAGCACCAACGGCGCGGTGAAGATCAGTGCGGTCAACAACAACGTCTACAACTCGGCCGCGGTGCGTGCGGCCATCACCTCGCTGGCGCTGCAGACCCGCACCCATGTGCTGGAGAACGAATACAACCTCGTCACCGCGCGCGCCGTGGGCGCCGAAAGCGCGCTCACCTCGGCGCTGGCCGCTTTCCCGGCCACCGACGCACCGTTCAACGCCTTCCCCACCGCCAACGGCCTGGCCGACCAGCTCAGGATGGTGGCGCGCCTGATCGCCGCGCGCGCCCAGCTGGGCAACCAGCGCCAGGTGTTCTTCGTCTCCATCGGCGGCTTTGACCTGCACGACAACCTCATCGGCGGCCAGGCCACGCTGATGGACCGCGTGAGCTCGGCGCTCACCGCCTTCTACAACGCCACGGCGGCGCTCAACGTGGCCGACAAGGTCACCACCTTCACCGCGTCCGACTTCGGCCGCACGCTCAGCTCCAACGGCGACGGCTCCGACCACGGCTGGGGCAGCCACCACTTCCTGGTCGGCGGTGCGGTGCGGGGCAAGGCCTTCTATGGCAAGGCGCCGCCGGTGAGCGTGGGCAACTCCACCACCGACTCCAACGACCAGTGGCACGTGGGCCAGGGCCGGCTGCTGCCCAGCACCTCGGTGGACCAGTACGCCGGCACCCTGGCCACCTGGTTTGGCGTGCAGGGCGCCGAGATGAACGGCATCCTGCCCAACCTGGACAACTTCAACAGCGCCGACTACCCCACCAACCTGGGCTTTATGCTCTAGCGGGCTCCCCCCGCGCCGCGCCTGCGGCGCGTCACCCCTCAGGGGCAACACCTGCGGCCCGGCAAAGCCGGTTCCGCGGTGTTCCCGACCTGACACCGCCCTCCGGTGAAGTGCCCCTAAGATGGCCCGACTTCTTCAGCGGGCCTCTGCATGATCGACCTCTATACCGCCGCCACGCCCAACGGGCACAAGGTGTCCATCGCGCTCGAAGAGCTGGGCCTGCCCTACACGCTGAAGGTGCTCAAGCTGAGCGAAGGCGAACAGCGGCAGCCCGACTACCTGAAGATCAACCCCAATGGCCGCATCCCGGCCCTCGTGGACCACGAGGCCGGCGGTTTCGCGGTGTTCGAGTCCGGCGCCTGCCTGATCTACCTGGCCGAAAAAACCGGCCGGCTCATGCCGTCGGACATGAAAGGGCGCTCGCTCGTGATGCAGTGGCTGATGTTCCAGATGGGCGGCATCGGACCCATGATGGGCCAGGCCAATGTGTTCTTCCGCTACTTTCCCGAGAAGATCCCGGCCGCGATCGACCGCTACCAGGGCGAATGCAAGCGCCTGTTCCGCGTGCTCGACGGCCACCTGGCGCAGCACGAGTACCTCGCGGGCGACTACTCCATCGCCGACATCGCCAACTGGGCCTGGGTGCGCACCCACCGCTGGTCCGGGGTGGACATCGGCGACCTGCCCCACCTCAAGCGCTGGCGCGACGCGATCCGTGCGCGCCCGGCGGTGCAGCGCGGCATCGAGCGGCCGGCCTCGACCATGGACCTGGAGCGCGACGGGGAACAGGGCGCGCAGCGCTTCGCCGAGGACGCCCGGCGCCTGATGGAAACCGGCCAGAGCCTGAAGACGGGCGGGGGTGGCGCATGAAACTGTACGTGTCGCCGCGCGCTCCTAACCCGCGCCGTGTGCTGATGTTCCTGGTCGAGAAGAACATCAACGGGCTGGAGCTGGTCAACATCGACCTCAACGCCCAGGAACACAAGACCAGCGGCTACCGCGCCAAGAGTCCGCTGGCGCGCGTGCCCGCGCTGGAGTTCGACGACGGGCGCGTGCTCACCGAGACGCGCGCGATCTGCACCTGGATGGAAGGCCGCTACCCCACACCCAACCTGATGGGGCAGAACGCCGAGGAACGTGCCTTCATCGAGATGGCCGACCGGCGCATGGAGTGGTACTTCATGCTGCCCATGGCCAACGCCATCCGCCACACGCACCCGGGCCTGGCGCCGCTGGAGCAGCCGCAGTTTCCCGATTTCGGCCACTCGCAGGTGGCCAAGGCCCGCGAGACCGCCGCCTGGCTCGACGCCGAGCTGCAGCGCCAGCCCTGGGTGGCCGGCAACCGTTTCACCATCGCCGACATCACCGCTTTCTGCACCGTCGAGTTCGCACGGCTGATGCGCTTCAAGCCCGCCGACGAGGGCTTCCACGCGCTGCAGGCCTGGCGCGATCGCGTGGCCACGCGGCCCAGCGCCCTGGTCTGAAGCCCTGGCTCAACCCCAGGGCGTGGGTGTGCGCGCCAGCGCGCGCTCCATGGCCGGCAGGGCCTGCAAGCCCGATGCCAACTGAGCCCGCAGCCCCTCCTGCCAGCGCTCGACCCAGGGCGTGGCCAAGCCTGCGGGCACGGTGGCCAGCAAGGCCTGCGCGGTGCTCAGGTCGTTGAGCTGGCCCAGCAACTCCTGCGCGTCGGCCAGGGCCTCGGTGCTGCGCTCGAGCCGCCTGGGCGGCAACACGCTGGCCAGGAATTCCTGCGCGTACCGCAGCTTCTTCAAGACGATGCGCAGTTCGTGCCGTCCCTCCGGCCCAAGCCGGCGCGCGCGGCGCGCTTCGGCTTGCAGCGCCCTGTGGCGCTGGCGCAGCGTTTCGCGCGCCCAGTCGGGCAGGCTCTGCGGGGGGTCGCCGCAGGCCCGCAAAGCCAGCACGGCCCGGGTGAAAGCCAGCATTCGAAGCGCGTGCTCACATCCACCAAGAGCATCGGCCGCTCGCTGGTGGGCCGCCTGGCGCTGGTCTCGCACCCAGTCGAGCAAAGCCTGCTCGGCGGGTGCCATCGGTGCGCCCGGCACGGCCTCGGGTTGCCACGCGGGCAGGCGTTCGGTGGCGAACACATCCCAGTTGCGCGCGTCGCCGAGCTGGCCCGCGAGGGTTTTCCACTGGGCCGCCCAGTGCGCGACGAAACGGCGTGGCAGGTGGGCCCGGAACAGGCGCAGGCCGGTGCGCAGCCGCCGCAGGGCCACCCGCGCCTGGTGCACGAACTCGGGGTCGGGCACGGCGCCATCCGGCGCGGGCGGCCGCACGCCGGCCTCGTTGGCCTGCAGGTGGCTCAGGCAACTCAGCGCAGCGGCCTGGAAGGCCTGCACCGGAGCCATCTGCGCGTCCAACGCGAGCGGCTCGGCCTTGCTGGGCCGCAGGCGTTCGCCGGTGAAGAGGGCATAGCCCCGCTCGGCCTTGCTGCGCTGGGCTGGCAGCAGGCGCAGCCCCTGGGCTGCCTGCCCGCTCGGGCCCAGGGCCAGCGTGTGCGCCAGGTCCAGCAAGGCATCGACCGGGCCACTGAGCAACTCCAGCTCCAGTTCCAGAATCGCCTGGCGGTGGTTGCCCTCGGCGTTGCCGGTGGTGATCGCCCCCTGGTCCAGCGCCACCTCCACCACCGCACCGCCGTGCGACAGGGTCCAGCTGCGGCGCGTGAAGTCGGTGCGGAACACCGGCACCAGTTGCCAGGCCACGCACAGCAGCTGTTGCGCCAGCGCCTCGTCGTCCACCAGGGCCGCGAAGTCGAAGCGACCCGGGCGGCAAGCGGCCTCCCACTCGCCGCGGCGTGACAGGCCACCCACCGAGGTGCCTGCGGTCTTCACCGTAAGCAGGGTGCGGCGGCCCACACGGCGCTCGCGCACCGCCAGGCGCTGCGCGCGCAGGGTGAGCGTGGAGGTGTCGAAATAGGTGTTGAACAGGCGCTCGCGGCGTGGCGCCTGCCTGCTCAGCAGCGGGTGCGCGAGCAGGCGCGGCAGGTCCTCGGGGTGGAGTTCGAGCTTGAGTTCGGTTTCCTGGGGCATGGGGCGATGGAGCAGGGAGGAGCGGCGAGTCTGCCAGCCCCGCGGAAATTCATCTACCGCGTCACACGGCGAGCCCGCCACAGCCTTACGACTTGTAACGCCACCGGCCACGCGCCACGCCAGAATCGCGACAGGCCGCGCCCCTCGGACCCGGTCGTTCGACACAACACTCCACAAGCCCACGACATGACCCACCCACCGCGCATGCACCTCTCCATCGCCCTCCTGAGCCTGATGCTGCTGGGCAGCCTGCCGGCCCTGGCCGAAAAACCCGAATGGGCCGGCAAACAAGGCGGCAAACACGACAAGCATGAAAAGCACGAGAAGCACCGGGACGACCGCCGCGATGACCGGCGGGACGACCGCCGCGACGGGCCACGCTCTCCCTCGTCCAGCGTGTCGGTGAATATCCAGATCGGCGGCTACTTCGGTGAGCCCCAGCGCCGCATCGCCTACGAGTACTACGAACCCCGGTTCAAGGCCGGCAAATGCCCGCCGGGCCTGGCCAAGAAACACAACGGCTGCATGCCGCCCGGCCAGGCGAAGAAGTGGCGCATGGGCTATCCGCTGCCGCACGACGTCGTGTACTACCCGGTGCCCAACAGCGTGTCGGTGCAGATCGGCCTGCCCCCCTCGGGCTACAAGTACGTGCGCGTGGCGGCCGACATCCTGATGATCGCCGTGGGCACGGGCATGGTGGTGGATGCGATCGAAGACCTCGGCCGATTCTGAGTTCGCGATGCGCCCCACCGCCCTGGTGGCCGCAGCGACCCTGCTCACCCAGGGCATCGGAGCGAATGCGGCGCAACCACCCGCCGACACCGTGGCCCTGGAGGCCAGCCGCGACTACCTCGTGGGCGCCGCCGTGGTGTCGTCCGCCCCGCAACTCGGCAGCGATGTCGAGCAGCGCCTGCGGCTGCGCCCGATCTGGGCCTTTCAACTCGGGCGCTTCCGCTTCGCCACGTCGGGTGCCAGCGCCCTGCTCAGCCAGGGCCGCCAGAGCGTGGACACCGGCGTGAGCACGGTGCTGGCCGGCAACGACCGCTGGTCGCTGAGCACCTCGCTGTCGATCGACGAGGGGCGCTCGTGGGACGACGACGCCGTCTTCCGCGGCCTGCCCGACGTGCGCGCCACGCTGCGCGGCCGCGCCGGCGCCAACGCGGCCCTGAGCCAGCGCTGGACCTACTCGGTGCGGGCCTCGCAAGACCTGCTGGGCCGCGCCGGCGGCCTGCGTGTGGACCAGGGCCTGAGCTACCGCCACCCCGTTTCTTCGCAGACCCACTGGGACCTGGCGCTGGGTGCGGGCTGGGCCAACGGCACCTACCGGCAGACGCACTACGGCGTGGACCCGGCCCCGGCGGCCGCCACCGGTGTGCCGGCGTTCGCGATCGGCTCGGGCTGGGACACGGTCTCGCTGGGTTGGCGCATCACCTCGGCGCTGAACCGCCACTGGGTGGCCTACGGCGGCGTGGGCGTGTCGCAGTTGCAGGGCGCAGCCGCGCGCAGCCCGCTGGTGGGGCGCCAGACCGCCTACGGCGCCACCGTCGGCCTGGCCTACCGCAACAACTAGGCCTCTAGACCGTCAGCAGGCGGCGCAGGTAGCGCCCGGTGTGGCTGTCGGGGTGCGCCGCGATGGTCTCGGGCGTGCCCTGCGCCACCACCGTGCCACCGCCGGAGCCCCCTTCGGGCCCCATGTCGATGACCCAGTCGGCGGTCTTGATGACGTCGAGGTTGTGTTCGATCACCACGATGGTGTTGCCCGCGTCGCGCAACTGGTGCAGCACCTTCAGCAGCAGTTCGATGTCGGCGAAGTGCAGGCCGGTGGTGGGCTCGTCCAGGATGTAGAGCGTGCGACCGGTGTCGCGCTTGGAGAGCTCCAGCGCGAGCTTGACGCGCTGCGCCTCGCCACCCGAGAGCGTGGTCGCGCTCTGGCCGAGCTGGATGTAGGACAGGCCCACGTCGAGCAGGGTCTGCAGCTTGCGGTGCAGCGTGGGCACGGCGCTGAAGAAGGCGTGCGACTGCTCCACCGTCATGTCCAGGATCTGCGCGATGTTGCGGCCCTTGTACTGCACGTCCAGCGTCTCGCGGTTGTAGCGCTGGCCGTGGCAGACCTCGCAGGGCACGTACACGTCGGGCAGGAAGTGCATCTCCACCTTGACCACGCCATCGCCCTGGCAGGCCTCGCAGCGGCCACCGGCCACGTTGAAGCTGAAACGGCCCGGGCCGTAGCCGCGCTCGCGCGCGGTGGGCATCTCGGCCATGAGTTCGCGGATGCCGGTGAACAGGCCGGTGTAGGTGGCCGGGTTGCTGCGAGGCGTGCGACCGATGGGCGACTGGTCGACGTTGATGACCTTGTCGAAGTGTTCGATGCCTTCGATCGCGTCGTGCGCGGCCGGCTCGTCGTGCGAGCGGTAGAGCGTGCGCGCCACCGCCGCGTACAGCGTGTCGTTGACCAGGGTGGACTTGCCCGAGCCCGAGACGCCGGTGACGCAGGTCAGCAGGCCAACCGGGAACGCCACGCTCGCGCCCTTGAGGTTGTGCCCGCGCGCGTTGACGACGCGGATTTCCTGCAGCTCGCCCAGCGTGGCCTGGTGCGCGGCCTCGCGCGCGGCGCGACGCTCGGCCGCCGGGCTGGGCGGGAAACGCGGCTTGGCGGGCGCGGCCTTCGGGGCATCGCCCTTCTTCACCACCGGCAGCCAGGGGGTGCGGCGCGCGGGCACGGCGATCTGGCGCGTGCCGCTGAGGTACTGACCAGTAAGCGAATCGGCCGTGGCCATGACCTGCTCGCAGGTGCCTTGCGCCATCACGCGCCCGCCGTGCACGCCCGCGCCCGGGCCCATGTCGATCACGTGGTCGGCGGTGCGGATCATGTCCTCGTCGTGCTCGACCACCAGCACCGTGTTGCCCAGGTCGCGCAGGTGCTGCAGCGTGGCGATGAGGCGGTCGTTGTCGCGCTGGTGCAGGCCGATGCTGGGCTCGTCAAGCACGTACATCACGCCGGTCAGGCCACTGCCGATCTGGCTGGCCAGGCGGATGCGCTGGGCCTCGCCACCCGAGAGCGTGTCGGCGCTGCGGTCCAGGCTGAGGTAGTTCAGGCCCACGTCGTTCAGGAACTTCAGGCGCTGGCGGATCTCGTTGATCACGCGCGCGGCGATGTCGCCCTTGGCGCCGTGCAGCTCCAGTTGCTGGAAGTAGGCCAGCGCCTCGCCCAGCGTGACGTGGCTGATCTTGTAGATGGGCTGCTTCTGTTCACCCTCGCCCACGAACACGTGGCGCGCCTCGCGGCGCAAGCGCGAACCGCCGCACTCCGGGCAGGGCTGCACGGCGCGGTAGCGCGCCAGTTCCTCGCGCACGGCGGCGCTGTCGGTCTCGCGATAGCGGCGCTCGAAGTTGCGCACGATGCCTTCGAAGGGGTGCTTCTTGCTGATCTTCTTGCCCGCGCGCTCGCCGGATTCGAGCGCGTAGCTGAACTTCACCTCTTCCTCGCCCGAGCCGTAGAGCAGCACCTGCTGCACCGCGTCGGGCAGGCTCTCCCAGGGCGCTTCGGCGTCGAACTTGTAGTGCGCCGCGAGGCTCTCGAACATGGCGAAGTAATAACCGTTGCGCCGATCCCAGCCCTTGATGGCACCGCTGGCCAGGCTCAGCGAGGGAAAGGCGACCACGCGCGCGGGGTCGAAGAATTCGGTGTGACCCAGGCCGTCGCAGGTCGGGCAGGCGCCCATGGGCGAGTTGAACGAGAACAGGCGCGGCTCGAGTTCGCCCACGGTGTAGTGGCACAGCGGGCAGGCAAAGCGCGCCGAGAAACCGTGCTCGCGCGGCACCGCGCCAGGGGTTTCCGGCGCGTCCATCTCCATCGCGATGGCCCGGCCGTCGGCCAGGCGCAGCGCGGCCTCGAAACTCTCGGCCAGGCGCTGGCGCAAGGGATTCACGCCCTCTTCCTCACCGTCGACGCGCACCTTGATGCGGTCGATCACCACGTCGATGTTGTGCTTCTCGGTTTTCTTCAAGGCCGGCAGCGCCTCGGCCTCCAGCACCGCGCCGTCGACGCGGAAGCGCACATAACCCTGGGCCTGCATGTCGGCGAAGAGCTCGGTGAACTCACCCTTCTTCTCGCGCGCCACCGGGGCCAGGATCATCAGGCGCGTGCCCTCGGGCAGCGCGAGCACCGTGTCCACCATCTGCGCCACGCTCTGCGAGGTCAGCGGCAAGCCATGGTCGGGGCAGTGCGGCGTGCCCGCGCGCGCGAACAGCAGGCGCAGGTAGTCGTGGATCTCGGTCACCGTGCCCACGGTGGAACGCGGGTTGTGGCTGGTGGCCTTCTGCTCGATGGCGATGGCGGGTGACAGGCCTTCGATCAGGTCCACGTCGGGCTTGTCCATCAGCTGCAGGAACTGCCGCGCATAGGCCGACAGGCTCTCCACGTAGCGGCGCTGCCCCTCGGCATAGAGCGTGTCGAACGCCAGGCTGGACTTGCCCGAGCCCGACAGCCCGGTGATCACCACCAGGGCGTGCTTGGGAATGTCCAGGTCGATGTTCTTGAGGTTGTGCGTGCGCGCACCGCGCACCGACAGGAACGCGCTGGCATGCCGCAGGGCGGCGCCCAGGTAACGGGGGGATGGCTCGCCCACGGACGGCGGCGTCCCGGGGGTGTCGGCGCCGGTCGATCCAGGCAATTTCAGGTCCGGGGGAAGGTTCTGGTTCAAGGCGCGATGCGGGGTTCAGGGCAACCCGACATGATAAGCCGCCAAGCGGTTTTGCGCCCCTCCGCCCGGCGGGCGCCGGCCTTTCGCCGACAATACGCCGTCCCCTGTCTCCCCTGCCCGCCCTGCCGGCCTCCGCTGCCTTGTCCACCCTGAGCCCTTCCCCCGCCAACGCGGCCACCACGCCGCCCGACGCCGCCCGCATGACCCCTGCCGAGCGCCGCGCCAGCGCCTCCCTGGCCCTGGTGTTCGCGCTGCGCATGTTGGGCCTGTTCATCGTGCTGCCGGTGTTCGCGCTGGAAGCCGCGCGCCTGCCCGGCGGCGAGGACGCGGCCCGGGTGGGCTTCGCCATGGGTCTGTACGGGCTGACGCAAGCCTTCCTGCAGATTCCCCTGGGCCTGGCGTCCGACCGCTTCGGGCGCAAACCCGTGATCGTGGCCGGCCTGCTGCTGTTTGCCCTGGGCAGCGGCATCGCCGCCTGGGCGCCCGACCTCACCTGGCTGGCCATCGGCCGCGCGGTGCAGGGCGCGGGCGCCATCTCCGCCGCCGTGACGGCCTTCCTGGCCGACGTCACGCGCGACAGCGTGCGCACCAAGGCCATGGCCATGGTGGGGGCCAGCATCGCGCTGATGTTCGCGCTCTCCCTCGTGCTGGCGCCCGCGCTGGCGGCCTGGGTCGGCCTCTCGGGCATCTTTGCCCTCACCGGCGCGCTGGCGCTGCTGGCCATCGCCGTGGTGATCTGGGTGGCACCGCCCGAACCGCGCGAACACCGGCCCTCCGACATGCAGCAGTTGCGCGCCGGCCTGGCCGAGGTGCTGCGCCACCGGGGCCTGCTGCGCCTGAACCTGGGCGTGTTCGTGCTGCACGCGGTGCAGCTGGCGATGTGGATGGCGGTGCCGGCCCTGCTGGTGGCTGCCGGCCTGCCCAAGGCGGACCATGCCCACGTCTACCTGCCCGCCGTGGTGGCGTCCCTGCTGGTGATGGGCGGCGTGCTCTTTCCCATGGAGCGCCGGGGCCGGCTGCGCGCGGCCTTCCTGATCGCCATCGCCCTGATCGGCGCGGTGCAGTTCGCGCTGTGGGCCCTGGCCGACGCCTCACCCAGCCTGTGGACCCTGGGCGGGCTGCTGTTCGTGTTCTTCATCGGCTTCAACACGCTGGAAGCCAGCCAGCCCAGCCTGGTGTCCAAACTGGCGCCCGCGCACGCCCGGGGTGCGGCGCTGGGCGTCTACAACACCCTGCAGTCCGTCGGCTTCTTCGTCGGCGGCGCGGTGGGCGGCTGGCTGGCGCGCGCGCATGGCGCGCCAGGCCTGTTCGCGGTCTGTGCCGTTGCCATGCTGGTGTGGCTGATGGTGGCCTGGCCGATGCAGGCGCCGCCGCCCTCAGCGGCCCGGCGCTGAACCCTCGCCGGGCGACGGCGGCGCAGCCGCCACACCATCGCGCATCGAGCGCATCATCAGCTGCGACATGGTGCTGTAGAGCGGCCGGCTGATCATGCGCGAGATCAGGCTGGCCAGCAGCGCGCAAGCCATCAGGCTGAGCACCATGCTGTGGCCATCGGTCATCTCCATCACGATGATCATGGCGGTGATCGGGGTCTGCGTCACCGCCGCCAGGAAACCGCACATGCCCAGCGCGATCAGGGCCGCACCGTGCGGAGAATCGAGCAGCCAGGCCACGTCCGCGCCCACACCGGCGCCGATCGACAGGCTGGGCCCGAACAGCCCGCCGGGCACACCCGCCCACGACGACAGCCACGAGGCCACGAACTTCAGGCCCGTGAACACCAGCGGCTGGTGCGACGCACCCGGTGTGCCGACCTGTTCCAGCATCACCTTGGTGTGCTCGTGTCCACCGCCCACGGCCGTGCCGTCGCTGATCACGGCGATCACCGCCACCGCGAAGCCGCAGATCGCCGCGAAGGTGACCGGGCGCTTGCGCCGGTAGGCGCAGAAGCGGTCGGGCAGGCCGATGAACGAGGCCAGCATCAGGCGCGACATCAACCCGCCGAGCAGCCCGCAGCCCACGGCCACCAGCGCGCCAGGCAGGAACAGGCTCCACGACAGGGCCTCGGCCCGCACCCGCCCGAAGTACGACAGGTTGCCGAACGCCGAGACCGCCACCAGGCCGGCGATCACGATGGCCGCCAGCATCAGGCCGCTGTTGCGGTCCTGCAGGCGCCGGGACAGCTCTTCGATGGCGAACACGATGCCGCCCAGCGGCGTGTTGAAGGCCGCGGCGATACCGGCCGCGCCGCCAGCCACCAGCAGTTCGCGGTGGGTGATGCCCGAGTTCGGCGACAGCCAGCGGCGCGCGTGCAGCATGACCCCGGCGGCGACCTGCACCGACGGGCCCTGGCGGCCGATCGACAGCCCGGCCAGCACGCCGCCGGACACCGCCACCATCTTGACCAGGCTCAGCCGCAGCGAGACGAAGCGCGAGCGCTCGCGCAAGGGCGTGGCCGGGTCCAGCGCGGTCAGCACCTGCGGCACACCGGAGCCGGCCGCCCCGGGGGCCCAGCGGCGGATGGCCCAGACCACCAGCGCCGTGAGCGCGGGCGTCCACACCAGCGGCGCCCACCACCAGCCGCTGCGCAAGCCGCTGTACAAGGCATAGGCCCCCTCGGCCAGCAAGGTGAACGCCACCACCGCGAGGCCCGCCAGCACGGCATAGACGATCACGACCGCGCGGTCCAGCCATTGACGCCCCCCGCCCATTTCGTCGCGCAGGTTCTGCAGGAAGTCCGGTTCGCCTTTCATGGGGGGCCAGTGTATCGACCGATACGGGCCGGCGCGCCGGCACTTGCGGCACAATGTCAGGCCGCGTCCCGGCCGCGCCCGGGCCCGCCCTCTCTTCAGGACATCACCACCATGGCATCCGTCAACAAAGTCATCCTCGTCGGCAACTGCGGCCGCGATCCCGAAATCCGCTACCTGCCGTCCGGCCAGGCCGTGGCCAACGTCAGCGTGGCGACCTCCAGCCGCCGCAAGGACAAGAACAGCGGCGAGATGATCGAAGACACCCAGTGGCACCGCGTCACCTTCTACGACCGCCTGGCCGAAATCGCCGGCGAGTACGTGAAGAAAGGCCGCCCGATCTACGTCGAAGGCCGTCTCAAGTACGGCAAGTACACCGACCAGTCCGGCGTGGAGAAGAACACGGTGGACATCATCGCCACCGAACTGCAGCTGCTCGGCGGCCGCGAAGGCATGGGCGGTGGCGGCGGTGAAGAAGGCGGTGGTGGTGGCGGCTACTCGCGCCCCGCCGCGGCCCCCCGAGCCCCGGCACCCGCGCCGCGCCAGGCCCCGGCGGCCGCGCCCGCGCGTCAGTCCAGCGGCTTTGACGACATGGACGACGACATCCCGTTCTGACGCCGCCCCGCCAGGTTTCACGATCAGGCCCGCACGCGCCTCGGCGCTGCGGGCCTTTTGCTGGCCCCTCAGCCCACCCCGAAGTGCGCGGGCAACTGCAGGGCCACGGCGTAGAGGGCATGGCGCGTCATGCAGGCATGTGCCTCCCGCATGAGCAGGTTGCTGCGTTGCCATTCCTGGCCGGCCACGGCCTGAGCGAACGCCATCGCGCCTTGAGATCCGGTGTGACACCCGGGCTCGGCCAGTTGGCGCACGCGACCGGCGCGCGCCCATCGGGCTTGCGCCAGCTCCCAATCCATGACCGCCTGCAGGTAGGTCTCCCTGGCCTGGGCAAAACGATCGCTCGCCGAGGTGCGATGCCCATCCGGCGTCTTCGAAATGGCCTCATCCCCTTGCCGTTGCGCCTCGAGCGCCAGCCGGTCAATCTCGGCAGGCGCCGCCGGGATGAAGTTGGTCCCATTCGTGTCCAACTGGGCCGGCAACAGGCGCGTCACCCGCGTGAAGTGCCGGCCCGCCGCCTCCCACATCGCCGTGGCCATCTCCACCGTGCATCGCAAGTCCGCCAGCATTTCCGTGAGCTTGCGCTGCTCCGTCCCTGGGCCCAACCCAGCGTCCCCCCTTGCCGTGAGGAGATGGGCCAGGCTTTTCAAGGTCTGCTGGGTGTTCAGGCTGCCCATCAGCCGCCGCCGGGCCGTGTCCACCTCGTGGCACGCGGTCAGCACGCACAGGAGCCGCCCGTTGAGCCGCCGCAGATCGGCGGGCTCGTGCGCATCGCGTTCGGCTTCACGCGCGTACACGTGCTGCAGCACGTCCCGAAACGCCATGCCCCTGACGCCGCGCCCGGCCGCACCCCCCATGGCCTCGGGCGCGCCTGCCTCGTGCCGTCCAGGCCTCCCCCACCCCTCTCCCCTGTGATGGGTGGCACCAAGCCCCCCACCCTCGTCGAATGCGTCGAACATGCCGAGGTCTTTCCCGAATCAAGTTGGATTGAAACCAAGGGGCATCACCATCCGGCGCGATCC
>Ga0247823_10001853_pt1 | contig 17428 bp, 20 predicted proteins | sample 13C_PalmiticAcid_2_FD_192426 | JGI IMG/M metagenome (GOLD analysis project Ga0247823, IMG submission 192426) | Soil microbial communities from agricultural site in Penn Yan, New York, United States - 13C_PalmiticAcid_Day30 | ecosystem: Environmental > Terrestrial > Soil > Agricultural land... | reverse complement strand
CTTTCGATGACTGGCGCGCGCGTTCGCCTTATTATGACGAAACCCATGAAGCGCTGGCGCAGAGCGTCCGGCGATTCGTCGCACGCGAGATCGCGCCCAACATCGATCGCTGGGAGGCCGAGGGCGAACTGCCGCGCGAGCTGCACAAAAAGGCCGCCGATGCGGGCATATTGGGGCTGCGCTATCCCGAAGCCTATGGCGGGCACAGCGAAGGCTTCGACAATTTTCATGGGTTGGTGCTGACCGAGGAACTAGCTGCGGTCGGTGCGGGCGGGCTTGGTGCCTCGCTGATGACCCACGGCATCGGGCTGCCTCCGATCCTCGCGCTGGGCTCCGACGAGCTGAAGCAGCGCGTCGCGCCGCCGGTGCTCGCGGGTGAGAAGATCATCGCGCTCGGCATCACCGAGGCGGGCGGCGGCAGCGATGTTGCGAACCTCAAGACCACCGCCGCGAAGGACGGCGGCGATTATATCGTCAACGGCGGCAAGATGTTCATCACCAGCGGCATGCGCGCCGACTGGCTGACCTGCGCGGTGCGCACCGGCGGGCCGGGCGCGGCGGGCATTTCGCTGCTGCTGATCGACATGGACAGCCCCGGGGTCGAACGCACGCGGCTCGACAAGATGGGCTGGCGGTGCAGCGACACCGCCGCGATCCATTTCAGCGACGTTCGCGTCCCCGGCGAGAATCTGATCGGGCAAGAGAACGCCGGCTTCATCGGCATCATGCGCAACTTCAATTCGGAGCGGCTCGGCATGGCTATGGGCTGCTGCGCCTATGCGCGCGTCGCGATGGCCGAGGCGGCCGAATGGGCGCAGCAGCGCGAGACCTTCGGCAAGCCGCTCGTCGGCCATCAGTCGATCCGCATCAAGCTCGCCGACATGGAACGCCAGATCGAGGCGACGCAGGCATGGGTCGATCTCTGCGCTTGGCAGGTCAAAAATGGCAAGGACCGCCCCGCCGATTTTGCGATGCTCAAGGTACAGGCGACGCGCATGCTGGAAAGCGTGGCGCGCGAGGCCGCACAGGTGCTGGGCGGCGCATCCTATATCACGGGCAGCAAGGTCGAACGCATCTACCGCGAGGTCCGCGTCAACGCGATCGGCGGCGGCAGCGAGGAGATCATGCTTGATCTCGCCGGGCGGCAGTTGTTCGGGGGCAAGCGCTAGGTCTCGCCGCCCTCCTCGCGCCGCTTGTCCGCCAGCGCGCGCGATTCGGCCTTCAGCGGCCGCGATACCGGACAGACTTCCTGCACATAGCCGTTGAGCACATTGGTCAGCGCGTCGGGCAGCAGGCGATAGAAAACGAACTGACCGCGCTTCTCGCTCACGATCAGCCCGGCATTTTCCAGCACCGACAGATGCTGCGATACCGCCGGCTTGCTCATCTCGAACCGCGCAGCGATGTCGCCCGCGCTCAGTTCGGCATGCGCCAGATAGGCGAGAATCTTGCGCCGCGGCGTCGACGCCAGTGCCTGAAAAACCCGTTCCATATCCCCCAAAATGGGCATGGCGCACGCCCTTGACAAGCAATAATTTATTTAAGTAATTACTTATATTCTTTTGAATGAGGAGTCGGGCGATGCGAAACGATCAAGATCCCCATGCCGTCAATTTCCTGATCGACGGGCCCGATGCCGATCCGCGCGCAGGGAGCGTCCGCGCCAACGCGCCCAGCATCCTCTGGAATGGCGGCATGGCGATCGTCGCCCTGATCGCCGGCCCCTTCTTCATCACACCGTCCGCGATAATCCTCTTTTTCGTCACCACCGGCGCTGCGCTGCTGTTCGGCCACAGCGTCGGCTATCACCGCATGATGATCCACGGCAGCTTCAAGGCGCCCCGCTGGCTTGCCCGCACGCTCGTCTGGTTCGGCGCCTTCGTCGGCATGGCTGGACCCTATGGCATCATTCGCGCGCACGACACGCGCGACTGGGCGCAGCGGCAGGCCGATTGCCATCCGTTCCTCCGGCATCGCACGACCATGGCCCGCGACGCATGGTGGCAAATCTATTGCCGCCTCGACCTCGACCGCCCGCCGCGTTTCGACTTCGCCGAACTCGATCGCGATCCCTTCTATCGCTGGCTCGAGGCGACATGGCGCTGGCAACAGCTCCCCGTAGCGCTGCTGTTCTTCGCGCTCGGCGGCTGGGGCTGGGTCGTCTGGGGCGTCGCTGCGCGCGTGGCCGTCGCCACGCACGGGCACTGGCTGGTCGGCCATCTCGCACATAATAGCGGGCCCCAACACTGGATCGTCGACGCGCACGGCGTACAGGCATTCGACGTCCCTTGGGCGGCGATCCCGACGATGGGCGAGGCGTGGCATAACAATCACCACGCCTATCCCGGTTCTGCGCGCATCGGCCTCCATCCCGGCCAAAGCGACTGGGGATATGTCTTCATCCGCCTCTGCGAGCGGCTCGGTTTGATGTGGGAGGTACGGACGCCCGATACGATGGGTACACGTCCCGGGCTTTCCAAGGTGGCTCGACAGGAGCGGGACATCGCGGCACATTCGCGGCATGGAAACGCAATCACATAGCTGGCCTACCGAGGCTGAAACGCTTCTCGACGACCTCGTCGACCTCCGCCGCGCGATCCACCGCGAACCCGAACTCGGGCTGCAGAACCCGAAGACGCTCGCGAAGATCAAGGACGCGCTCGCGGGGCTGCCGCTCGAGTTTCGCGAAGGCCCCTCGACCACCGGGCTGATTGCGATCCTGCGCGGGCCGGCGAACGGGCGCACCGTGCTGCTGCGCGGCGACATGGATGCGCTGCCGCTGCTCGAAGACACCGGGCTCGATTTCACCTCCGAAATCAGCGGAGCGATGCATGCGTGCGGGCACGACACGCATGTCGCGATGCTCGTCGGCGCGGCGAAGCTGCTGTGCGCGGCGCAGGGCCGGCTGCCCGGTACGGTGATGTTCATGTTCCAGCCGGGCGAGGAAGGCCATCATGGCGCGCGCTTCATGCTGAACGACGGGATCATCGACCCGCTGCCCGACGCCGCCTTCGCGCTCCACATCATGCCCAATGCGCCGCACGGGATTTTCGCGGGTCGCGCGGGACCGCTACTCGCCTCGTCGGACGTCCTCTCGATCAGCGTCAAGGGTGCGGGCGGCCATGCCTCGATGCCGCACGACAGCATCGACCCCATCCCCGTCGCCTGCGCGATCGTCACCGCGATCCAGACGATGGTGACGCGCCGCATCTCGGTCTTCGACCCCGCGGTCGTGACCATCGCGAAGATCAGCGCCGGAACGACGAACAATATCATCCCCGAAACCGCCGAGATGCAGGGCACGATCCGCACCCTGTCGCCCGAACGCCGCGCGATGGTCGCACGCGAACTGAAACGCCTCGCCCCCGCGATCGCCGAAGCGCATGGCTGCACCGCCGAGGTGACGATCGAGGAGGGCTTCCCCGTCACCATCTGCGACAGCCGCGCGGTGAGTTTCGGCCAGTCGGTCGTCGAGGAGACGTTCGGCGAGGCAGCATGGCTGACGATGGACAATCCGGTGATGGGCGCCGAAGATTTCTCCTACGTCCTCGAAAAGGTCCCCGGCGCGATGTTCTGGCTCGGCGCGAGCGAGGCGGGCAGCGACTGGCGCCAATGCTGCGGCCTGCACAGCAACCATATGGTGCTCGACGAGAGCGTGATGGCGCGCGGCGCCGCCTTGCACGCCGCGCTCGCCGAACGCTTTTTGAATGAAGGATTCAATGCATGATCAATATCATCGGCGCGATTATATCGGGCCTGATCATCGGCGCGCTCGCGCGTTTCTTCTATCCCGGTGCGGTGGAGATGGGCTGGATCGCGACGATCCTGCTCGGCATCGGCGGTTCGCTCCTCGCCGGCCTTGCGACCTCGCGCGGCCGCGGCGACTTCAGCCGCGCGGGCTGCCTCGCCTCGGTGATCGGCGCGATCGTGCTGATTTTTGTCGGGCGCCTGCTCGGCGTCGGCGGCTAATTGCCCGCTGCGGCGAGCCAGTCGTTCAGCTCGCGCGCAGCAGGATCGCGCGCGCAACCGCCGACGCGTCGGAGCACGCACGACGGCGCGTCGGTCACCCCGGGCGGCGAGCAGCTTTCAAGGCGGTAGCCAGCGGGAAGCTCATCCTTATATTTGGGGCCGGTCAGCACGACGTCGAACGCCGCCCTGTGGCGTGCTGCCTCTGCGGGTGACGTCAGGACATAGATCGGCGTGGCACGGCGATAGAGCGCATAGCTGCCCGCCACCGTCGCGCGCGGGCGATAGAGCGCGAGCCCGCAGGTCTTTGCGGGGCGTCCGGCGCGCTCGAGCGCATCGGCGAGCCCCGCCTCCATCGACCAGTTCGGCCGGAAATTCCCGGCCGCGAGCGCGGCTGAACCGCCCGCCCACACGGCCATCGCGCCTGCAACCGCGACCATCAGGCGCCGGCGCGGCACCTTGCGCAACAGGTCGGCGGTGCCGATCGCCGCAAGGATGACGAGCAGGGCCGCGGTCAGCAGCACGAAGCGATATTCCTTGTGGCCGATCAGCGAGTGGAACGCGAGATGGGCGACCGCCATCCATGCAAGGACCGGATAACGCCTGGCGCCCAGCCAGGCGAGCAGCAGAAGCGGCACCAGGGCGAGGTGCCAATAGAAACCGAACAGGGTGAGATAACCGGTGACCGGTGACAGGCCGTAAGCCGCCGCGCGATTTTCGACGATATTGACCCGCACCGATTCGACCGCCCACTGGAACGGCACCGCCCCCATCGCGAGGTTCGCCGCGGCGTCGATGCCCAGCGCGACGAGCCCGCCCGCGACCAGCGGTGTCCACGCGCCGCGCCAGTCGCGCTTCGCGGTGAAGATCGCGAGGACGAGCAGCGCGGGCGCGTAATGGATGCGCGCGGCGAAGCTCAATCCCATCAAGAGCCCCCCGGCCGCGAATTGCCGCGGTCCCGGCGCCTCGCGCCGCGCGACGAGCAGCCACACCGCGCCCATCAGCGGCGCAAGCCCGATCGGTTCGGAGAGCGCGCGCGGCGCAAAGAAAATCAGCTCGAACCAGATCGCCGCGACGAATCCCGCTATCGCGCCGTGTAACCGCGACAATTTGAGCCCGAGCGCGGTCGCCGTACCGACGACGACCAGCGACAGGGTGGCGAGCGTCAGCCGCACCAGCGTCAGGTGGAACGTCGTTTCGGGCGCCAGCGCATGCCCCGCGCCCATCGGCAGCGCGAGCAGTTCGGGGATCAGCCAGCTGCGGATGCCCGACCGATAATCCCAGGTCTGCACCCACGGCCCTTCGACCAGATGCCATGCGGGCTCCAGATATTGCCAGATCTCGTCGAACCAGCCGACGGTGAAGGGGATCGACGCGAAGATGCGGAGCAGCGCGGCAAGGCCGATGGCACCCCAGAAAATCTGGCGGGCGCCGATGCGTTCGATCAAGGCACCAGTACCGTATCGACCGCCTGTGGCAACAAGTCGGGGTAATCCAGCGTGTAGTGCAGCCCCCGGCTTTCCTTGCGGTGGAGCGCGCTGCGTACGATCAGTTCGGCGCATTGCAGCAGGTTGCGGAGCTCGATCAGGTCGGTCGTCACGCGGAAATGGCCATAATAATCCTCGACCTCATGCGTCATCATGTCGATGCGGTGCCGCGCGCGCTCAAGCCTCTTCGTCGTGCGCACAATGCCGACATAATTCCACATGAAGCGGCGGATCTCGGTCCAGTTCTGCTTGATCACCACCTCTTCGTCCGAATCGGTCACGCGGCTCGCGTCCCACGGGCGGATCGCGGGCGGCGCATCGAGCTGGTCCCAGCAGTGGATGATATGCTTCGCCGCCGCCTCGCCGAACACGAAACATTCGAGCAGCGAGTTCGACGCGAGACGATTCGCGCCATGCAGCCCGCTCTCGGTGCACTCGCCCGCCGCATAGAGCCCGGGAAGATCGGTGCGGCCGTCGAGGTCGATCAGCACCCCGCCGCACGTATAATGCTGCGCGGGTACCACCGGGATCGGCTGCTTCGTCATGTCGATGCCGAGCGTCAGCAGCTTTTCATAGATATTCGGGAAATGCCCCGCGACGAAATCGGGGTCCTGATGGCTGATGTCGAGATGGACATAGTCGAGCCCCGAGCGCTTGATCTGGTCGTCGTTCGCACGCGCGACGACGTCGCGCGGTGCGAGTTCGGCGCGCGCGTCGTAATCGGGCATGTAGCGATGCCCGGTGATCGGGTGCTTGAGGATGCCGCCCTCGCCGCGCACCGCCTCGGTAATCAGGAAATTCTTGACGTCGAGATTGTAGAGGCAGGTCGGGTGAAACTGCATCATCTCCATGTTCGAGACGCGGCAGCCCGCGCGCCACGCCATCGCGATGCCGTCGCCGGTCGCGCCGCGCGGTGCGGTCGAAAATTGGTACACACGCCCCGCCCCGCCGCTCGCGAGAATCGTTGCGCGGCCGACATGCGCGTGAACCTTGCCGCTCTTCTCGTCGAGCGCGTAGACGCCCCAGACGCGGCCGGAGCCCGAATAACGCTCCTCGTGCCGCCCGGTGATCAGGTCGATGCACGCCTGCCCCGGCAGCAAGGTGATGTTCGGATGCGCCTCCGCCGTCTTCAAAAGCGCCGCCTGCACCGCCCAGCCGGTCGCGTCGTCGACATGGACGATACGGCGGTGCGAATGCCCGCCCTCGCGCGTCAGGTGCAGCGCCTCGGCGTCCTTGTTGAACGGCACGCCCATTTCGACGAGCCGCTCGATCGCGTGCGGCGCATTCTCGACGACGAACTCGACCGTCTCGCGGCGGTTGAGGCCGCCGCCCGCGATCATCGTGTCCTCGATATGGTTCTCGAACGTGTCGCCCGCATCGAGAACCGCGGCGATCCCGCCCTGCGCCCATGCGGTCGATCCGCCTGTCAGCTCGCCCTTCGCGAGCACGAGCACGCGACAATGATCGGCAAGCGCGATCGCGGCGGTCAGACCGGCGGCGCCCGAGCCGACGATGATGATGTCGTGGGGGGCGGTGTCGGTCATCCCCAAGGTCCTTTTTTCTGGAGGGGACGGACGACAATGCCACCCAAGCGCGCCTCGTCGGCTCGGCAGGCAATGCCGTCGATATAGCAGGTCTGCGACATATAGGGCGACCCGTCCGCATAGGTCGCAGTCAGGCTCTCGATCAGATTGGGATAGCCCGGCGACGCATTTTGATATTTGACTGGCCGGCCGCCGTCATCGGCAATACGCTGGTAGCAGTCGCCGCAGACATAATCCGGATAGCGGGGATTTTCGTTCACCGAAGCTCCGCAGATCGGACAGGCTTGCAAGCCGCCCTCACCCATTCGCCGCGCGCGTCAGGTTGAGGAACACATCTTCCAGATCGGCCTCCCGCGTCGAGACGTCGACGATGCCATGCCCCATCGCATTGACCGCCGCGAGCACTTCGCCTGCGTTCATGCGGTCCTTGTTGTAACTGATCGCGAGCCCGCGCTCGCCCTCGCGCTCGACCTTCTCGAACGCCGGATGCGTCGGCAGCGTCGTCACATCAGCGTCGAGCGTCACCACGACAATCTTCTCGCGCGCCATGTCGACCAGTTCGCGCGTCGGCTTGTTCGCGATCAGCTTGCCATGGTTGATGATCGCGATCCGGTCGCACAGCTCCTCGGCTTCTTCGAGATAATGCGTCGTCAGCACCACCGTCACGCCGCGATCGTTGAGGCGCTGGACATAGTCCCAGAGCTGCTGGCGCAGTTCAATGTCGACCCCCGCGGTCGGCTCGTCGAGCACGATGATCGGCGGCGAATGCACCATCGCCTTGGCGACGAGCAGGCGGCGCTTCATGCCCCCCGACAGCGTGCGCGCATAGGCATCGCGCTTGTCCGACAGGTGCACCGCGGCGAGCAGTTCGTCCGAAATCCGCTTGTCCTTCGGCACGCCATACAGGCCAGCCTGATTCTCCAGCGTCTCGAACGGCGTGAAAAAGGGATCGAAGACGATCTCCTGCGGCACGATGCCGATCGAATATTTGGCGTTGCGCGGATCGGCGTCGATGTCGAAGCCCCAGATGCTCGCATGGCCGCTCGTCTTGTTGACCAGCCCTGCGAGAATGTTGATCAGCGTCGACTTGCCCGCGCCGTTCGGCCCGAGCAGCCCGAAAATCTGGCCGCGCGGCACGTCGAAACTGACATTGTCGAGCGCCTGCTTGCCGCCGGCGTAGAGTTTGGAGACGGCGTCGATGCGGATGGCGGCTTCACTCATGGCCGCCTCCATAGCCGCGCGCCCTGCCATGCGAAAGCCCGCTAATTTTTCCTCAGCACCGCGTTAACGCTAAATTGGAAACTCGCCGGTAGGAGGGCGGATGTGAGGACCAGCCACATCATTTGCCCGCTTCGCAAGCAGCGCGGCCTAGCCATCTTTGCGCTTTTTCTTGGCGCCACCGTCGCATCGCCGACGCTGGCACAGAATAGCGCGCAAGGCGAAGCCGAAGCCATCGTGCTTCGTCCGCTTTCCTTCTTCAAGGTCAACGACCTCGATTTCGGCAGCATCATCGCGTCGGGAACATCGGGGACGGTCCGGCTCGCACCCGACGGCTCGCGCACCCGCACGGGCGGTGTGACGCTCGCCGGAAACGGCGGCGAGCCCGCGCGCTTCGCGGGGCTCGGCACCCCGAACCGCCAGGTCAATATTTCGCTCGGATCGAACAGTATCTGGATCACCGGCCCGGGGAACCGGATGCGCGTGCGCGATTTCGAGATCGGCAGCACGCCGACCGCGATCCTGTCGACGACCCCGACGCGCTTCAGCATCGCCAGCGCGCTCGGCAATTACAACTTCCCGGTCGGCGGTACGCTCGAGGTCGGCGCGAACCAGACGCCGGGCGACTACAGCGGCACATTCACGATCACACTTAACTATCTTTAGGCCTTCCTGTGGGGGGAAGACGGCACCGGGGACCACTTGCGCCCAGGGGGACGCCTGCACCGGTGCCGTCAAAGCCCACCCCGATTGCGCAGACGCGATTGCCGGCGCCCGCGCTGCTTGCTATGGGCGCGGTCGATGACCCAGCCCGCACCCGAAACCATCCGCACGCCCAAAACCCGCATCGCCTGCGACGGCACCGGCGACGGCCTCGCCGATGCGGCGCTCGGCCACCCGCGCGTCTGGCTCGAAATCGACACCGACGAAGGCTTCGCCGACTGCGGCTATTGCGACCGGCGTTTCATTCTCGTCGGCGGGATCGCCGACAAAGGCTGAACGCCGGCAGGCGTAAACGCCGCCTTTACCAACCCCATGCATCAGTGATGAAGGTCCCGCTGGCATAAGATGTGCCAGACAGGAGCAGAATCTGTGGGGATTCGAGGGACCAGACACTGTCGGGGAGCGGCACGCGCCCTGACCATCGCCGTGGCGGCGGCGAGCGCAGCGCTATGCGGAACGGCCTATGCCGCCGACATGCCCGGCACCGCCAATGCGGCGGTCGTTCGTCCGAACACGCTCATCAAAACCGACGATCTCGATTTCGGCACGCTGATCAGCGGCGCGACCGGCGGCACGGTGACGATCAACCCCGTCACCAACGCGCGCACGACCAGCGGCGGCGTCGCACCGGTCGGCCCGGCGGCGCAGCGCGCAGTGTTCCAGGGCACCGGCGGCATATTGCTCATCACCGTTTCGGGCAGCACCTCGGTCACGCTTAACCGCGCGGGCGGCGGCGCGGCACCGATGACCGCGAGCCTTGTCCGTGCCGCGAGCACGAGCGGCGGCGGCATCGCGCTGCTCGGCGGGACATTGCTGCCCAACGGGGTACAGAGCTATTATATCGGCGGCACACTCACCGTCCCCGCGAACCAGCCCGAAGGCGATTACAGCGGCACCTTCACGCTCACCGTCAATTATCTATAAAAACCGTCATTGCGAGGAGCCGAAGGCGACGCGGCAATCCAGAGCCCGCGTAAACCGCTCTGGATTGCTTCGCTCCGCTCGCAATGACGAACTGGGCTTTGCGCCGATGGCCTGCGTCCCTATATCGCTTCCATGACAAGCCCGACCGATCCCCGCCGCTTCCTCTATCGCGCCGACGCGCTCGACCCCGATCTGGCGCAGAAGCTCGCGCGCGAAGCGCTCGCGAAGGCCGACGACGGCGAGCTTTATCTGCAATATCGCGCGACAGAGAGCTTCGGCTTCGACGACGGACGCCTCAAGACCGCCGATTATTCGACCGACGCCGGCTTCGGCCTGCGCGCGGTGTCGGGGGAGATGACGGGCTTTGCGCATGCCAGCGACATCAGCGCCGGCGCGATCCGCCGCGCCGCCGAGACGCTCGCGCTGCTCGATCCGTCGAATCAGGCGCACGCCGCGCCGCCGCCGCGCACCAACCGCCATCTTTATGACGAGGCGAACCCGCTCGACCTCATCCCCTTCGCGAAGAAGGTCACGCTCTGCCAGGAAATCGACGCCGCGGCGCGCGCTCGTGATCCGCGCATCGTGCAGGTCTCGGTCGCACTCGCGGGCAGCTGGTCGGTGGTCGAGATCGTCCGCGCCGACGGTTTCCTCGCGACCGACATCCGTCCGCTCGTCCGTCTCAACGTCTCGATCGTGGTCGAGGAAAATGGCCGCCGCGAAACCGGCTATTTCGGCCTTGGCGGGCGCTACATGTACGATCATCTGTTCGAGCCCGCACAGTGGAACCGCGCGATCGACGAGGCGCTCGCGCAGGCGCTCGTCAATCTCCGCGCGGTCGATGCCCCTGCGGGCGAGTTCACCGTACTGCTCGGACCCGGCTGGCCCGGCGTGCTGCTGCATGAGGCGGTCGGCCACGGGCTCGAAGGCGACTTCAACCGCAAGGGCACCAGCGCCTTTTCGGGCCGCATCGGCGAACGTGTCGCCGCCCCCGGCGTCACGGTGGTCGACGACGGCGCGATGGAAAGCCCGGTCGGCGGCGGCCGCCGCGGCTCGCTCAGCATCGACGACGAAGGCACGCCGACCGGCGAGACCGTGCTGATCGAGGACGGCATCCTCAAAGGCTATATGCAGGACCGCCTCAACGCGCGCCTGATGGGCGTCGAACCCACCGGCAACGGCCGCCGCGAAAGCTTCGCGCACGCACCGATGCCGCGCATGACCAACACCTTCATGAAGGGCGGCAACGACGACCCCGCCGAGCTTCTGTCGCGCGTCAAGAATGGCATTTTCGCCAAAAGCTTCGGCGGCGGGCAGGTCGACATCGTGTCGGGCAAGTTCGTCTTCAGCTGTACCGAGGCGTACAAGATCGAGAACGGCAAGCTTGGCGACTCGATCAAGGGCGCAACGCTGATCGGCGACGGCCCGAGCGTGCTCACCAAGGTCACCGGCATCGGCAACGACATGGCGATCGACGAAGGCATCGGTATCTGCGGCAAGGGCGGCCAGAGCGTCCCCGCAGGCGTCGGCCAGCCCACCCTGCTGGTCAGCGGGCTAACCGTGGGCGGTACGGCTTGATGTGATCCCCGGCGAAAGCCGGGGTCCAGTTTCGACCAACCGGGCACCGGCTTCTGCCGGCGGATTTTGCCTGTGACCCTGCTCACTTGGCGTTCGCCCCTCCCGCGCATATAGAAAAGCCCAACAAAAGAAGAATCGGGTCGCATCATCCGCGGGGGCACTCCCTGCAACAGGGAGGGTAATATGCGTTCGAGTCTGCGTTTCGTTTCCGTGGCCGCCGTCGCCGCGATCCTCGCCGCCGTTCCTGGATCGGCGCAAAAAACCACCGGCCCCAAAGAACGTTATGAGATGGACGTCGCGACGATGTCGGGCTTCGCCGCGATGGCGGGCGGCGGCAAGGGCGGGCTTGGGGGTGCGATGGGGATGATGTTCGGCGGCGATCCGTCGAGCAAGGTCGCGCACCAGTTGCTCCTGCGCCTTGGATCGAACGACGCCGTCACCGCGCCGCCGCCGAAGGGCGACCATTTCTTCCTGCCGCAGGCCAAGATGGGCAAATCGGTCCCGCTCTATTGGGAGGAGGGCAAGGAAGAGACCGGCACGACGCCGTTCGAACGCCCGAAAGGCCGCCTGCTCCTCTATTGGGGCTGCGGCGCGAAAGCGGGCCCCGGCCAGCCGGTTGTCATCGACTTCGCCAAGGTCGCCGCGGGGCAGATGCCGCCCAACCTCTTTTCGAGCGCGGTCCCGGTGATCCGCGAAGTGAGCAAGGCGAACAGCCGCTCCTATATCGACTGGCCGAACAAGAAGGGCGGCCGACAGCCCGCTTCGGGCTCCTCGCTGCTTGGCGCGCACCGCGTTGCGAGCAATATCGGCCCCGACATCAATTTCACCCTCGCGCAGGACTATATGCAGGGGCTCAGCGCCTCGACCGCGATCCAGGGCGACCAGTCAGTGATGGTGCGCTGGAATGCGGTGCCGGGTGCGACGGGCTATGTCGCGTGGACGATCGGCGGCATGGGCAATGGCAGCGGCAAGAACGATATGGGCGACATCGTCTGGTGGACCAGCAGCGCGTCGAAGGAATTCGGCGGCGGTCTCTGGGATTGGCTGCCGCCGTCGGTCGTCGCGAACCTCATCACCAAGAAGATCGTGATGCCCCCGTCGCAAACGAGCTGCCAGATCCCCGCCGAAGTCAAGAAGGCGTCGGGCGAAATGCTGATGGGCAACCTCAACGCCTTCGGGCCCGAGGCGAATTTCTCCTACCCGCCCAAGCCCGCGGGCAATGCGGCGTGGAACATCGACTGGACCGCGAAGGTGCGTTTCCGCTCGCACACGATGTTGCTCGTCGGCGCCGATTTCGGCGGCATGGGCGGGTCGAGCACCGGCGGCAGCACCCCGGCGGAGCCCGCCAAGAAGAAAAAATGCAAAGGCCCGCTCGGCATCCCGCTGCCCGACGGGGCGTGCTGAAACCGGGGCGAGTCAGCCCCTGTTCACGCGCGTTGGCGCAGAAAGGCGCCGGGTAGGGTATGAAAGACAGGAGTCGAACCATGCGTCACCTCATCCCGGCGCTTCTCGCCGCTGCCGCGATCGCGGCGGCACCCGCCGCCACCGCGCGCGAAAAGCTCGCGCCCGAAGATCAGCTTGCGAAACTGCTCGAAGGCCGCGTCGCGGGCGAGCCGCAGGATTGCATCTCGCTCTCGACCGCACGCAGCTCGCAAATCATCGAGAAGACCGCGATCGTCTACAAGGTCGGCAGCACCTATTGGGTCAACCGGCCAAAGGGCGGCGCCGAATCGCTCGACGATGATGACATTCTCGTCACCAAGACGACCGGCAGCCAGCTATGCAGCATCGATCCCGTCGAACTGCATGATCGCACCAGCCATATGTATGCCGGCTTTGTGTCGCTCGGCAAATTCGTTCCCTATCGGCGCGCCAAGGGCGAATAGCCGTATCCGCAAAAGCAGACGAAGCAATCCACAGCTTGCGCAAGCAGCCATGGATTGCTTCGTTGTGCAGCATGACAAATCATTCTGACACCCCGGCCCCTGCGCCGCCGCCGGCCGACTGGGCACGGCAATTGCTCGCCTTCTGGTTCGATGCGCACGACATGGACGACTGGTACGGCGGCGGAGCCGAATTCGACGACGCCGTCCGCAATCTGGCGGAGGGCTGGCACGAAGCCTTGCGCTCACAGCCCGCCGAGAGCTTCCTGACCGATCCCGACACCGCGCTTGCCGCGACGATCCTGTTCGATCAGGTGCCGCGCAACATCTATCGCGGCCACGCCGACGCCTTTGCAACCGACGACCTCGCCCGCGCGATCGCGCACGGCATCGTCGAACGCGGCTGGCACGAAAACTGGCCCGACGAGCGGCGCCAGTTCGCCTGCCTGCCCTTCCAGCACAGTGAAAATATGGACGACCAGCGCGAATCGCTGCGCCTCTTCGCGCAGTTCGACGATCCGATGTTCCAGGATTATGCCCGAAAGCATTTCGACGTCGTCGACCGCTTCGGCCGCTTCCCGCATCGCAACGAAGCCCTCGGCCGCGCCACCCGCGCCGACGAAGAAGCCGCGATAGAAGAGGGCAAGAATTGGTGATAGGGCGGACGCCACACGGAGAACAGCCATGGAATTTACCGATACGCTGACCGACAAGCATATCGCCTTCATCGAAAAGCAGCCGGTCTTTTTCACTGCGACCGCCGCCGACGGCGCGCGCATCAACCTGTCGCCCAAGGGCTATGCCGACAGCTTCAAGATCCTTTCGGACAGCCAGGTCGCCTATCTGGACCTCGGCGGATCGGGCAACGAAACGCACGCTCACCTTGCCGCCGACGGGCGGATCACGATCATGTTCTGCGCTTTCGATCGCACGGCATTGATCCTGCGCATCTATGGCCGCGGCCGCCCGGTGCTGCCGCAGGATGCCGAATGGGACGCGCTCGCCGCAAACTTCACGCTGATCCCCGGCACGCGCCAGATTTTCGTGATCGACATCGACAGCGTCCAGACGAGCTGCGGCTGGGGCGTGCCGATGATGGAATTGCAGCACGAGCGCGACACGCTGCAGAAATATCACCGTCAGGCCGACCGCGAGCTCTGGGTCGAGAAATTCCAGGGCCGCACCAAAAGCATCGACGGCCTGCCAACGCGCCCGACCGACCGTTTCATCGCAGGCGACGCCTGATGCCCCTCGTCGAATTGGTGCGCCTGCCCAATGGCGCCGAGGCCGAGCTGCTCCGCGGCCGGCTCGAAAGTGCGGGCGTCCATGCGGTGTGCTTCGACGCGGGCATGAACATCGCCGAAAGCGTCGGGTTGCTCATCCCAGTGCGCGTCATGGTGCTCGACGAGGATCTCGAAGAAGCGCAGGCACTGATTGCCGAATTTGAGGCCGGCGGGAACGGAAGCGCCGCCTGAGCGCTTGAAAAACAAATCATGATCAAGGTCGCCAGTTATAATATGCGCAAGGGCATCGGGCTCGACCGGCGCCGCGACCCCGGGCGGGTGCTGTCGGTGCTCGGCGAACTCGACGCCGATATCGTCGCGTTGCAGGAGGCCGATCGCCGCTTCGGCACGCGCGCCAGCGCGATCCCACCGCATATGTTCGATGAGCATAGCGACTATGTCCCCGTCGACCTGCTCAGCGGCCGCCCTTATGCGATCGGCTGGCACGGCAATGCGCTGCTCGTGCGCAAGGGGATCGAGGTCGAGGAAAGCCACGCGCTCCACCTGCCGACGCTCGAACCGCGCGGCGCGGTCGCCGCGACGCTACGCATAGGCGACACGCGGCTCCGCGTCGTCGGCATGCATCTCGACATTTCGGGGCTACGCCGCCGCCAGCAGGCGCGCGCGATCCTCCACCATGTTGCCGAGGGCGAGGCGTTGCCGACGATCCTGATGGGCGACTGCAACGAATGGCGCAACCGCGGCGGCTGCCTCGCCGATTTCGGCGAGCGCCACCATATGGTCGACACCGGCCACAGTTTTCACAGCCGCCGGCCGGTCGCGAAGCTGGACCGCATCTTTGCAACTCCCGACCTCGAAGCGGTCGACGCAGGCGTGCACCAGAGCGCCCTCGCCGCGCGCGCATCGGACCATTTGCCGATTTGGGCGCGGTTCAAAGCGGCGGATCGACCTGCCTAAAATTTAGGCAAACCGCTGCTTCGCCTGCCCATCGAACGAACGATTGTTCGTTGCCTCGGCTCCAAACCGTCACAAAATGTTAACTTTCGCGCGCCCGGCGCAATCTGGCACGCCCGTTGCAGTGCAACATGGTGCCATTAGCAAAAGGGGGCGTCATGAAGCTGATCTTGGCCATCATCAAACCATTCAAGCTCGACGAGGTGCGCGAGGCGCTTACCGGATTGGGCATCGCCGGCATGACCGTGACCGAGGTCAAGGGGTTCGGTCGGCAAAAGGGGCAGACCGAAATCTATCGCGGCGCCGAATATGCCACCAACATGGTGCCGAAGGTGAAGATCGAGCTCGTCTGCGACGACTCGCTCGCCGCAAGGGTCGTCGAGACGCTGCAGCAGACCGCTGGCACCGGATCGATCGGCGACGGCAAGATTTTCGTCCTCGAGGTCGGTCAGGCGGTGCGCATTCGCACCGGCGAGACCGGCGAGGCGGCACTGTAATGACAAAGGGGGAAACCATGACGTTCGCAAAGAAAATTGCGGCGGGTGCCGGGGCCGTCGGCCTCTCGCTGTTCGCCGCGCTGCCCGCCTGGGCACAGGAAGCCGCTGCCGCGGCACCCGAACCCGTCGTCGATAAGGGCGATACCGCCTGGATGATGACCTCGACGGTGCTCGTGCTGCTGATGATCCTGCCGGGGCTCGCGCTCTTCTATGGCGGTCTCACGCGCACCAAGAATATGCTGTCGACGATGACGCAGATCGGCGCTGCCGCCTGCCTCGCGATGATCATCTGGGTGATCTACGGCTACGGCCTCGCCTTCGGCCCCGAAGGCAATGCCTTCATCGCCTGGGGCAAATTCTTCCTCGCGGGCGTCACACCCGACAGCCTCGCCGACACGTTCAGCGACGGCTTCAAGCTGCCCGAATATGTGTTCATCAGCTTCCAGATGACCTTCGCCGCGATCACCCTCGCGCTGGTCCTCGGATCGGTCGTCGAGCGCATCAAATTCTCGGCAGTCATGGTCTTCGGCGCGATCTGGCTGACGATCGTCTATTTCCCGATCGCGCATATGGTGTGGGCGGCGGGCGGCCTCTTCTTCGAAATGGGCGCGCTCGATTTCGCCGGCGGCACCGTCGTGCATATCAACGCGGGTGTCTCGGCGCTCGTCGCCGCGCTGATCCTCGGCAAGCGCATCGGGTACCAGAAGGAAATCATGGCGCCGCACTCGCTGACCCTCACGATGGTCGGCACCGGCATGCTGTGGGTGGGCTGGTTCGGTTTCAACGCCGGCTCGGCGCTCGAAGCCAATGGCTCGGCCGCGCTCGCGATGATCAACACCTTCGTCGCCACCGCGTCGGCGGCCCTGTTCTGGATGCTCGCCGAAAAGCTCGCAGGCCATAAGCCCTCGGCGCTCGGCTTCTGTTCGGGCATCATCGCCGGCCTCGTCGCGGTAACCCCCGCGGCGGGCAATTCGGGGCCGTTCGGCGCCATCGTCCTCGGCGCGGTCGCCTCGCTGATCTGCTTCTACGCGGTAACCGTCCTCAAGCCCAAGCTCGGTTATGACGACTCGCTCGACGCGTTCGGCATCCACGGCATCGGCGGCATCGTCGGCGCGATCGGCACCGGCATCGTCTACGCCCCCAGCCTCGGCGGCCCCGGCGGCGACGATTTCGCGATCGGACCGCAGCTTGTGACGCAGATCTCGGCGGTTGCCGCGACGATCGCCTGGGCCAGCGTCGGCACCGTGGTCGCTATCTATGCCGCCAAGCTCCTCACCGGCCTCCGGGTTTCGGAAGAGGTCGAACGCGAAGGCCTCGACCTGGGCGAGCATGGAGAGCGCGCGTACAACTATTGATCACGAGACAGGATACCCGTCGCCGCACGTCTCTCTCCTTTCAAACGGCGGCGGCGGG
>Ga0247823_10001852_pt1 | contig 17432 bp, 15 predicted proteins | sample 13C_PalmiticAcid_2_FD_192426 | JGI IMG/M metagenome (GOLD analysis project Ga0247823, IMG submission 192426) | Soil microbial communities from agricultural site in Penn Yan, New York, United States - 13C_PalmiticAcid_Day30 | ecosystem: Environmental > Terrestrial > Soil > Agricultural land... | reverse complement strand
CGAGGACGACGCGCTGGGCGGCCACGACCCCTATAGCGCCAGCAAGGCCGCCAGCGAGATCGCCATTGAAAGCTGGCGCCTGGCCTTCCTGCAAGAACGTGGCGTGGCGGTGGCCAGCGCCCGCGCCGGCAATGTGATCGGCGGAGGTGACTGGTCGCAAGACAGGTTGATTCCTGACGCCGTGCGGGCCTGGCGCTCGGGCCATGCCCTGCACATACGGCGGCCACAGGCGGTCCGCCCCTGGCAGCATGTGATCGAACCGCTGTCGGGTTACCTCGCTTTGGTCGAAAGGCTGTGGCAAAGGCCCGATCAGGCGGGAGCCTACAACTTCGGTCCTCTGCCCCACGAGGCCCTCGCCGTTCGCGACGTAATCGAAATCGCACGCAGGGCCACGCCCGAGGCCAAGGTCGTCTATGGCGAGAGTCTGGAGGGGCCACACGAGGCCGGCCTCCTGTCGCTGGACCCCTCCAAAGCCAGAACGACATTGCAGGTGCGGCAGCGCTTCTCACTGCAAGAAGCCGTGGAGCGTACGTTTGCCTGGTACTCCGGCCAGGCACGCGGCGAGTGCGCTGGCGACCTTTGCGCAAACGACATCGCGGCGTGGATGGCATCCGAATGACACGGTTGAATGTGACCGACACGCCCATTCAGGGGTTGAAGGTGGTCACCGCGCACCGCCTGGGTGACACGCGTGGCCATTTCTCCCGTCTCTTCTGCGCCGAGGAACTGCTCACAGCCGGCTGGACAGGTCCGATTGTCCAGGCCAATCTCACTTACACACGTCAACGGGGCACAGTTCGTGGCCTCCATTTTCAGCATCCCCCTGATGCAGAGATCAAGCTCGTCCGCTGCCTGCGCGGCGCGGTGTGGGATGTGGTGGTCGATCTGCGGCGACGTTCATCCACCTTTCTTCGGTGGCATGCCACAGAGCTGTCCGCGGATAATCAGGCCTCATTCCTGATCCCTCAGGGTTGCGCACACGGATTTCAGACACTGAGCGACGAAGTCGAAATGCTCTACATGCACTCGGCGCCCTACGCACCCGCCAGTGAAGACGGCGTTTCGACCGCCGACCCCTTGGTCGGCATCTCTTGGCCTTTGCCTATCGCCGACATGTCGGACCGAGACCGGGCGCTCCCCCTCCTCTCGAAAAGCTTTGAAGGCATCGACCTACCATGAAATGTCGGCACTGCAGGCAGCCACTGAGCCACGTCTTCCTCGATCTGGGGTTCGCGCCCCCCTCCAACGCATACCGGTCCGAGGACGACCTGTCGCGACCGGAGACGCACTATCCTTTGCGGGTGAGGGTGTGTGAACACTGCTGGCTGGTGCAGACCGAAGACTACGCAAAGGCAGACACGCTGTTCAGCGCCGACTATGCCTACTTCTCGAGCACGTCGCGCACTTGGCTTGAACATGCGACACGATACGCGCAGGCGATGACCCAGCGCCTCTCACTGGATGCCGAAAGTCTGGTGATTGAAGTCGCATCCAACGATGGGTACCTTCTGCGCAATTTTTTGGCATCCGGCATACCGTGTCTGGGCATCGAACCCACAGACAGCACGGCGGAGGCTGCGGAGGCCCTCGGCATCCCGGTCATGCGCGAATTCTTCGGTGAGGCGCTGGGGCAGCGACTGGTCGCCGAGGGCCGCCAGGCCGACCTCATTGCCGGAAACAACGTCTACGCGCACGTGCCCGATATCAACGACTTCACACGAGGCCTCAAGGCCGCGCTCAAGCCGGGCGGCACTGTCACGCTTGAGTTTCCCCATCTGATGCAGTTGATCGCCAACGTGCAGTTCGACACCATCTACCACGAGCACTTTTCGTATCTGTCCCTGCAAACCGTTGTAACGATTTTCGCGACATGCGGCTTGCGGGTGTACGACGTGCAGGAGCTTACTACCCATGGCGGAAGCCTGCGGGTCTTCGGCTGTCATGCTGAGGACGACCGCGCAGATGCCAGGGCGGTGACACTTCTGTTGGATGAAGAAAAGCGCCAGGGTCTGCACCAACTGGACACTTACACTGGATTCCAGGCCCGGGCCGACCGCGTCAAAGACGATCTGATGGCATTCCTGATTGCGCAAAAGAAGGCCGGGCTCAAGGTTGCGGCATATGGGGCTGCCGCCAAGGGCAACACCTTGCTCAACTACGCCGGTGTGCGGAGAGACCTGCTTCCGTTCGTGTGCGATGCGGCTACCGCCAAACAAGGCAAGTTCATGCCAGGCAGCCACATCCCCATTCTGACGCCAGAAGCGCTGGCCAGCGAAAATCCCGACTTCGTTTTGATCCTGCCCTGGAATCTGGCCGCCGAAGTCCGGCAGCAGCTTGCGCCGCTCGCAGCCCAGGGATGTCGTTTCGTTACAGCCGTGCCGCATCTGGAGATTGCATGAGCAACCGCATCTTCTATACAAAGCCTTCGATCACCGATCTGGAGATTCGCTACGCCACCGATGCCGCCGCCAACGGTTGGGGTGAAAAGTGCTACGACTACATCCACCGCTTCGAAGCACAGTTTCGCGAGCACCTTGGTGTGAAGCACGCCATCGCCACCTCGAGCTGTACCGGCGCGCTCCACATGGGCATGGCCGCACTCGGCATCGGCCCGGGCGACGAAGTGATTCTGGCCGACACCAACTGGATTGCGACCGCCTCGCCCATCGTACATCTGGGTGCCACACCGGTTTTTGTGGACGTGCTGAGCGATTCGTGGTGTCTTGATCCTGAGAGGGTCGAGGCGGCCATCACACCCCGCACACGCGCGATCGTGGCCGTGCACATTTACGGCAACCTGTGCGACATGAATCGCCTGCTGGAGATCGGGAATCGCCATGGCATTCCCGTGATCGAAGACGCGGCCGAAGCCATCGGATCGGTGTGGCATGGGCGCCGGGCGGGCTCCATGGGGCGTTTTGGTTCATTTTCGTTTCACGGAACCAAGACGATCACCACAGGTGAGGGTGGCATGTTCGTCACCAATGACGATGCGCTTTTCGAACACGTGCTCACGCTCAGCAACCACGGGCGCGCGCGGGGACAGACGCGTCAGTTCTGGCCGGACATGGTGGGGTACAAGTACAAGATGTCCAACATCCAGGCCGCCATCGGCTGCGCGCAGGTCGAGCGGATCGACGAACTCATCGCGGGCAAACGGCGTGTTTTTCACGCGTATGCGAAGGCGCTGACAGGACTTCCTTTGACAATGAATCCTGAGCCGACAGGAACGGTAAACGGATACTGGATGCCTACCATCGTTGTCGATCCATCCGTGTCATTCGACCGCGAGCACTTGCTGGGCTTGTTCAAACAGCGCAGCATAGACGGACGTGTCTTTTTCTGGCCTTTGAGTAGTCAGCCCATGTTCACCGAGAAGGCCGGCAACGAGGTCAGCTACGGCCTGTGGCCTCGTGCATTGAATCTGCCGACCTACCACGATCTCAGCGAATCCGACATCGAGAGAATTTCGGATGTGATCCGCGAATGTCTGACCTGAACACGGAAATGGATATGGATCAGTCAAACCCAAAAAACTATGTGCAGATGGAGCGCGAGTACTTTGCCCGGATCGAAGACTACTTCGAGCGAAGCAGCGGCGGCTATTCTGAAAAGGCCTATGCCTTTCCGAGGTTCATGCCCAGGCAAGCTATCAGTTACTTCCTTGCGCGCAACGAGATATACCAGCAGATCGTGGCGGTGCACGGTTCCATTCTTGATTTCGGGATCTACCGTGGCGGCTCGTTCTTCACTTGGCAGCAGTTGAACGCCATCTACGAGCCCTACAACCACATTCGCAAGGTCGTCGGATTTGATTCGTTTCGTGGCTTCTCGGAGATCGGCACAAACGATCACGGCGCAGAAGGTGCCGACTTGCAGCTGAAAACCTTGGGAGGAATGGCGTACGACGGCGCTCGCGAACTGAAAGAGGGCATCGAACTATTCGACCTGAATCGTCCGCTCGGGCATGTGCACAAAGGTGTGGTTGTCGAGGGAGCGCTGCCCGGGTCCTGCAGAGACTACCTGGAGGCACATCAAGAGACCATCGTGGCGCTAGCCAACTTTGGTCTTGGTCTATACGAACCCACCGTGGAACTGCTGCGGCTTATTCGCCCTCGCTTGGTTCGCGGCAGCGTGCTTGTGTTCGAAGACCTCAATCAGGCCACGTGGCCGGGCGAGACCCGTGCACTTCTTGAAGTGTTCGAACCGGGCCAAATCTCCATCAACCGTGTGCCGTACTGTCCCCATATTAGCTGGGTCCGGATTCACGCTTGAGGAGCAACACCATGCCGAATCACGTTGCAGTATTGGGGGCGTCGCTGGGTGGACTGATCGCTGCGGCAGAACTTCGAAAACATGGATGCGATGTGACCGTGTTCGAAAAAGGGCGCAGCGTCGGAGGGCTGTATAGCAAGACCGAGACGCCCTTCGGCACGCAGGAGTTGGGCATGCATGTGCTGTATGCCAGTGAGCAGCACTTTGCCCACCTGTGCACCATTTTTGGGGACGAAGTATTCAACGTGTTGCGAGGACCCCAGGTTGACATGGGCGCCTCTGCAAACTTTGGCAAGGTGTATTTCGACAGTCACTACCCGAGTCTGTTGGGACATCCACTGTGCGAGACGGTGCTGTCCCAGATCGTCGGCGCCGACAGGGCCACTGACACCGCTGTAAACGCGGAAGAAGAAGCCATGGCACGGTTCGGGGCAACCGGAGGCAAGCAAATCATCAACCCCATCCTCAAAAAGCTGTGGGGAATGGAGCCTGCGGAGCTGTCTCGACACGCCATCCATTGCTTCTTCGATTTGCGCCGGATGGTGGTGTGCGACAAGGCGGAGGCTGATCGGTTGAAAGACGATCCTGTCTTGGACCAGATCATTGCCAACCCCGTGCAATCGACACCCAAAGGGCAGGTGTTTGGAGGGCGCATCGGGCTGACCTTCAAGACTGCGTACAACGATCTGAGTGAGCGCGTCTCGCGCTGGGCCGATGAAGTCGGCATCACGATGAAGTTCGGATCAGACGTATCGGTATCTGACGGCGAACTGTGCATAGGAGAGAAAAAGGTGCGGGAGGCGTTTGACGCTTGCATCGTCGCCATGCCCGTTCATGCTCTGGTGCGCGCTCCTGAGGGAGCCGCCGACAAAGTCGAACTCTCGATTTGCTATTTTCAAACCGAAACGCGCGTCGACGATGAATTTCCCTCGTACTACATTCTTGCTCACGATCCTGCTTTCAAAACCTCCAGGATCGTCAACTACGCCGCATACAACAGCGAGCACCGCAATGCCCCATCGAGCGTGCTCGCTGTGGAATCTGTACATCCACTGGGCATGCCACCCACTGAAGCAGATATTGCAAAGGAACTTGTAACGATCGTTCCTTCGGCAAGAATTTCTGCCAGCTACCGTCTACCCCACAGCGTGGGCGTCTATGGCCCCACCTTGAGGAATGCGCATCTCTTGGACGAGTTTCAGAAAAGCATCACGCATCGATTTGGTGAAAAGCCCCTTTACTTCACCGGCATGCGAACCGATACCGGCATCTTCTTCTCTCACCATACGATTGGCCTCGCATATGACTCAGCACTGGCGTGCCTCACAAGACTGGCTTGAGCTTGACGCCATGCCGTTCTATTGGCGGTTGAGCGAATCGGCGGAGCCGGCTAGCGGCATCGCCCAACGCTTACCGATTCGTGTGGTCGCCGATGCGCAGTTCGACTACCTGAAGTTTGAGCCCAGTGACGACGAGTGGGCCGTCATCGATGCGGCATACCACCAGAACGAGAACATCGGCTTCCTCAATCCTCAGTCCGGGCAGCTCAACACCTACGGATCCAGCGTCAACAATTTTTTTCTTGACGTCATTCGATCAGCACAGCCTAAGCGGATTGTAGAAATCGGCTGCGGAGCGGGCTTCAGCATCGTATTTCTGCGACAGCATGGTTTCGTGGTCACCGGCGTGGATCCGTCCGACTATTCTCAGCAGTGGAGTGAGAGGCTCGGGTTCCAGCTCATCAAAGGCTTCTTCCAAAAAGACTTTCTGGAGTTCCAGCCGGACTTCGTGTACTGCAATGACGTCTTCGAGCATGTCCCACACGTCGAGTCTTTCAGCAAAACGGTTTTCGAGTGTTTGGGGGACGGCGGGGTCTTTTGTTTTGCCACCACCAACTCCAGCCGCTCCATCGCCATCGGTGACATATCGATGCTTGAGCACCAGCATGTCAACATGTTCACCGAGCGGTCGATCCGGCTGATCTTGAATCATGCGGGGTTTTCTCAGGTCACGATCCGTGGCGGCAGTTACGGCAACACCTTTCATGTCACTGCCGTGAAGTCTCAAGGCAAAGCTGAAGCCCGGGGAACCGATGGGCTACCGGCCTGCGCGGGGTATTTCGAGCGGGCGGCAACACGGGTAGCAGCCTTTCAGAGGTTTTATGAAGCGCGTGGCGCCTTGAGTTGTTATGTACCCCTGCGTTGCATTCCCTACCTGGCAGCGGTGGGCGATTTCGGTCTAAGCCGTGTGTTCGACTCCAACGCCGCATGGCGTGGCAAGTACATCGATGGATACGGCTCCCCCATAGAGGGCGTAGAAGATGTTCGGTATCGAACGGGTGATCATTTTTTCGTCGGGTCGCTGACCTTCTTCGACGAGATCAAGAAAACGCTGGTCTCTCGTGGATTTCCTGAATCTGCCATCAGTTCGATCCAGTCCCTGCCGTGAAAGTCGTCATTTCCCAATCCATGCTGTTCCCTTGGGCCGGCATGCTCGAGCAAATGCGTCTCGCCGACGTATTCGTTCACTACGACGATGTGCAGTATTCCAAGGGAAGTTTCACCAACCGGGTGCAAGTCAAACTCCCCGAGGGTTCCCGTTGGATGACTGTGCCGCTGCGACAGCACAAGTTGGGTCAGGCGATCGATGAGGCCTCGATCCAGCCGGTTGCCGAGTGGCGCGACAAGCACCTTTCGATGCTCGCTGCAAGCTTGGATGGAGCGCCGCACGTCCAGGAAGCCATGAAACTGGCGCAATCCATCTACGCCCAAGACCATGAGTCCATCGGACAGCTCGCAAGGGCTTCCATGACGGCGCTGGCCGACTACTTCGGTTTGCTGGATGGCAAGCGGGTCATCGACGTGCGTACCCTGGAATTGGGCGGGGCGGGAAGTCAACGCGTGCTTGACATCGTCAAAGCCGTCGGAGGAACGACCTACATCACAGGGCACGGCGCGCGCAACTACCTGGATCACGCAGCATTTGAGAGTGCAGGCGTCGCGGTACAGTACATGCGCTATCAGTGTAAGCCGTATCCACAGAGTTGGGGCGACTTCAATCCGTATGTGACCGGTCTCGACCTCATTGCCAACTGCGGCTTGGCCGGCCTGGACCAGTTGTGTTCTCAAGGTGTGGATTGGCGATCGTTCTTGGCAGAAGCTTGATCCCGCGATCACACCCCCCCCCTTTTCAGCAATTCAATCCGTAGATGGTGCCCCATGAACAAGATCCTCGAATTCAAGCAGCAGGTCGAGCAAAACATTGCCGGACTGGGCGCTGACAAATCTCTCGCAGCGTCAACGTGGCAGTGGGTGCTCGACGCTTCTCGCCACAACTATTCCTACAATTTTTCATGGATGGATCGGCCAATCATCCAGTTTCCTCAGGACATGGTCGCCATGCAGGAGATCATTCTCCGCACCAAGCCAGACCTGATCATTGAAACGGGAATCGCGCACGGTGGCTCGCTGGTGATGAGCGCGTCCATGCTGGCGCTGGTGGACTATGTCGATGCAGTGCAGTCCGGTGTGCCACTCGATCCACGCCAATGCCGCCGGCGGGTGCTGGGCATCGATATCGACATCCGGCCCCACAACCGAGCGGCCATTGAAACGCACCCCATGGCGCATCGCATCGACATGATCGAGGGTTCGTCCATTGCGCCCGAAATGATCGCCAAGGTCCAGAAAATAGCTGCCGGGTACTCGAACGTTCTCGTCTGCCTGGATTCCAACCACACGCACGAGCACGTGCTGGCCGAGCTTGAGGCCTACGCGCCCTTGACCAGCATAGGCAACTACTGCGTGGTCTTCGACACGGGTATCGAAGACGCCCCGCCGACCATGTTCACCGACCGTCCTTGGGGCAAGGGAAACAACCCCAAAACGGCCGTCTGGGAGTACCTGAAGACCCATCCCGAATTCGAGATCGACAAGCGTGTCGAGCATCAGATAATGATCACGGTTGCAGCCGACGGGTATTTGCGTCGCGTCCGCTGACCACTCTCACCCAAACACCTTCGGCCGATACCGGCAGTGCCGTGCCAACCCGGACAGGACGCGGCATACGCAGGTGACAACCGGGGAGGTCTGCCCAGCATTTTCCTGCGCCGCAGTGGCTGCGTCAGAGCGTCTACCGCACATGCATTGCGCCCAGAACAACATGACATCATCTATGGCAAACACATCTACCCCGCTGGTATCGGTCGGGGTTCCCGTTCGCAATGGGGGGAAGCTCCTCGAAGAGGCTCTTGCCACGCTGACCGCTCAGACCTATCACAACCTCGAGATCATCGTGAGCGACAACATGTCGGATGATGGCAGCCATGCCATTGCCGCAAGGTTCGCGGCCAATGATTCGCGGGTCAAGGTGCACAGGCAGCCGCACCCAGTGACCGCCGTCGACAACTTCAAGTTCGTCTTTGATCAATCGAAGGGGGACTACTTCATGTGGGCTGCCTGCGACGACAGAAGAAGCTCCAGGTACGTTGAGAAAACGCTTGAATCGCTGCGCGCAAGACACGATGCATCGATCGCGTTTGGTGATGTGGCCGAGTTTTCTGATATGGACACATGGCGCGATGCTCCCATCTTTCCGTACGATTTTGAATCCGATGCAAGCACCACGCTGCGGCAGCGGATCGTCAAATACAGTCGACTCAATTGCCTGCATGTGTACGGACTAATCCGATCCAGTGCGTTGAGAAGTTACCAATGGCACGACCTCGACAACGGACCGGATATTCCGTTGTTGATCCACCTCTCGATGGCCGGCAACTTCGTCAAGTCAGAAGATTGCGCCTTTTACTACTTTGCACCATCGACACCGAAGTCGCTTGAAGAGCGGGCATTGGCCAATAGCCTGAAAAAGCTCAAGCCCGTCCCTGAAGTCAGGCTTGCATGGGCGTGCGCAGTGACGATTCATCATGGTGGAAAGATGGTCAACCAGTGGATCCCCGTGATACCGGCGTTCTTCCTGGTATACGCCAACCGTCATTGGCGGTGGATCAAACCGTGGCTGTTTGAAGCCTCTCCTGACTTCTTGGTGCACTTCTACCGTCGGTTTTTCACGCGCCGCGAGAGTTGATCCAGTGAGCACAGCGACTACTCGTATCACATTGGTCATCAGCAGCCTGGGGCCCGGCGGGGCCGAGCGCAATCTGCTCAGACTCGCCGAAGGCCTGTCGCGGGATGGTGTCGAGGCGACGGTACTGACGCTCAACCCCACCATACCCGATTTTTACCCTTTACCGCCTCGCGTCAAGCGCGCGCTGCTCGCGAACGATGTGGCGACATCCCCTCGCTGGTTCGATCTGCGCAGCCAGTTGCGTCAGCGGCAAGCGCTGCGCGAGTCGCTGCTCAACACCCAACCCGACCTGGTGATTTCGTTCATAGACACCTGCAACATGAGGGTCCTGGCCGCGCTCAGTGCAGACCCCGTTCCGGTGATCGTTTCCGAGCGGATTGACTGGCGCTACCACTCTTTGAACTGGCGCTGGCACGTGATGCGGCGCTGGTTGTACCCAAAGGCAGCTCGCGTCGTGTCTCTTGCCCGCGAACCCGAGCTGGTGGCGCGCAGGTACTGGCCTCGCTGGCGCAGTTGCCATATTGCCAACCCCGTTCCAACCATCGCTGGTGAACGCGTGGAGCGTCCGTCATGGTTCGGGCGATACAACATCGTGGCCATGGGACGGCTGGTCGAGCAAAAGGGCTTTGACTTGTTGTTGGAGGCCTTTGGTCGATGTGCAATACGCAAGTCCGATTGGCACCTGACGATCCTGGGTGATGGCCCTCTGCGGGCCGCGCTGGAGGCTCAAGTAGATCGCCTGGGTCTAAGCGAACTTGTGCACTTGCCTGGCACTGTAGCGCCACCATTTCCCGTGATCAGGGCTGCTGACCTGTTCGTGTTCTCGTCGCGATACGAGGCCTTCGGCATGGCCCTTGCCGAAGCCCTGGCCTGCGGCCTGCCCGTGATCAGCTTTGACTGCCCGAGTGGCCCGGCAGATATCGTGCGAGATGGCATCGACGGCTGCCTGGTGCCAGCTGGCGACGTTACGGCGTTGGCTGTGGCCATGGACCGACTCATGGGCGACGAGGCAATGCGCCAGCGTCTGGCCGCCCGGACACGTGAGGTCACCGAGCGCTTCTCGCCGGAGCGCATCCTGGGTCAATGGCGCGACCTGATCCAACAGGTGCTGCGCGAGCGGCCTACAGCCCGATGAACATGATGAGTGCCTACTTCCGACTACTCCGGGCTTGTCGCGGTCTTTCCATCGCGGCCATCGTGCTCGCCGGCGTTGCAGCCGTGGCGGAGGGGATCGCACTGGTCGCGCTCATACCCATCCTCGATGTCTTCTCGGGCCGAGCGAGCCCGGCGCTCGACATGGTCTTCTCACGCCTAGGGTGGCAGCCCCAGGGTGAGGTGCTGCTGGCAGCTTGCCTCGGGGCGTTCGTGCTGCTGGCGCTGCTGGCATCGGGTACCCGAGCCGCCTCGGAAATCCTGGCCTTGTGGGTCAAGACAAAGGTCGAGACCTCAATGCGACTGGAGATGACAGACGCGCTGTTGAACATGGAGTGGTCGCACTACGTCAAACTGCGCCAGGGCGACATTTCCAAGGCCATGGTGCTGGAGGGCATGCAGGTAGGCACGGGTGCCATGTTCATGGTGTCGGCGGCCGGGGCCTTGTTGGCGGCGCTGTGTTATCTGCTGGTTTCGTTCACCGTGGCGGTTGACTTGACGCTGATGGCCCTGGCATTCGGTGTCATGGGCGGGTGTATCTACCTGTTCGCGTCGCGCAATGTGCGCAAGCATGCAGACCAGCTTTCGCAAATGGTGGGTGACATTGGCGAAAAATCCTCCGAGTTATTTGGCAACCTCAAGTACTTCCGCGCCACCGGGCAGGAGCACGAACTGCGATCGCGCTCGAGCCGCCTGTTCGACAGCTACGGCCTGACCTATCTCAAGAGCCAGGTCTTCACGCCCGCCCTGCGGGGTGGTATCGAGCTGTTGGCGGCCGTCTTCATCGCGGGCTTTCTTTTCTATCACCTGGGTTATCGCAAAGGGTCAATCGCGGAGATTCTGGTGTTTCTGGCGGTCTTCTACCGCATGGTGCCGCGCATCCTCAGCGCGCAGAGCTACCTGTTCCAGGCGCGCACCTACCTGACCTGGCACGACACGTACCACGCCCGCGTTCAACTGGCCCAATCACACCGACTGCCCGATGGTGGGTCACTCGCGCCCCATTTCGAACATCAGCTTGTTTTTGAGAACGTGTCTTTCACCTACCCCAACGAATCGCGTGCCGTGCTCAACGACGTGAGCCTAGCCATCCGCAAGGGCGAGTGCGTTGCACTGGTGGGGCCATCGGGTGGTGGCAAGACCACCATGACCGACCTGCTCACCGGACTGCTTCGGCCAAGCGCGGGCGCGGTCACGGTCGACAGCGTTGATCTGAACACTTTGGACGCCGTGGCGTGGCGCCGCCAGATCGGGCTGGTCATGCAAGAGCCGCTGATTCTGCACGCGTCGGTGGCCGCCAACGTCGCGATGAACGAGACCGTCGTTGACCCGCAGCGCCTGCAGGACGCACTGCAACATGCCGACGCCTGGGAATTCGTGAGTCGGCTGCCGGAGGGTGCCGATACCGTGGTGGCTGAGAAAGGCGCGCGGCTGTCCGGCGGTCAGCGCCAGCGCATCTCCATCGCCCGTGCGCTCTACCGCTCACCACAGCTTCTGGTGCTCGACGAGGCCACCAGTGCACTGGACAGCCACGCCGAGGAGCGCATCCAGTCCGTGATCGACGACATGAAGGGTTCCACCACGCTGGTGATCGTTGCGCATCGGCTCAAGACCGTGAAGATGGCCGACAAGATCGTGGTGATTGAGGGCGGGATCATTGCAGAAAGCGGCACCTGGGACGAGCTCATGGCCCGGCAAGGCGTTTTTCACCAAATGGCGCAGATGCAGGGGCTGTTATGAGGGCAAAGCGGCTGGTGCTGTTCATAGCATCGCTTTCAGGTGGCGGAGCCGAGCGGGTGCTCTCTCAGATTGCCAACGCGTGGGCAGATCAGGGTATTGAAGTTCACTTGGTGACATGGAATGGCCTGCGCACCCCAGACTTCTACAAAGTCAGCGATGCAGTGCATCGCCATGAGCTCGGGCAAGTCAACAGGCCTCGTTCAACACTGCAGCGCATCGGCCATGGAGTGCAGTTGCTGTTGTCGATGCGTCGACTGATCAGAGAGCTCGCTCCTGATGGCGTTCTCTCTTTCATCGATGTGACAAACGTGCTCGTCCTGATCGCCAGTTTGGGGTTGCCCGCAAGAATCGTGGTGGCCGAACGGGTTGACCCGGCTACCAATAACACGCTCTCCCTTTGGTGGCGCCTGATGCGGCCGATGGCGTATAGACAGGCTTCTTTGGTCGTGGCACAAACGCGGGAAATTGCGGTGTGGATGGAGAGTCATTGGCGCGCTTCCATCACCGTGATCCCGAATTTTCTCCGTTCCATGCCACCTCCTGCCGTGAACCGCGAAATGCTGGTGATCTCCGTGGGTCGCCTGGTGCCGCAAAAAGCCTTTGAAAATTCCATCAAGGCCTTTGCACGTCTTTCAGAAAGACATCCGGAATGGAGGTATGTCATCTTGGGCGATGGGCCGATGAAGATGGAGTTGCTGTCGCTGTGCGACCAACTGGGAATATCTGAAAAGGTATCCTTGCCGGGCTTGATTGAGGACGTGGAGGCATGGCTGTCAAGAGCCGCCATCTGCGTCCAACCGTCCCGTTTTGAAGGGTTTCCCAATGCAGTGATGGAAGCAATGGCGATGGGTGTTGCCACCATCAGCACCGACTGCCGATCAGGCCCAAAGGACCTGATCACGCCTTTTGAGAATGGACTTCTCGTCCCCGTAGGTGATCTCTCGGCGCTTGAAATTGCCATGGAGCGCCTGATCATTGACGAGCCCCTCAGAACCACCATCGGAAGGTCCGCTGTGAAGGTCAGAGAGCGGTTTTCGCGCGACTCGGTTATGCGTCAATGGACAACTGCATTGCTGGATTGAACCGGCAACAATACAACTTACAGGAGAATCAATTTGTCCCATGCAGAAGAGTTGAAAAAAGGGGAACGCTTTGAGTTCGGTGCAAACTGGACCCGTTTCCTCAGTGTGCTGGACGACGAGCGAATTGAAGAGGCAAAAAAATCTCTGCAAAAAATGCTTGGCGTTGAGCATTTGCAGGGAAAGTCGCTCATTGACGTTGGCTCAGGCAGCGGTCTGTTCTCGCTGGCTGCACGCATGCTGGGTGCCACCGTGCACTCGTTCGACTATGACCCCAAGTCGGTGGCGTGCACACGCGAACTCCGCAAACGCTACTTCACCGACGACCCGCAATGGGCGGTCGAGGAGGGTTCCGCGCTGGACCCGACCTACCTTCAGGGGCTGGGCAGCTTCGACATCGTCTACAGCTGGGGCGTGCTGCATCACACGGGTCAGATGAACCAGGCCCTCGACAATGTGGTGCCGCTTGCCAAGCCCGGAGGCCTGCTCTTCATTGCGATCTACAACGATCAGGGTGGCACCTCGCGCCGCTGGACCAAGGTGAAGAAGCTCTATTGCTCCGGGTTGCCGGGACGCGTGTTGACGCGCCTCGTGTTTTACCCCTACTTCGCCGCCGGCCGGCTGTTGGCCGACTTCATCAAGGGCCGAAATCCGCTGACCAGCTATGCCGCCTACAAGAGCAGCCGGGGCATGTCAGTCGTGCACGACTGGGAAGACTGGCTCGGCGGCTATCCTTTCGAAGTGGCCAAGCCCGAAGATATCTTTGAGCGCTACCAACGCCATGGCTTTGACCTGCTGCGACTCAAGACCTGTGCTGGTGGCCTGGGTTGCAACGAATTCGTGTTTCGCCGACTCGGGGAATGACCGCATTCCTATGCGATCTTTGGAGAGGGCATTGAGCGCCGTGCATGAACGTCTGCACGTGGTGCACATCATTGCGGGTCTGGAGCGCGGAGGAGCGGAGTTGGCCATGGCCCGTCTTGTCACTCAGCTGGACGCGCAGCTAGGCATACAGGCGACGGTGATTTCCGTGGGAGGCCTGGGACCGGTCGCCGGGATGCTGCAGAGCGCGGGCATCGAGGCTATTCCGCTGAACATTCGCTCGATACTGAACTTGCCTGCCGGAGCGTGGCGGCTTTGGCGCCATCTCAGGCGGCTGCGACCTGATCTGGTACAGACGTGGATGTACCATAGCGACCTGCTCGGCGGGGTTGTCGCGTCGTTGCTAGGCATACCCGTGGTGTGGGGCATCCGCACGACTTCGCTGGGCGCTGGCAATGCGAGCACCACCGTGCTTGTGCGCTGGCTGTGCGCACGGCTCTCTCCGTTTCTTCCCGCTGCGGCCATCTGTGCAGCGACCGCTGCCCGTCTGTCTCACGAACGTCTCGGCTACCGACCTCGCGCCATGCACGTGATCCCCAACGGCGTGGCGCTCCGATCCCATGAATGGGTCAGGGATGCACGCCTGGCGTGGCGCCAGGAGCACGGCCTTGTTGAAACCGACCAGGTGATCGGCTGGGTGGGCCGGTTCAATCCGGACAAGGATGTTCTCACCTTCGTCAAAGCCGCGAGCGCCGTGGCTCGACAACGTTCTGACGTCAAGATGGTCATGGTCGGGCGAGGATTGAGTCGGGACAATCAGGTATTGGGCGCATGGCTGAAGCAGGAGGGCGTTGAAGAACGCTTTTTCTTGCTGGGCGAACAAGCACAGGTGGACGTCTGCTACTGCGGTTTCGATATTTTTGCGCTCACCTCCCGTACCGAGGCGTTTCCCAACGTGCTGGCTGAAGCAATGGCAACGAGCCTGCCGTGCGTGAGCACGGATGCAGGAGATGCGCGGACTTTGCTTGGATCGACGGGGCGCGTGGTTGCTGTGGGCGACAGCAACGCCATGGCGAATGAACTGGCCGACCTGCTAGGACACAGCAGCGCCCGCCATGAGCTCGCGGTGCAGGCCAGACAGAGAATCGAGAATCAATTTTCAATGAGCGCTTGCGCAGGTCGTTTCGCCGAGGTCTATGCGCGTGTCTGTAAAACGAAGGAATAAACCAATGTGTGGATTTGCGGGAGAGTTGAGGGCAGGAAATGCGCACGCAACAGCCGAAACGGCTGATCGGCTACAGCGCATGGGCCTGGCGATCGAATACCGAGGCCCCGACGACGTGGGCATATGGAACGACGCGCAGAGTGGGGTCGGGCTGGTGCATCGTCGCTTGTCCATCGTCGACCTGTCACCAGCCGGTCACCAGCCAATGGCATCTCCATCGGGCAGATTCATGCTGGCCTTCAATGGAGAGATATACAACCACCTGGATCTGCGGAAAGAACTTGCAGCCCTGGGCTGCGCTCCGCCTTGGCGCGGGCACTCGGATACCGAAACCTTGCTGGCAGCCATCCAGACCTGGGGCGCTGAGGCGACGCTCAAGCGCTGCATCGGCATGTTTGCCATCGCGCTGTGGGACCTTGAGCAGCGAACATTGACGCTGGCCCGCGACCGTCTGGGTGAAAAACCGCTGTACTACGGCTGGCAAGGACAGGGCGATGGAGCCGTCTTCCTCTTCGGATCTGAACTGAAAGCGCTGCGGGCACATCCTGCATTCAATGCAAGCATTCGCCGCGACGCACTGGCCCTGTTCCTGCGCTTCAACTACATCCCAGCTCCACACACCATCTACGAGGGCATCTTCAAGCTGCCACCCGCATCGGTGCTGACTCTCTCACTGCAAACACGCGAAGCGGAGCCCGTGCCGTACTGGTCTTTGTCCGATGTAGCAGTTTCTGGCGTAGCCAATCCCATGCGCGGCGGACCTGAAGAGGTCGTGAACGAGCTGGAAACACTGCTCAAGTCTGCGGTCGCCCAGCAGATGGTCGCCGATGTCCCGCTGGGCGCATTCCTGTCTGGAGGTGTCGATTCGTCCACCGTGGTGGCACTGATGCAGGCCCAGTCGAACCGACCGGTGCGCACCTTCACCATTGGATTCAACGAGAAAATCTACAACGAAGCGGAACATGCCAAAGCCGTGGCAGCGCACCTCGGCACCGACCACACGGAACTCTATGTGAACCCGCAACAGGCCATGGACGTGATTCCACGGCTGCCATCCATGTACGACGAGCCTTTCGCCGATTCGTCTCAGATACCCACCTTCCTGGTTTCCCAACTGGCGAGACAGCATGTCACGGTCTCGCTCTCCGGCGATGCAGGCGATGAATTGTTCTCTGGCTACAACCGTTACCTGGTGGCGTCCGGCCTGTGGCGAAAGCTGTCGGCTGTGCCGGTACCGTTGCGCCGACTGTCCGCCCACGGCATTCACGCGCTGTCACCTCAGACGTGGAACACGCTGACGAGCTGGATGCCGTCTTCCAGGGCCGGCGCCCGATGGGGAGACAAGCTGCACAAGGGTGCACGGGTATTGGGCAGCCCAAACATCGATGGCCTGTATCTTGGTTTGGTGTCGCAGTGGGCGGACCCATGCTCCGTGGTCAAGGATGCTCACGAGCCCCCAACCATGTTGACCACTCTCGCGCCTGCGCTCCCGGGCCTGAATCCCGTGGAACGCATGATGGCTCTGGACATGTTGACCTACCTGCCCGATGACATCTTGGCCAAGGTAGACCGGGCCGGCATGAGTGTGAGCCTGGAGACCCGGGTGCCCTTCCTTGACCACAAGGTTGTGGAGTTCGCTTGGAGGTTGCCGATGGATGTGAAACTCCGTCAAGGAGTCGGCAAATGGGCTCTGCGCCAGGTGTTGTACCGTCACGTGCCTCAGGCACTGATCGACCGTCCGAAAATGGGCTTCGGCATTCCGATCGACATCTGGCTCAGAGGGCCCTTGCGGGCATGGGCCGAAGAGCTTCTCGACGCATCGCGCCTGCGTTCCGAAGGCTTCTTCCATCCTGAAGCCATCCGCCAGAAATGGGCCGAGCATCTGAGTGGCCAGCGCAACTGGGCATACCCGCTGTGGGTGATCCTGATGTTCCAGGCATGGCTGGAAGAAAACTCGAAGTGAAGCACCGTCTGTTGTTCGTGGTGAACGTGGACTGGTTCTTCGTTTCACATCGGCTGCCCATCGCTTTGGAGGCCATGCGGCAAGGCTATGA
>Ga0247823_10001851_pt1 | contig 17451 bp, 14 predicted proteins | sample 13C_PalmiticAcid_2_FD_192426 | JGI IMG/M metagenome (GOLD analysis project Ga0247823, IMG submission 192426) | Soil microbial communities from agricultural site in Penn Yan, New York, United States - 13C_PalmiticAcid_Day30 | ecosystem: Environmental > Terrestrial > Soil > Agricultural land... | reverse complement strand
CCATCGTGATGTCTTCTTCTTGCTTCGCGTTGGTTTCCCTTTCGCAATCCGTCCCCATGGGGTCACTTCCGGTCGCCCTCCTCGGGTTCGCCCTCCATGCGGATGATCAATCGGGTTCATCGCTTCTCCTCGTACCGTTGGTCGCCATCCTCGATTTCGATTCCGTCCTGCCTTCCCAATCGCTTCCATTCGATGCTCTTCCCCTGCTACTCGTCCTACTGTCGCTTTACATTCCAAACTCACTTCCACTCTCGTTCCCGATGGCAATCGTAGCAAGGCTTTTCCTTCTGGTTTTCGCAACAAGATCGCTCCTGTTCCTGCTGATCGCACATATTTTCCTCCTTTTCCTGGTTCCAATTCCACATTAAACACCGTTGTTCCCACTGGAATCTCTTTCAATGCCAGTGTACTCCCCACTTGACTCAGGTCTTCCTTTCTTCCTCCTCTTTCTTCTCCCGTACATACTCGTCCCAATTGGATCTTTTGTCCGACTTTCAATCCTTCTGCTGCCAATACATACGTCCATTCTCGACTCCTTCCTTTCTCACTTCGCTTTTCCCATTGCACCAATGCCAATCGTCCGGTTCGGTTTGGATCATATTGAATCCCATACACCTTCCCTCTTCCTCTTTCTTGAATTCGTCCTTTTGTTGTCATCGGATAGACTTTCCGCAACAATCGCTTCTTTCCTCCTCCTCGATGTCGCACTGTAATTCGACCTCGGTTGTTTCGCCCTGAGACTTGTTTCTTCCCTTCTCGCAAGTTTCGCGGAGTTCTCCCTCTTCCTCCTTCCGTATCCACTTTTCTTCGCACCTGGTGTCGTTTTCCTGGCGTATTTGGTTTTTCTTTTCTTCTCATTTTTTCTCCTTCTTCTTCTTGTTTTTTTTTTTCTTCTTTTTTCTCCTCCTTTGCACCGAAGTCCGATGTTTTTCTTGGATTTTTTTCTTCTTCTCTCCCTTTTCTTCTCCGTTTCTTTTTTTTCTTTCTCTTTTTATTTTCCTTCTACTTTCACTCGCATCAATCTTGATTCTCTTCGTCCTACTCTTGGTACCACTCTCAACAAGAACCCAAAGTAATACACGGATGCTCTTTGTCCTACTTGGATGTATGGATATTCTACCACTTTCCCTCCAATCCATCCTAGAATAATACATGTCGCTACAAACAACCAGAATCTTTGTCGATAAATTGGTCGGAATGCTGTTGATCGCACTTCTGATGTATTCAAATACGGCAATGCCATTCTTCTGAAAATCGCTGCAATCATCGCCACTACCCCTCTCAACTTATGCGGAATCGATCGCAAAATCGCATAGAAGATTCTGAAATACCATTCCGGTACAATGTGCGGTGGTGTCACCATTGGGTTCGCCATAATATAGTTATCTGGGTGTCCCAATCTGTTCGGTTCAAAGAATACAAAGAAGGTAAACACTCTCATTCTTCCAATAAATCCCAATCTATCTTTTACATAGAAGTATGGATAAAATGGTGCTCGATCTCTGTTCCCATCTACTCCCAATGGGTTTCCTGATCCCACATTTTCACTATGCAACAATACCAAATGCACACAGGCCAATGCTGCAATCACAAACGGTCTTGTAAAGTGCAATGAGAAGAATCGATTCAAGGTCGCATTATCCACTGAAAATCCTCCCCACAACCATTCTACCAACGATGGTCCCACTCTTGGCAACGCTGATGCCAAGTTCGTAATCACGGTTGCCCCCCATAGTGACATTTGCCCAAATGGCAATACATATCCAATAAATCCTGTTCCCATCATCAAGAAGAACAACAAGACTCCTGACATCCATAGATGTCCTCGTGGTGCCACATATGATCCATAGTACAATCCTCGCATCATATGTCTATACACTACAATAAAGAAGAATGAGGCTCCATTCGCATGTAGGTATCGCAACAACCACCCATAGTTCACATCTCGCATGATGTGTTCTACGCTACTAAACGCTCTTGTCACGTGTGGTGTGTAGTGCATTGCCAAGAAAATCCCTGTCACAATCTGTACCACCAACATTCTCCCTGATAGTGATCCAAATCCCCAATAATATGACATATTTGACGGTGTTGGGTAATCTACAATATGATTGTTTACAATTTCTCTCATCGGTCCTACTGGTGACATTTGTGGTGCTCTTCCAGTTCGTGGCCCAATATTTTGCTTATTCCATCGCGCTTGCATTTTTGCTTTTTCTTTTTTTCTCAGGATTCCCTTTCTCCCCCTCTCTTCGGTTCGATCTCTTTCCTGTTTTCTTTTTTTTCTTCGTTTTTCTCCTTTCTCTCCCCCTCTTCGTAGCGATGGTAAGACTCGAACTTACAACCTAATGATTATGAATCATTCGCTCTACCATTGAGCCACATCGCCTCTTTCTTTTCTCTCTTTTTTTTTCTTCACTTTTTCTTTCTTCGCACTTCTCCTCGGTTTTTCTCTGTTTTCCTACTGCGCTTGTTTCTCGATCTTTTCAAAATTCCTGATGGTGTATACAGGATTTTTCTCTTCTACCCTTTCTCTCCCTTTCTTTTTCCTTTTTTTTCTTCTCTCCTTCTCTTTCTTTTTTTTTTTCTTCGTTTTTCCCCTCCTTTGCACCGAAGTCCGATGTTTTCTCCTCTTTTTTCTTCTCTTATCTTCGATTGTACGCAAAGTATCTCATACATACTCTGAATCTCTTCTCCACTGATCTTCCTCCCACTCTCGGAACCCTTTGATGGATTCTGGTTCTCGTCAATAGTCTCACTCTCGCTACAACCATTACCAATGAATAATGATACACCTCTCCTGACTGCATTTTTCCCAATCTTTTTCCTCGTTGATACAACGATTGTGTCAATCCTGCTGGTCCTCTGATCTCAATTACTCCTCGATCCACTCCTTTATAGGTTGTATGATACGCATGATGTCTTGCTGGTACCACTACCCATTCTGTATATACCTTATCAAAGAACCATTTTTTACTCAAATACACATATCTTGATTTGAATCTTGTGGTTTTTCTTTGGTATACTTTCTTCGCATTCTCATACGAACTGTATCTTGCTCTTGCAATTCCTCCTCCCCCTCTTGAGAATCTTACTGGAATCAACTTAATCTGACTCGGAATGAATTCCGCATCAATTCGTGATCTTCCATCTACGTGAGTATACAAGGCTTGTCCCCAGAACGGTGTTCCCAACCCAATCCTTCTATCTTTTGTTAGCCACCCTACCCAAATCGATCCCACTGACAAGACTCTCAATGGAATCGCCATTCTTCTCGGTGCATCATGTGCCGCTTCATACACCTTTCGATGTCCTCCCGCTTCTGCCAAGAAGGTATAGTACAACAATCGAATCGAATAAAATCCTGTACAGAAGGCTGCTCTCGTTCCCAACCAATGCGCTACATGCCCATACCATGTATAGCTTCCATATCCTACTTCCAAAATCACATCCTTCGAATAAAACCCCGTTCTAAATGGAACTCCCATCAACGCAATCGATCCAATAAAGATCATCGCATACGTTCTCGGTAGGATTCGCACCAATCCTCCCATTCGTCGAATATCCTGATCATCCCCTCTTGCATGAATCACCGATCCTGCACTCAAGAACAACAAGGCTTTAAATCTCGCATGGTTCGCCAAGTGGAAGACTCCCACTTCATATGCTGACAATCCACATGCAAAGATCATATATCCCAACTGTGAACACGTCGAATACGCAATCACTCGTTTCAAGTCATTTTGTACCAACCCTACTGTCCCTGCAAAGAATGCCGTCATCCCTCCAAATCTTGTTACCACTTGCCTCACTCTTGGTGCATATTCCAATCTCGGTGAACATCGTGCAATCAAAAAGACTCCTGCTGTTACCATGGTCGCTGCATGAATCAAGGCCGATACGGGGGTCGGTCCTTCCATCGCATCTGGTAGCCATGTATGCAATCCCAACTGCGCGGATTTCCCTACCGCCCCTACAAAGAAGAATCTCCCAATTCTTGTCAAGACTCCCACTTCTCTTCCTCCCAACCATCCTCTTCGTACCGTATGTTCTACCGACTCTGGTGCCAATGCAAAGATTGTCGCATAGTCTCTCGCTCGGAATTCCATATACACTCTTCTCATTCCCAATACCAATCCGAAATCCCCTACTCGGTTCACCAACATCGCTTTAATCGCTGCTTTGTTCGCTTGAATTCGTGTATACCAGAAGTTAATCAACAAATATGAACACAATCCTACTCCTTCCCATCCCACGAACATTTGCACTCTGTTATCCGCTGTTACCAAAATCAACATGAAAAAGGTAAACAATGACAAATATGACATAAACCGTGGTTGATGTGGATCTCCTCCCATATATTCAATCGAATATCTATGTACCAAACTCGAGACTCTGGTTACCACTACACACATCACTACTGTCAAACTATCATATAGCAATCCCCATTTCACCATCAATCTTTCTGAATTCATCCACACGCACAACGATCTTGTTACCACATTCCCATTTCTCCCTACTTCCCATCTTGCCCTTCTCGATAGACTTCTGGTTCTTCTCAATCTTCCTGTGGTTACTCGCACTGCTCCTTGCCGTCCAATCCATTGACCTCCTCTTCCCGCACTTCTCGATCCTCTCAATGGTCTCACTCTTCTTCTTCTATACATCTTTGATTTTTTTCTTTCTTCTTTCTTCCTTTGTGCTTCTCTCCTTAGATTCGTCGTTTCTTCTTTCTTCGGCATCCATTATGCGCATCTTTTGTCGCATCTGACACTGTCAAAATCTCCACTCCTACTTTTTTCAACTCATTCAAGGCTTGAATCCGTCCTCGTCCCATTCCTCGTCTACATACATGCACTCCCGGTTGACTCTTTCCCGACCATCGTTCTCTATACGCTTTTCCTGCTTGTGCTCTTACTTCTTGTGCCGCATACACACTCCCTCGTTTCGAATTCACAAATCCTCTTCTTCCCCCTGTTTTCACCACATTCACTCTTCGCCCTTTCTCTTGATCATACCACGTTCTCACCACCTTCGTGTTGTTCACTGTCGATCTCACTCTACAACTTACTGTGGTTCCTCCCATATATCCTTTTCTTCCTTCTCCTTTCTCTCCTCTTGTTCCTCTTGTTCCACTTACTCCTTCTCTTCCTTTCTTTCTCCCTTTCTCTTCCATCTCTTCTCTTTCTTCTTTTTTTCTACTTCCGTTCGTTCTCTCTGTTTCGTTACTCTCGTTACTCTCGTTACTCTCGTTACTGTCGCACTTTTCTACCTCGTTGTTTGTTCAAATTTCGTGCTGTCATCCCATTCGTTGAGGTTCGCTGTCCTCGCACCGGTAGTCCTCGTCGCATGTTCATCCCTCGCACTGTTCCCAATTTCAATTCTCGACTTACCGCATCAAATTCAATCCGTCGTCTGTCCGATGAACATACCACATTCTCCATTCTCCATCCTTCCATCAATTGCACATGTTCCACTTCCAAGTTCCCCACTCTTACCGATGGTCTTCTTCCACACGCCCGACACACTTCTTTCGCCTTCACTCGACCAATTCCATAGACTTTTCGCAGCGCTTTTTCTACCGTTCTCCCTGGTCTTCTCGGTACTCCTCTTACATACTGTGGGAGATGTCGTTTCCCCACTTTTCTTCGTGTTTTTCTTCGGTTCTCTCTCAAGCTATCTCTTTCTCCTCCTTTCGCTTCTTTCCCTTGTCTTCCCACTTTCTTTCCTTTCGCTTTTCTCCTTTCTTTCACTCTTTCTTGATTCACTTTCGTCATTCTCTTTTTTCTTCTTTTGAGTCCTTTGAGGTGAGAAGGATTTGAACCTTCGTACCGTGATCGGAACAAAGTTACAGTCTGTCGCATTTAACCACTCTGCCATCACCTCTTCTTTCCCCGGGCACAGTAGGATTCGAACCTACGAGTCTGGTTGACTTCTCGTTTTCAAGACGAGCCCGATCGACCACTCCGGCATCTGCCCTCGATTTCTCTTTTTCTTCTCTCTTTTCTTCCTCTTCATATCTCTTTCTATATCGATACCTTCGCAATCTCTTCCCATGTGGACTCCAAATCCTTTCTCTCTTTTCTCTCGATTGGATCTTATTCAATAGGGTCTTTCTCCGTTTCGCTTTCCGTGATTTTTCCACACTCAACTTCTCTTTTCGATTCCCCTCCACTTCCGGATCTCTTCTTTGCTGTTCTCTCTGTTGAATCTCCACTTTCAACCCTTCTCTTTTCCCTTTCTCTCTCTCCTTTTTCACAAACCCATACTGCCTCTTTCCCCGATGTCTCTTCAAGGTGAAATCTCCATCCACTTCTTTCCCCAATTCTGACCATACTCTTTGCCCCTTTCTTCGCTCTTCTCCTTGATTTCTCCCTCTCTCTTCCTTTCTTTCTCTCGGTTCCGGATTCTGTAGGTCTTCATATCCTCTTCGTCTTCTTGGATCCTTTCTATACTCCCTCGGTCTCTTCTCTCTCCCTTCTTCTGCCTTTCTCTCTACTTGATTTCTCGACCCTGCTTTCTGAATCCTTCTTTTCTCCTTTTCTCGTACGTATCTTCTGTTCTGCTTTCTCCTTCTTCTCCGCTTCCTTTCCGATCTCCGATCGACATAACTCAACCTATCCCACGGTTCACTCTTTTGATTCCCTCTACTTTTCTTCTGCAAGATCCCTTTTTTCCATTCCTTCACTCTTTTCGCATCCCCTTCTTCATACGTCTTCCAAAATCCCCATTCACTCTCTCTCTTCTTTTCCTTTTCTTTCCCCTTTCTTTCTCTCTTCTCTCCTTCTCTTCCCTCTCTTTCCGATCTCTTTCTTCCCCCCTTTTTTCTCAAGGCTTCCTCATACCCTCGTGGTTTTCGCTCATAATATCGAAGTTCTCTTTCATGCTTCTTTACCCTTTCCTTCGTCCAATTCCTTCTCCACCCTTGGTTCGCTTTCTTTCTCTCTCCTTCTTCCTCTTCTACCAACTCTTTCCACCTCTCACTCGCTTCCCATCTTTCATACGGAAGCTTCTCTTCATATCTTTTTCTCCTATTCGTCAATTTTCTCCTCTCTTTTTCTCTTTCTCCCTTTCCTTCTTGGACTCGTCCCCCTCTTTTTCCTCGTACTCCTTTCTTTTTTCTTCCTCTTTCTCTTTGCCTTCTTCCTCGATCTCTTTCTTTTCTAATCACTCTATCCGTTTTCGTTTTCCGTCGTGCTTTCCTTTTTTTTCTCTTTCTTTCCCTTCCTCTTCTTTTCTCTTTTTCCATCTCTCACTTCTTTCTGCTCCATAGAAATAGACTACTTTCTTTCCAAACTCCCTATATTCTGCATCCGATCCCTTCACTTCTTCCCCTCGTAGCAATTCTTTTCTATTTTCATCCTCTACTTTCTGCATTCTCCGGTTCATCCATGCATCTAGATCTGACCAGTTTGGCTTTCTTTCCGTCCTTTCTTTTTCCGGTACCTTTCTCCATTTCTTCCTTCTTGGATTCTCCTCTCCTCTCCCTTCCAATTCCTTTCTCCGCTTCCTGTTCTTTCTCTTCGCATAATATTGGGTTCTCGGTGCTGCCATCAAGACTTCTCTCGATTCATCCCCTTCTTTCCCCTTCTCTCCTCTCTCTTCTCCGAACTCCACTTTCTCTCGATTCTTTACCTGTCTTGGTTCTTTTCTCGTCTTCTCACTCCTTTCCAAGACCATCTTTACATGCTCTCTTCCCTTTCTCTTCTTATCTTTCTCACACCTCTCTTTTCTTCCTTCATATTTCTTTCTGAAGTCTTTCTTCATTTCTTCCCTCTTCTTCTCATATAGGGCTTCCATGTCTTGGGCTTCTCCTTTCTTTAGCTTCTTCCTCCTTTGCTCTACTCTTCCTTGCCCTTTCTTTCCTCGCTCCTCTCTCCCTTCCTCTTCCGTTTTCGTTTGATATTTCCCATCCAACCACCATTGTTTTCTCTTTTTCCCTCTCTCATGGCTTTGATATCTCGATCTCACTTCATACGCATTTCGATACACCTCACATTCTCGAATCACCACATATTCTTCTCTTCCTTGGATCAGTCCTCTTCTTTCCTCTTTTTCTCCCTCTCCACTTCTTCCTCGTCTCTTCCCTTTCTTCCTATACTTCCTTTGTCCCTTTCTTCTTTCTAGGTTTCTTCTATCCCAATATCCTCGAATCCTTTGTCGAAGTCTTTGCGCCCCCACTCGATTTGGGTTCTTCGTTTCTCTCCCTTCCACTCTTTTCCTATTCTTCATCATCACCATGTTTCCCAGGGTTAGCTTTCTCCGCGGTCTTTTCTTCATCCCCTTTCTATACCCCTGATCTCCATATGCCTTCTCCACTGGTATCCCTCTCAACTCTTGCGCATATCCTGTTTTCACCGATGGTCTTCTACTCCCGGATACCGTTGTTCTCTCCTCTCCTTCTCGCTTTCCTCCTTTTCTTTCCACTTTTGGATATCTTCTCGAGTCTTTTCTCAACGAAATCCGTTCTCGCTTCTCTCTCTTCTCTCTTCTCCCTTTCACAAATCCCCCTGTTTTTCTTTTCATCTTCTTCCTTCTTCTTCTTTTTTTTTCTTCTCTTTCTTTTTGGGTCTTCGCACTGGTTCTCTATTTTTCTTTCTTCTATTCCGCTTCTCTCTTTCTCTTCCTCACTCGAGGATCCTTCTTCCTCCTCCCCCTTTCTTTTTTCTCTTTTTTTTTTCTTCACTTTTTCCTCTTTCGCACTTCTTTACGGTTTTTCAACTTTTTCCTACTGCGCTTGTTTCTCGGTCTTTTCAAAATTCCTGATGGTGTATACAGGATTTTTTCTTCCAACCCTTTACTCCCGCTTCTTTTCCTCTTTTTTTTCCTCTTTTTTCTTCTCCTTTTTTATGAATACATTCGCACATGTTCCACTCTTGACACACATGATACATGAATTCTATCAAAGATGCACGACGGATATCTTCCCAAGAACAAGGTTCTCCCTCTCAATGGCATGAACATTCTTCCTTCTCGTCTATTCAAATCTGACATTTGTTCCCCATGGCTCAATCTGTAAATGTTTTTCAAGTTCCCATACGCTACTCGGTTATACAACCATAGTGAATATGCTCCTCCCAATACCATTCCTGTCGCACTTCTGAAGGTTACCAACAAATTTGTTTGCGCAATCCCCAACAAAATTCTTCTTTCCCCTACAAACGATGATGTCCCTGGTAGGGCAATATTCGCCATTGTAAAGAACAAGAAGACAAAGGCAAATCTTGGCATGGTTTGTGCCACTCCCCCATAATATCTTACTCTTCGTGTATGATATCGGTCATACAAGACTCCAATCACCATAAACAAGGCTCCCGCTACCAATCCATGTGACAACATCTGGAACAAGGCTCCTTCCAACCCTTGTTCTGTCATCGAAAACAATCCTACCAAGGTCATATTCATATGCGCTACCGATGCATACGCCACAATCCGCTTTCTATCTGTTTGTCGGATCGCTGTTCTCGAGGTATACACAATCGCTACCACGGCTCTTACATAAATTCTTGGTGTAAAGTACACAGTTGCACTTGGGAATCTTTCTCTCAATCTTCGCATCATCCCATATGTTCCCAACTTCAACAAGACTCCCGCCAAAATCACCGATCCTCCCGTTGGTGCTTCCACGTGCGCCTCTGGCAACCAAATATGCACGGGTACCATCGGGACTTTCACTGCCAACGATACAAAGAATCCTCTCCATCTTCTTCGTTGTTTCTCCTCTTCCAATGGTCTTCTCCCCCCTTCTTCCGATCCTGTATTACATCTTTGCTTCAAAATCGATCTATCCGTTGTTCCATATCGCATATTCAAATACAAGATCCCCAACAACATTCTTACCGATCCTACCAAGGTATATCTAAAGAAGAAATACCCTGCTCGAATCTTTCGTGCTCGTGATCCCCATACTCCAATTCTTCTATACATTGGGATCAAGACTGCTTCAAAGCTCACATAAAACCACAACACATCCGTTACCAAGAAGACTGCCAAAATTCTTCCTTCCATCGCTACAAAACTCGCATAATATTCTCGTTTTTGCTTTTGAATCCCTTCCATTGAGGCCAATCTACACAATGGCATCCTTCTTGTTGTCAATCTCACAAAGGTTCTCGAGATTCCATCCACTGCTCTCGTTCTTGTTGCTCCTCTCGGTCTCCACCCTTCATAGGTCTCTACTCTTTGGTATGTTCCTACACTTCGATCAAATCTCACCCATACTGGGATCGACAGGATCCAGGTTCTTACCGTGAACCATCTCCCTCTCCCCGGTGCCGATCTCCATGCTTTTTTTTCCTCTTTTGCTCTTCTCATAATTACCCTCGATCCTCTCAATGGTACCAGTCTTCTCGCTCTCAACATTTTTCTTTTTTTCTTCCTTCTGGGTTCTCTCTCTTCTCTCCCCCTTTTCTCCCTTTCTTCTTCTCCCTTGGTTCCTCCCTTTCTGGGCGAATAATGGGACTTGAACCCATAACCTTTCGTGCCACAAACGAACGCTCTACGATTGAGCTATAATCGCCTTTCTCTTCCCCTTACTTTCCTTTTTTCTCTTCTTTTCCCTTCTTTCCCCACACTTCTTGCTTCGTCCAATCCATTGTCGCTTGCATCCCTCTATTCACTCCCACTCTTCGCGATTTCCATCTGTCTCGCTTCGTTTTCCTTACATACACACTCCCATCTCTTCTCCGCACTCTCTTTCTTCGATTTCGCATTTTCTTTCTTCTTTTTTTATCCTTGTGTTTTTCCTGTTCTTGGGAATCGTCTTCCTTCCATCAAGGCCCTTCCTTCTTCCTTCTTCTTCGCCGTCGTATGCACCGATCTATACCTTCCTCCTACATGGTTCCCACTCGATCCCACTACCAATTGGAAATACGCCTCATAATACGGTGCTCTCGCTGGAATCACTCCCGGTTGTTCCATATGAAAGGTCAATTGTCCTCGTTCATCTACCACCCCACTCGTTTGTCTCTTCCCTTTCTCTCCTCTTCCTCTCCCTTCTTTCGGTCTTACTTGAAATCCCCCAAACGGTCGTCTTTCCGGAAAGACTCTCACTCTCCATTGTTCTCTTCTCGCATACGCCTCTTTTCCTGTACTTGTCACTCGACACCCAATCGGATCTCCTTCTTTCAATCGCCTTTGCGCCACTGACTTCTTTGTATACACCCTTTCTGGCTTCTGTCCCGTCATCCTATCCAAAGCTGTCCATGCTGCCGGCACATATTTCGGTTGAAATCCCAACCCTATCAAACTCCACATTCTACTTACCTTTTCCACCTTTGGCACTTCTGTCCGATTCTTTCTCTCTGGAAATCGTTGCCTTCTATCCCATTGCACCACTCGTTTATAATGATCGTATCTCATTTTCTCTTTCTTTTTTTTCTCACTTTTTTCCTTCTTCGCACTTCTCCTCGTTTTCTCTCTCTTTTCCTACTGCGTTACTTTCTCGGTCTTTTCAAAATTCCTGTATACTCCCTCAGGATTTTTTCTTCTCTCCCTTTCTCTCCGCTTCTTTTTTCTTCTTTTCTCTTCTTTTTTCTTCTTCCTTTTACCGCGATACTGACCATGGATTCCCATATTCAAATGCTCGGAACTCTTGTGTCAACTCCACCGGTTCACTCACCACTCGCTTCAAGGTCTCATCATACCGCACTTCTGTATACCCTGTCAACGGGAAGTCTTTTCGCATCGGATGTCCTTCAAATCCATAATCTGTCAAAATTCGTCGGAGATCTGGATGTCCTTCCACTCCTACTCCAAACATATCCCATCTTTCTCGTTCCATCCAATTCGCTACACTATATCTCCCTGTTCTTGTCGGTACCGTTTCCAATTCATTCACTTGGACTTTTACCAACAACCGTACTCCATATCGAATACTCAATCTATTATACACGACTTCAAATCGTTGTCCTCGTTCTGGATAATCTACTGCGGTTAGATCTGTCAAAATCTTATATTGCAATCCCGTATGATCTCGACATACTTTCCTTCTTGTTACCAACTCTTCCGCTTCTACTCGAATCTCTCTTGTCCCACTTTTCGTTCTATATGCTCCCAAAGACTTTCTTCTTTGATGATTCAATCCAGTCATCTTCTCTTTTTTTTTTCCTTCATTCCTAGGTGAAGTTGGGGTCGAACCAACGGCCTTACCATTATCAACGGTACGCTCTACCTACTGAGCTATTCACCCTTTTTTTCTTCTTTTAGATCTTCGCTCTTGCTTCCCCTTGTGCTTTTACATACGCTTCTGTTCGGCACCATGGGTTATGTCCCGCTTTCGCTCCATACAAGGTCCCCGTATACAAGATGTATCTAAACAATCTTGCTGAGAACGCTGATACTGTCGATCCTACTGTTGCTACCATGTTCCATCCTGCAAACGCATCTGGATAATCTGGTACTCGTCGTGGCATCCCCGCCAATCCCAAGAAATGCATTGGGAAGAAGGTTCTGTTCACCCCGATAAACATTGTCACAAAGTGCACTTGTGCTCTCGCTTCTGAATACATTCGCCCTGTAATTTTTGGGAACCAGTAATAGAACCCTGCAAATACCGCAAATACTACCCCCATCGACAAGACATAATGGAAATGTGCCACTACATAATATGTATCATGCAATGCAATATCCAATCCACAGTTCGAACATGCCACTCCTGTCACTCCTCCAATTGTAAACAATACCAAGAATCCTCTTGTAAATCTCATTGGTGCATCCAAACTAATCGATCCTCCCCACATCGTTGCCAACCATGAGAAGATTTTAATCCCTGTTGGGACCGCAATAATCATGGTTGCTGCTGTGAAATACGCTCGTGTATCACAATCCATCCCTACTGTATACATATGGTGTGCCCACACAATGAATCCCAATACCCCAATCGACATCATTGCATATACCATCCCCAAATATCCAAAGGTTTGTTTTCGTGCAAATACGGTTACCACTTGCGACACAATCCCAAATCCTGGCAAAATCAAAATATACACTTCTGGATGCCCAAAGAACCAGAACAAATGTTGATACAACACTGGATCTCCCCCTCCTGCTGGATCAAAGAATGAGGTGTTGAAGTTTCGATCTGTCAACAACATTGTAATCGCTCCTGCTAGCACTGGCAATGACAACAACAACAAGACTGCTGTAATTCTTACTGCCCAGCAGAACAATGGCAATCGATGCATCGTTCTCCCTGGTGCTCGCATATTCATAATCGTTGTAATAAAGTTTACTGCCCCCAAAATCGATGAGGCTCCTGCCAAATGCAATGAGAAGATCGCCAAATCTACCGATGGTCCACTATGCGCTTCTACTGATGACAAAGGTGGATACACTGTCCACCCTGTTCCTGCTCCTGCTTCCACCAAGGATGACGATACCAACATCAACAAGGCTGGTGGCAACAACCAGAATGAAATATTATTCAATCGTGGGAATGCCATATCCGGTGCTCCCAACATTCTTGGTACGAACCAGTTCCCAAATCCTCCAATCAAAAATGGCATCACAAAAAAGAAAATCATGATAAATGCATGTGCCGTTACCATCACGTTATACAATTGATGATTCCCCGACAATGCTTGCACCCCTGGTGCTGCCAACTCCAATCGCATCCATACTGACAAGGTTGTTCCCACCACTCCTGACAAGGTCCCAAAAATCATATACAAGGTCCCAATATCTTTATGGTTCGTTGAGAATCTCCACCGTGATGCCCATGTGTACAAACCTCCATTTCCTCCACTATATGCGTTTCTCGCTTTTTCTGTATTTCCTCCCATCTCTTCTTTCCCTTTTTTTCCTGTTCCGGCTCTCTTTCCCGATCTCTCGATCTCTCTCCTTTGCCGTTCCTTCTCCGAATTCCTTCTTTCTCTCCTTCCGATACTCGCTTCCTTCCGAATTCTCTCTCTTTTTTTTCTCCTTTCCTCTCCCTTCCTTTCTCCAGGCAAAGTGGGAATTGAACCCACACTAACGACTTTGGAGATCGTGGTTCTACCTTTAAACTATTCGCCCCTTCCTCCTCTCTTTTTTCTTATCCATTTGTTCTGCTCGTTGTCATCCATGTCAAATAGTTTGGCAAGGTCATTGCTTCTACCGCAATTGGCATAAATCCATGATTCACTCCACAAATTTCTGAGCATTGTCCATAGAATACCCCTGGTCGTGTAATGAATCTCGATACTTGATTCAATCGCCCTGGGCATGCATCAATCTTCACTCCAAATGACGGCACTGTCCATGAATGCAATACATCCGCTGCTGTCACAATTCTTCGAATATGTGTATCAATTGGTCTTGCCAATCGATGATCCACTTCCAACAATCGCAATTGTCCTGTTGTCAATTCATCATCTGGCAACATATACGCATCAAATCCTCTCCCTTCTTCATTTTCCCCTACTACATCCGAGTATTCATATGACCAATACCATTGGTGTCCTACCACTTTTACTGTCAATGCTGGATCCACTCTTTCATCCACTGAATACAACAACGCAAATGATGGTACCGCAATCGCTACCAAGATTCTTGCTGGAATAATTGTCCATACCACTTCAATCACGGTTCCATGCACCACTGCACTCGGTGTTGGGTTCGCTTTTTCATTAAAATGCATCACACATCGTCCCATCATCCACGCTACAAATACCGATACAAAGATCAATACAAACATCAAATCATCATGGAATCGAATAATCCCTTCTGCAATCGGTGTTGCTGGATCTTGGAATCCCACTTGCCATGGTCTTGCTGCATCTCTTTGCACTCCTTTTCCTCCTCTTTGTTTTCTTCTTGTCATCTTTTTTCCTTTTTCCCTTCTTCCCGAGCGAGATTTGAACTTGCGACCTTCCGCTTAACAGGCGGGCGCTCTTACCACTGAGCTATCGGGAATCTCTTTTTTCTCTTCTCCCTCTCTTAATGTCCTCCATGCACTACATCTGTTAGATAAATACATGTCAACAATGCAAATACATACGCTTGCACAAAGGCTACCCCTGTTTCCAACAACAACAATCTAAATAGTACGATCATTGGTACAAAGTGCGCTACATACATTCTTCCTCCTGCTGCCATCATTGTCCATGCAAATCCTGCAATCACTTTCAACAAGATATGCCCTGCCATCATGTTCGCAAACAATCGCACTGACAATGAAATCACTGTAATTGTGAACCCCAATCTTTCCAATCTTACCATGAATGGTACCATCGCAAACGGTGTCCCTGCTGGCAAGAATCTTCCAAACAATTTTCTTCCATGTCGTTGGAATCCCACTCTTCTTTTCCCTACCCATACTGCTCTTGCTCTTGCCAAGGTTACCACCAAATGTGAGGTTACCGTATAGCTATACGGAATCAATCCCAACAAGTTCATTCCCAATACAAAGGTAAATCTTGTGAAAATCAATGGGAAATACCCTTGTCCACTACTTCCAATTGTTTGTCCAATCATTGACAAAACTACATTGTGTCTCCCTTCTCTCACTCTTTGCCATCGATTTGGTACCAAGCTTCCATTCCCTGATGCCAATACCACATGACTCCCTACTACTCTTCTCCCTGCTGTCAAGATCATTCTTCTTGCTGCATTTGTTACCGATAGGTCTCTTCCTCCCATTCGTCTTGGTACCAACGATACCACTTCAAATTGTTCCAGCGGACTCATCAATCTTCTTTCTCCTTTCATCTTTCTTTTTTTCTCTTTTTAATTTCCCCAGCAGTATACTGCTACAAACAAGAACAACCATACTACGTCCACAAAGTGCCAATACCATGCTGCTGCTTCAAATCCGAAGTGATGTTGTTTTGTAAAATGATGGTTATACAACCGTACCAAACATACCCCCAAGAAACATGTCCCAATAAACACATGGAATCCATGGAATCCTGTTGCCATATAGAAGGTTGATCCATATACGCTATCTGAAATCGTGAAGTTCGCATTCACATACTCAAATACTTGCAATCCTGTAAAGGCTACTGCCAATCCTACTGTTGCTCTCAAGGCTTGTACCGCTTCTTCTCGATTTCCTGATACAATACTATGATGTGCCCACGTTACTGAGGCTCCTGATGTCAACAAAATCAATGTGTTCAAGAATGGGACTTCCCATGCGCTCAATACTTCAATTCCTCGTGGTGGCCATACTGACCCAATTTCTGGTGTCGGTGCCAATGCCGCCCAGAAGAATGCCCAGAAGAATGCAAAGAAGAACATCACTTCCGATACGATAAACAATACCATACCTGATCGTCTTCCCAATTGCACCAAGGTTGTATGTTGTCCTTCCATTGTCCCTTCTCGTACAATATCTCGCCACCATACATACATTGTACTTCTCAACAATCCCAATCCTCTTCTTGCCATCATGCTCCCTCCTTCATATCCATGAAAATACATCACTGATCCTGATGTTCTCATCAACGCTGCTGTTGACGCTGTCAATGGCCATGGACTCGGATCTACCAAATGAAATGGTTGTTTTTGATACATCTCTTTCTTTTTTCTTTTTACTTTCCAATATCCCTGAAGGGAATCGAACCCTCGTCTCAACCGTGAAAGGGTTGTGTTCTAACCACTGAACTACAAGGACTATTCTGTCCTTTACTCTCTATGACACTACCTTTACTCCTCTATCTTTCCTCTTCTCTCTCCTTTCTCCTCATATACTCTTATACCCCCACACATACCTTCTTTTTCTCCCTCTTTTTTCTCCCCTCTTCGTACTTCTATTCGATTCTTCTCCCTTTGATTTTTTCCTTCCTCCTCTCTCCTCTTGCATATATCTATACGGATTCATTTTCCCATTCTCCACCCTGAGTCTCTCTACCCTCTATCCACATTCTCTACACTTCCACATCCTCTCCTATCTATCCTCATACCCACGCTCATGCTTCATACTCACTCCTTATTATCCCATTGACACAGACTCTGCCATATGATAACCTATATACTCTCTATACTCACACACCCAACCACCTGTTATCCACTCGTTGCTTTCGTTACCTTCGTCACTCACGTGATTCTCTTGCTCGAATTTTCTTCTTCCTTCTTCTTGTTTTTTTTTTTCTCTCTTTTTTCTATTCTTCGCACCCACCTTCGACTATTCTCACCATTCACACACTCCTTTTCTCGTCTCTTTTTCTCCCCTTCCTTTTTTCTCTTTTTTTTCTTCTCTTTTTTTCTTCTCTTTTTCTTTCTTCGCACTTCTCTACGGTTTTTCCTCTTTTTCCTACTGCGCTTGTTTCTCGGTCTTTTCAAAATTCCTGATGGTGTATACAGGATTTTTTCTTCCAACCCTTTATCTCCACTTCTTTTTCTCTCCTTTTTCTTCTTTTTTCTTCACTTTCTTTCACACTTCTCTACTCGATCACTCTTTCCACCCTTCTCAGGCTCCTTTCTTTTCCTTTCTACTCACATACGCCTTTGTCCCTAGAATCACCTCCTTTC
>Ga0247823_10001850_pt1 | contig 17453 bp, 20 predicted proteins | sample 13C_PalmiticAcid_2_FD_192426 | JGI IMG/M metagenome (GOLD analysis project Ga0247823, IMG submission 192426) | Soil microbial communities from agricultural site in Penn Yan, New York, United States - 13C_PalmiticAcid_Day30 | ecosystem: Environmental > Terrestrial > Soil > Agricultural land... | reverse complement strand
GTGACAAGACGCAGAAAAGACAAAGGCCTTCCGAAGAAGGCCTTTGTCTTTTGTCTGTCTGGCTCCCCGACCTGGACTCGAACCAGGGACCTGCGGATTAACAGTCGGTCCCCCAAACGGCCCGCCAGCCAGCGAGGATGCTCGAAATCGGGGTGGGATTTTTCCAAAACTCGACCGCTCGTCGGAAAAACTGGGCCTAGGTTTCATGCGGGTTCCAGGTCGGTGGCACCAGCCAAAACACTGGATATTGGATACGCTCCAGGGTTCCGACCTCCCAAGAAGCACTGTATATTGACACAGTGTTTTACGAACTGCAGCGAACCCGCCTTGAAGGCAAATTGATCGCCCGCCACGAGATGGGCCAGGACCCGTTTGTGCGGGGCATCCTCACCGTCCGAGAGAGACATGTGCGTGAACTCGGCCGGCATTCGATCGTGGCGAGCTTCAGCGCATCAGGTGTGCACGACCTCTACGATGTGACGATCCGGCATACCGATTCGTGCGGCTACCTGGTGCTGACGGGGTTCGAGCATCGCACTGATCTGCCAGGCCGCCCTGTGGACTTCGCGCAAAGCTGGATATTGCGAATCTGCAAGGACCAAAGTCAGCCGGCCAGCCTGGAGGCGATCATGTCGCGGGCGAAAGAAACCGCGGGGGCGTGATCAATCGCGCGGGCCTGCGTCGAACAGCTCAACCGGCGTCAGCCGCAGCAAGTCCTGGGCCTGCTGCACCGTCCCTGCGAGCCATTGGTCTACATCGGCTTGCTCGATGGCGATCACGCTGCGCTTGTCCTGCTGGGCGAACGGCAGCGGCATCTTGGTTGCCGGGTCGACGTCAGGCTTGTGCATTCGCTTCATCAGCGGGTGGCTGTTTGCGTGGAGGGTCAGCATGGTGTAGCTCTCGACCTCTGCACCGGTGGCGGGGTCTTTCCAGACGTTCCACAGGCCGGCCAAGCCCCAAGGGTCGCCATCGGCCCGCCGGAAGCGCCACCACTCGTTTTTGCCCGTCTCCCAGTTCGGCTCGTCGAACCAGTCGGCCGGGATGATGCAGCGCTGCCCGCGCGCCCAGGGGTGCTTGTAGCTGGCCTTCTCGGTCAGCTCCTCACTTCGGGCGTTGTTCGTCGCGTACTTGATGTCGGCGGTCTTGGAGAACCACGGGATCAGGCCCCAGCGGCCTACCACCAGCTCGCGGTCGTATCCCGCATCGTCGCGCGCCCGGCGGATGAACGGCCCAGGCTTGCGCGGCGCCACAATCGCGCCATCCCAGGCGAGCTCGTTCCTCGGCCGCCAGTGTTTGCGGATGCCAGCCTCTTTTGTCGATCCGTACAGGTTGCACATGGCGCCAGCATACCCCTACGATGGAGGCATGGAGCCCATCCACCCAACTCTGTTGCGCCGACCGAATCCAGGCGGCATCCCATCCATCGTCGAGGACGTGATACCAGGCGACCCTTGGGACTACTTCATCCTGCAGGTAGGAGACGCATGGTCGGTTAAGCACCAGCCGAGCGGTAAGGAGGTGTACGCAGGAGTCGGCCCCGTGGAAGTGCTACGGTCGCCTGCGCCCTTCTGAAACGAAAAAGCCCCCTGACCGATGAGGGCCAGGGGGCGAAACCAACAGTCCAGTGGCAACTGCGATCGTTGGAGGGAGACTCGTCAGAAGAACAGCGCCCAGACGAGCACCACGATGGCCACCGCCCAGATGACCATCAGCTCCGTCATCGCTGCAGCTTCTCGATGAGTGCGGACTTGTCGGCGCTGCCGCGAGAGCTGCCGAACTCATACTGGAAGGCATCCCGCAGGCATGCCCCGAACAGGCCGGCGATCGTGGAGACGATGCCCACCACCTCACCCGGCACCTGATCCTGGAACTGCACCAGGACGATCAGGCAGGCCAGTAACCCCACCACGGCACCGATGATCATCACGTCGGCCCTCACATTGCGCTGCCCGGCCCGCGCCAGGGCCACGTCGCGCGCTCGGGCGTCGGCCCGGTCGGCCAGGTACGCCTTGTCCAGGTCGGCCTCGACCTGCAGTAGCGCGGTGCGGAACTGCAGCACCATGGCCGGGTCCGCGCGCAGGGCTTCCACCGCGGCAGTGCCACCTTTTCCGGTGACGGCCTCAGCGATGTCCACCACCTGGCCCGCTGCCTCCGCAGCCTTGTCGCTGCCGGTGATCCATTTGACGATTTGGGGCGCGAATTGGGCCAGCGCCATGGCCATGGTGATCGGGTCCATCAGGTCTCCAGGATGTCGGCAATGCGCCTGGCCCAGCCTTTGCCGAACGCGGGCCAGGTGGGAAGGTTGGTCATGAACGCCAGCCGGTCGCCGAGCAGGGTGGCCTTGAGCTGGTAGGGGTCGGCGGCGCCCACCAGCGCCAGCGTCTTCGGCCCGATGGCGCCGTCGTCGGCCGCGCCTACCGCGCGCTGCAGCCACTTGGCCGACTGCGTGCTGCCGGAGTTCACCGCGGCGTCGAAAACTGCGTAGCGGACGGGCACGGGCAGCTGGTCAGCCTTCACCGCGTCCCAGTAGTCCCGACGGTAGATGGCCTTGGCCAACTCGACGGGGAAGTCGCGCATGTGGCCCGAGTAGCCGGTAGCGCGGGCCACGCGCTCGGTGACGCCCCAGCGCGTTGCGCCGCCGGGATCCTTCGGGTGGTCGACGTAGCCCCCCTCGTGGCCGAGCAGTTTGTGGAAAGCCTCGTCGAAGGTCACGGAGGACCTCCGTCCAGCGGCACCGGCTTGGACATCATTTTTTCCATGCGCCGCACGTGCTCGCGCTCGCGGCGGTCGTCCTCCTGCTCCTCCATCTCCAGCAGCCGCTGCTCGCGCAGGTCGCGGCGCTTCTGGAAATACAGGCTGGTCAGGAAGCCCAGCACCGCCAGCGCGACGCCGGCCAATCCCAGGAGGTTGCTGTGCAGGAAGGTGCTCAACGCCGCTCCGCTGCCACCGACGATGGTGGCCTTGTTGCTGACGCTGATGGCGGCCGTCTCGACGGCCTCTTTGGTGATTTCAGGTGGCATGGTGGTTTTGGCGGTTGGGTCCCATGGCCGGTGATGGTCAAGGCCCAAGCCGCTTGCCACGCCGAAAAGTCACCGCGGCGCGCGCCCGCTCGTCGGGTTCAGGTGTCCTTCACCAGGATCAGGATCTCGTGTTCCTTGGTCCGCCCGCCAGCGGTCGTCATGCGGCCGGTGATCTTGTAGCGCTGGCCCGACGTGCCGCCTGACAGCCACACCTTGATGTTCTGGCCAACGATCGAGGAGTTGATCAGCGTGATGCCCACCGGCGGAGGGTCAACGACATGGGTTGCAGGCGTGTCAGCCATGAGCGCGAGGTACTCGCCGAAATCCATGTCGTAGTCCTGCACTTCCGACGGTTGCTTGGTGAACGAATCAATGGCCATGGTTTGTCCTCTCGAGAGATGTGATCAGCTCACAGGAACCGCAGAGGCATAGGAGCCGAGCTGGACCTGCGATGTGTAAACGCCCGCCGGAACGCTCGACGTGTACTTGCCGGCTGGCACGAGGGAGCGGTAAACCGATGGCTCTTGCGAAAGGGTGAGAAGGGAGCCAGCGGCCGCGAGTGTCATGCCCCCCAACTGAATCGACACGGTGCCCACCGTCACACCGCCGGCCGTGGCCGACAGCTGCATGCCATCGAGCGCCGCGCCGAGCTGGCCGCTCACGCGCACTGCGCCCGCGCCCACCGCTGTGATGTCGCCGCACGTGCGCGCCACGGCACCCGAGACCCGCACCACGCCGGCAGAGCTCAGAACAACCGCACCGAGGACGGCAACCAGGTTGCCGGTGATCGTTCCGGGCCCGGGCAGCGTGCCTGTGGCATTCCGCGTCATCGATCCCAACGCGATCGATGAAGTGCCGTTCACACGCACTCCACCTGCGGCGGTAAGTGTCAGCCCTGCCAGGGAAGAAGCCAACGCCCCCGACGCGCGCAACGTGGCGGCTGCAGACAGGGACGTTTGCCCGAGGGTGGCGGATAGGCTTCCAAGAACTGGCGTCGAGCCGACAACGCCAGATGCTGAGAGCGTCGCCTGGCCCAGCGCCGCGGCCATAGAGCCGGCAATGCGAATGCCGCCAACCGAAGCAAGGGTCATCTGGCCCAATGCGAGCGACGCCTGCCCTGAAGCGCGAACAGATCCGCTAGCAATCAGGGTCGCAGCACCCATCGTCGGTGAGGCAGAACCCGAAACGCGCACGGCGCCGGCGGCGCTCGCGGACATCGCGGCGAGCGCTGAGGCCAGCGTGCCAGAAACGGCACCTCCAGCAAGCGCGCGCGGCGTCCAAGTCGCCATGGTCAACACCGAAGCGAACGTGTCCTGCGTGGTCGCTGTCTCTGTACCACTGGCGGTGATCGGCTTTGAGCGAAGACGCGAGCATGCCCAATACCCGAATGCGCCGGTGGTCTGCGGTGCTGTGCCTGGTGGTCGATCGCTCCAGCCCGACTGGACCGTCGGATATGCGCCAGCCGTGGCGTTCAGCCGCGTGTCCAGCGCAATCGCCAAGCCGTCCACCTGCCCACTTGCGCTCGCTGTGCCCGCCGTGGTTCCTGCACCGGTAGCTTGCGCCGCACCTCGTGCGGTCGCCCCGATTGAGTCCTGAATGAAGTACACGACCGCGTGGGCGCCGGCCAGCGCGTTGCCCTGCGTGAACGCCGGCGTGAACGTCCGGCCAGCGGACCAGTTGTTGACCGGCGCCGTGGCCACCCAGCCACCGGCGGCTGCAGCGTTGACTGGCGCATCGCCGTTCGTGCGCGTGAACGCGCTGACGAAATTCGCCGCCAGAGACGCGAGGTCAGCATAGGGCGCGCTGGTGTCGTCGCTGGCGATGATGTGCACAGCAACGTGCTCAGCGTAGGTCGGCACCGTAACCGACTGCGCGCCAGGCGTGGTCGTTTGGCCCAGGTCGAAAAACAGCGGCGTGCCAATGATGGAGGGCCGCAACACGAAATTCGAGCCGTCGCCGCAAGGCACGGCAGGGTTGTCCATTAGGTCGGGCTCGCCGGACACCGTGTCATCGAAGCGCGTGGCACCCGCCACCATCGGCCAGTTGTGCAGCAGGCCCGACGTGCGCACAGGCACCAGAGAACGATACTCGGCGCGGTGCTCGGCTTCGGTCAGCACTGCAGACCACATGCGCCAGCGCGCGATCGTGCAATCGGTGTATCCAGCGAGGTCTCCGTACCCTCCCCACTGGGTCGAGCGTTCACCTGCGATGCCGGCATTGGGCGTGAATGACAGCGTAAGTGCTGCAACGCCGTCGAGCAACATGCGCACGGTGCCCGAGCCGTTGTAGTCGATCGCAACGTGGTATTCCCTGCCGAGCTCCAACGTGTAGCTGCTGCTGACGACCGCTGCGGAAGGGCCGTTGCGGCCCTCCAGCCGGCATGTGATGCCGTCGGCGTTCATGTAAAGGCCAACCCAATTCAGGGTCGAGCTGAGATAGTTGGTCTCGCCGTAGAGCGCGACGATCAGCGCGTCCTGGTTGACGTCGGCGTCTGCGCGATACAGGCCGGCTACCGTCCAGGCGGAGTTCAGCGCCGGGACAGTGTGCCCCAGCGGTTCGTGGATGTAGACCGCCTGAAATCCGGCGTTGACTCGAATGGCCACTGATGTTTCCCCCGGCGGCCGTGGGGCTCAACGCCGATGGTTGGTGGTCAGGCCTGAGCCTTGGGCGCCTTGGCCTTGGCCCTGGCGGCTCGTCGCTTGGGCGCGGCCTTGAGTTCGCTCGCAATGAACGTCTTCAGCTCGTCCGTGGCGGCCACGACCTCCTCGATGGGTGCGTCGTCGTGATCGGTGATGAACTGAATGGCCTGCTTTGCCCGCTCGACCTTGTCTGCGATTTTCATGACGTGCCTTTCAGGGGTTGCCGCCGGTGAGCGTGAAGCCGGTGATCTGGACGGCTTGCGCCACTGCGATGCTGGTGTTGTCCAGGGTCATGTCGCCCCCGCCGCCCGTGGCCGAGACGCTGCCCTGCATGTGGCAGGTGGTGCCCGCGTTGTCCACGATTCGGAAGTGAGCCGCGATGCCAGCGGCGACGCCAGAACCTGTCCAGCTGCCGGCGAGCGCCTTCGTCCCGCCCGAGGCCGCTGCCATCCAGTCGGAAGGCAGGGTCAGCTCGGCCAGGAGGGTGCCTGACGCAGCGGCGGCGCAGTTCGCTGGCTGAGCACCCGTGCGGATTTGGAGCTTTGCCGTGGCGCCGGCCGCGGTTTCGAACGAATCAAGCCCAGCATTTCGGGCTGCGACAGAGAGTTGGATGGTCATGGAGGGCTCCAGTGCGGCGAGTGATCAGACGCCGGGTATGGTCAGCCCGCCCGATGAGCGTGACGCCGGAAAGTGATTGCCCCCGCCTAGAATCCGCCGATGGACAACGACACCTTGCGCATGGTTTTGGCCGCGGCCCTGGCGCCCCTCGTCTGGGCACCCGTGCACTGGCTAGTTGATCGACGCGCCGCCAAGCACGCCGCCCGCGACGCCGCCCGCCGGGTAGAGCAGCTGCAGCGCGCGGAGAACTTCGGGCGACAACTCGCGCGCCGCCTGCGCGGCCTGTCCGGCCGCCGGTGAGAGCGCCTGGCCGATCGCGCGCTCCGTGCGCATCGCGCCAGCTCGATCGGCAATCAGCCCGGCCACCGGGCCCACCACAGGGATACGCCCCACCGTGCTGCTGCTGAGCTGAGACAGCAGGTTCAACACGGCCGCGCCGGTGCCGCTGGTGTTGGTGCCATACCGCGCGCCCGCGGGAATGCTGTTGATGTCGCTGGCGACCTTGCCGGCCAGGTTCAGGCGCACGATCTCGGCAGGCGTGAAGAACACCTCGAGCTTCTGCCGTCCCATGGCGCGCAGCGTGTTGAGGTAGCGGTCGGCCGTGAAGGCCTTGTCACCGCTGGGGTTCTCGCCGAACGCCGCGCGCTTCAGGTGGTCGGCCACCTGGGCCCGGGCCTGCGCCATGGCGTCCGGGCTGTTCTGCAGCACGTTGCGCATCGACTGCACGTCGCCCACGTCGGCATTGAGGATGAAGCTGCGCACGAAGCTGTCCGGCGCCTCGTTGTCCAGCGCAGCCTTGAGCGCGGGCGTGGCCTCGATGGTGGCGAAGCGGTCGCGCGCGGCGCGGCGCGCCTGGTCAAAAGCGGCGCGCGCTGCTGCGCCTTCGTCAATCGGAGCAGCTTGCGGAGGGATGGCCGGGCCCAGGGCGGTGCCGGGGATGGGCGGCTGCGGGAACTCAACGCCGGCCGACAGCGCGGTGCCAGGCGGCGCAGGCGCCATGCGCGGCACCACATCCGTCACGCCGTCGTCAAATACCTCCCCTGCGGCGCGCGCCACGTCGTCGGCCATGCCTCCAGCTCCTGCTGCTGCCTGGGCCGGTGCGGTGGCCAGGGGCGTGCCGTGCAGCGCGTCGCGCACCACGCCCACGGCGCGCGCCCCCGCAGCGTCCCCTGCCCGCTCGGCCTTGCGCTGCGCCTGCGACAGCAGGGTGTCGATCTGCACCGCAGCATCCACGTTGAACGGCGCGCGGCCGTCGGAAATGGTGTTGAGCAGCGAACGCACCTCGGGCGGCAGGAAGGCGCCGAACATGCCTTCGTCCAGCGCGCGGTTGGCGTTGGTGCTGAAGGTGGCGCGCTCCAGGTCTGCGGCCCGGCCGGCGTTCATGCCGCGCGCGGTGGTGTAGAGCTCGTCCACATTGGCGCGCACCGGCGCGTCGGCCGAGCGCAGCGCGTCCATGAAGGTCTGGCCAGCCGTGACGCGGTCGGTGGCGTCGCGGGCCCCCATGTGGTCGAAGACTTCGCCAAGGCGCTGGTTCTGCAGGTTGAAGCGGTCGGCCAGGTCGTTGCCCATGCCGCGCGCGCCACGGTTGAGCTGCACGCCCGACAAGTTCTTCTCGTTGGCGAACTGCATGGGATCGCGGCTCATTTGGCCCATGGTGGGCGCCGCGTCGCCGGCCAGGCCCACGGCCTCGAACTGCGCACGGCGCACCATGGCAGCAGGATCCAGGCGCGCGCCGGTACGGCCCGCGTCCTCCACCTGGCGGCGCACCGACTGCAGGATCACGTCGGGCGCGTCCTGCAGGCTCATGCCCTGCGATTGCAGGATGTTGTTCACGCGGATGTTGACACCTTCGGGGGTGAACACCTGCCCGCGCGGGTCGGGAGAGGTCAGGGCCTGCATGCCGCGCGCGCCGGCCTGGGTGACTTTGGCGACGGCCGGGGTGAGCACGCCACCAGTGGCCGCGCCCAGGGCGGCTTGGCCTGCCTTGGCGCCCCAGAAGTTCTCCGTGTTATCAACCACCGGCTGGAACAGCGCAGAGACGGCGCCAGCGATGGCACCGCCTCGCGCGAGTTGGCCCACGGTGCTCGCGCCCTTGAGCGCCCCGCCGCCGACGTAGTTCACGGGGTTGATCAGGTTGCCACCGAGGCGCCCCCAGTCGAAGCCCGGATCCTCGCGCTCCCCCGTGATCAGGCCACCGAGCGTCGGAGGCTGCGAGGCGCGGCGCTGTTGGTCATACCCTTTGTTGACTCCCTGCACGATGTTGTCCACGCCCTGCACGCCCGAGGAGCGCGCCACCGGCAAGCCCTTGTCCGCCAACCAGTTGCCGGCGTTGTCCACCGCCCTCCCCACGCTCTCCGGCACCAGGCGGCGCAGCAGCTGCGCGCCGGCGTCGATCGGGTCGCGCAGGCCCATGGCCAGGCCGCTGGTGGGCGCCTCGACCTTGGGAGGCGCGGGAGTCGCAGGCGCAGCTTTCGGCCCGCCGCCGAAGTTCTGCTGCGCGTAGGCCAGCACATCCTGCTCGCTGGCGCCGTCGGGCGCGGTGATCTCGTAGGTGCCGCCGTCCGGGCCGGTGATCTTGAACTTGGCCATGGGTCACTCCACTCGCTGAATCGACCAGCCGCCACCGGATCCGCCGCCGGGGTCATCCCAGCCGCCAGATGCTCCGCCTGGTGCGGATGGCCGGGGCGCCTTTGGAACCAGAGCCTCAGCACGCCCGGCGGCGATCTCTGCCGATCGAATCACGTTGGCCAAACGGACCTTCTTGTCCGCCACCGTCTTCGGCTCGTCACCGATCTGCGGGAAGAAGGATTTCGCGTAGCCGCGCAGTTGCTCTTTGGTGTAGGCCGCGCCAGTGCCCAGCGTCAGCGCAGCGTCCAACATGTCAAGCTGCGCCGCTTCGATCTGCTGCCGCGTCTCCCCGGTGAGCAGGTTCGCGGGCGTGTCTCCACCTACGAGGGGAACCGCACGCACCGCCTCGGCGGCATATCCGGGCTTTGCGGCAGACGGGTTCGACTCCAGCGCCGCCTGCAGCTGAGCCTGCGAGCCACGAAGCCGTGCCAGCAGCGTGGCGGCCTTTCGTTCGCCTTCGCTGATGTTCCCAGCGGAACCGGATGGCTTGGCACCGGCAGGTTTCCCGTCCGGGCCGATCACAGCTCGCGCCTGGCCACTGCGCGGGTCGATCAGCAACAGGCCCTGATCGGTCTGCTGCAGCGTGCCCTTCGCGCCCAGCTCGCGCTCCTGATTGGTCTTTGCCGCGCTGGCGTAGCTGCTCGCCGCCGAGGCCCGCGAAGCGCCGGCCCGCGCCTTGTCGGCCTCGATCTCCGCCATGGTCTTGTCACCGAAGAGCGCGCGTAGGCCAGCGTTCGCGACACCCTGGGTGCCCGTGACCTGGTTGAGCGCGGTCCCCGTGGTGCCCACAGCCGCAAAGGGCGTGAACTCCTTTTTCCCGCGCACGGTGTTCAGACGGCTCATCAGCATGTCGTTGCCGCCGCGCGCCGCGGCCACAGCTTCGCCCATCACATCCTGATCCTGGTACTCGCCGACCGCCTTGGCGATGTTCAAGCTGTTGCTGTCGCCCACGGTCAGCGCGGTGTTGGTGATCCCAAGCGTCTGCAGGATTCGCGCGGCCGTGTCGTCCTGATAGATCTTCGGCGCAGGCAGCACTGGGCCCACGCCATCGGCCGGCGTCACGTACTGGCCAGGCATCTGGCCCGTGCGCAGGTAGTTGCCAAAATCCGGCTGCTCATGCAGCGGCACGCCGCGCGTGGTCATGGCCGTCTGCAGCATGGAGCCCGGGGTGGTGCGAGCTCGCTGGTCGGCCACCTCGCCGGCCTTGCCCTGGTAGAGCGCGGTCTGTGCGTTGCGCAGGTCCATCTGGCTCTGCGCGTCGCGCGCCTGCTCGGAGGCCTGAGCCGCCATTGCCGGCGCCATCGCGATCGAGCGGAACAGGTTGCCCACGCCGCCGGCAAGCTCCTGGCCACCGCCGCTGGCCCCGTTGGTCGCAAGTCGGAATCGCATCAGATGCCTCCTGCGTTCCAGGCCGAAGCCGAGCGGCGCCCAGCCTCCATGATGTTCGGATTGGCGTAACTGCCGAGCGATGGGGTGGCAGACTTTCCAGCGCCGACGCCTGACGAAGCCATGCGGCCCGCACCATACGCGCTCAGCGCGCCGCCGATCAGTTGCGAGCTCAGGCTCGGCGTCACCATGTTGGCTTGGTGTCCGCTGATCAGGTCCATGTTGGACGCGCCGTCCTGGATGCGGCCGATCTGCCCCGCAGTGTCGCCCAGGCCCACCGCCTCGTTGCGGCGAAGCTGGCCGGCTGAGCCGATGCGGCCCATGAGCTGAGCCAGCGTGCGCAGAGACTCTGTGCTTTTGGCCTTCTCGCGCGCCGTGGCGGTCAGGTAGTCGCCGGTGCCGGAGGCAGTGGGGATCGTGCTGCCCACCTGCACGCCTTGCGCAGTGATGGGCGTGCCCTCCACGGCCTGGCGGTAGTCGCCCTCCATGGCCTGGGCGATTTCCTGCTGCTGCTCGGCGCGCGCGTCCGGGTTGAACTCCGCAGCCTTCCGCAGCGCCACGTCGGTAGCCTTGTTTCGCTCGTTGAGCATCTCCTGCTGACCGGCCACGGCAATGCGCTTTTGCTTCTTCAGCGCCTGGTTTTGCCCGTGTGCGGTGATGGCCGCGCCAGCGAGCATCAAGCCAATGGTGATCGGATCCATGGGCTTACCTCACTTCCGTACGGTGCCGCCGTACGAATTGCCGGCGAAGAGGTTGTTGGAGTAGCCCGGCGTGCCGCTGCCCTGGGTGGTGCCCGAAGGGAAACGAGCCTTCAGCTGCTGATTGGTGAGGTACGCCTGCCCCATGTCGTCGAACAGGCGGCCTACCGTGGCGGCCTGCGACGTGGCGCGCGCGGTGTCTGCAGCAGCAGCCATCTGCCCCGAGGCCATCGCAGCAGCCGTACCTGTGTCCATGCCCGACTGGGCCAGGGAAATCAGGTTCTGGCGCGTCTTCTCGTCCACGCTTTGCAGGTCGGCAGCAGCGCCCTGCCCGGCCGCCGTCGCGCGGATCTGGCCCTCGCCGTAGCGCGTGGCCAAGTCACCGCTGGACTCAGCGTCCACCGAGCCACCGAGCAGCCCGGCGCGCGCGAGGCCGAACAGGTTCTGGTTGTTGGCAGACGTGAACTGCTTGTCCAGGTCGCGCACGGCGACATCGCGCGTGGCGTTCTGGATATCGGTGTACATGTTGCGCCGGCCCTGCCCGTTGAAGGTCTGATTGACCGTGTCGACCGCCGCCTGCACCCGACGCTGGCGTTCCTCTTCGTCTGCGCGCATTTGGCCTGCGCCGCCGTCGCCACCTCCACCCATGTCACACCTCGATTCTGAGAAGGTTGTATTCGTGCCCGAAGCCCAGGCCCTGAAGAACTCGGGTCATGGCCACACCTGCACACGCCTCGATTTGAGTTGCCCCGGATTCTTTGGCCCACGCCACGAACCCGGGCCAGAAAGACACTGCCGCCCCGGCCAGGTCCGATCCCGCCAGTGCCATGACATTGAGGCTCGTGCGCCGTGGGTAGTGCCGGAATTCGAAGACCATCGCCAGGAACGGGACCGCGTCTTCGAGCACCAGGACGGCGATGGCTCGGCCCGAGTGCACGAGATCGGCAAGGTCGGCGGTTGTCCACTCCCCGCGCGCGAGTCGCTGCACCGCCGGGTCGATGAGATGCGCTACCGCTTCCCAGTGCTGCTCCAGCAGGTCAGGCGAGGTGAGGAAGACCGCGTCCTTCACATCGTGCCCAAGTCGTCGAAGTAGATCGTGAGGCGGTTGACCTGCACCTCACGGTCGGGGTGCCCAATGAAGCGCAGTTTGAACTCCGTGCCGCTGGCCTCCACCGGGAGCACGTCGCCGTTGTAGGTCCAACCGGCGTCGGCGCTGCCGACCAGGATGGTGTCGGCGAGCTCACCGGTGCGACCGCCGTTGATCGAGACGTAGACCTCCACGGTGAGCACATTGAGGCCGTCGAAATCCAACCCGGTGAGTGCCTTGAGGTGGCCCGGCGCCTTGAAATCAAGCCACTGCGTCTCGGCCATGACGTTGGAGCTCTCGGTGTTGGCCTCACCGTCCTCGATGAATTCGTCGGGGCGCATCACGTACAGCGGCAGGTCGTTCTCGCGGCGCAGGTACATGCTGTTGCCCAGCTGCGCCCAGGAATTGATGTTCGCCGTGCCCGATTCACCCAGGCCATGCCACGCCCATGCGTTGAGTTTGGCCTGGCGGCTGTAGGTCCAGGCGGCCCAGCCGTACTCGCCCACGCGGGGCACGAGCGTGACGGAGCGCTGCGGGATCTGGCCTGCAGAGAAGGGGCGGTTCGAGAAGGTAGCAGCGCTGAACATGCTCAACCCTCCGTCCAGCGGCCAGGCGCTGCCACCCAGTACTGCGCCATGGGCGTCGCGGCCAGAGCGATCACCGAGGGTTGCACGCCGCCGTTGCTGAAGCGCGTCAGGCTCGCCGGGGACTTGGTGAATGGCTTGATCGGCAGGCCGACGTCCACGTCGGTGGGAAAAGCCGCATTCGTGAGCGTGGTGAGCGAGCGCACCCCGGATTCAGAAAGAAAAAGCAGGTCGCCGTAGAGCGAGACGATGGAGCTGTGGTGGCGCGTGCCCACGCCGTCGACCACCCGGTCAAGTGCCATGGCCGTTGGGTCAGGATCGATGCTCCAGAGCTGGATCGACTGGTCGGTGAAGACCGCCAGCTTGCCCTGGTATTGCCCGATGGCATAGGCGCGCTGGCCGCTCGCGAAGTGCTGGGACACGGGCAGAAACCCCGCATTGCCAGCGGCGGTCCAGTCGGTAGGGTCACCCACTTTGCAAAAGCGCACGGTCTGACCGTCGTCCGAGACCGCGAAGATGCGCCCGGCCGCCGTCACCATGATGCCGGCCTTGGGCATGTTGACGTCCACGATGGGTGTTGCGGTCACGACGTGCGTGTTCGTGTTCACAGCGAAGATCGCGGCGGGGTTGGTCACGCCGTCGTCGGGTGAGAGCACCGCCACAAACCCGTTGTTCCAACGAGCGACACCGCGCAGCCGCGCGCGCGCAGCCTCCGCAAAGTCGCCGCCCGTTCCCGTCGAAATGAAGGCGTACACAATGCGGTCGCCCGTGTCCAAGTTCACTACGGTGCTGGTGAAGCCGGTGCTGGCCACATCCCAGCACGAGAAGGTCCAGAGGTAGCCGGCGTTGGATTCCAAGCCCTTCCACTGCGGACCCAGCTGGAAACCACCCATGGCGGGCTTCCACTTCGGTCGACTGCGCAACCACCCGCCGGGCTGCACGTCCATGTTGATGAGCTTGCGCAGGCTGTTGGCCGGCGCCACCGTAGAGGGCCGCGCCAGCAGCAGCCCGCCGTCGAATCGATCGTAGGTGACGTCCGCCATCAGCCCACCTGCCGAAAGCCGTTGGCCGTGGCCACCACGCGCGGCCGCCCGGGTTCACAGGCCGTCGGCGGCAGGTAACGCCGGTTTTCCTTCTGCGCCACCTTCGCCTTGTAGAGCAGCGTCTTGAACGACTGGCCCGCGGTGTCCGCATCGGCCTTGCCGTAGTGCGCCTTGCCCAGCGCGATCGCATAGCCCAGCACCAAGCGGGCGGGACAGCTGGGCTTGTCCGTCGGCTGCGTAAAGCGCGTGAGCACGCGGTTGTGGTCGATGAACACGCGGTAAGTCTTGTCTGGGATGGGCCACACCTCCAGGGTGAAGATGCCGTCCACGAAGCGGGAGTCATAGCGCTGTGGGATGGCCCGCAGCGACTGATCAGCTCGCATGGCGTGGTTGATGCCCTGGGGAAGCGGCACACGCTCTGAATCGCCCTGCTCGATCCAAACCGTCTGCACACTTCCCCGGGCAATCGGCTCCGCCTCGTCGGAATCCCAGGGGTACTCGCTGGCATTGGCCGCCAGCGTGATGATCGAGGTCATGGGCAAGCCGTCGTCCAGCTGCTCATAGACGTAGTCGTTGGCCTCGGTCAGGATGTCGTTGAGCGCTGGGGTGTTGCCCAGCGTGGCATGTAGGCCACAGCGGCTGCGCAGCGTCTGCAGCATGGTCTGGAAGGTCTGTTGCGGCGGCAGGGTGCTCATCGGGTCTCCAGTTGCCGCGCGGTCGGGGCGGCGAGGTCAGTTCAATGGGTGGGGTTCGGCCGACGTCATCACCGCAGCTCGGACCAGGCGTTGACCACGGCGAACGAGGCGACGATGCGGTAGTTCTTGCCGGGGGGCACCACGAATGTGGCGTTGCCAATCAAGCCGGCCACGACCCCCACGCGACCGATGGTCACGCTGTCGATCTGGATCTCGGCGTTGTCGTTGGTGCCAGAGGACAGGGACGCCATGACCTCGATGGAACGGCCCGTGTTGTTCGGGTAGTTGGTATTGATGACGCGGGCTTGGGCTGCCCAGGCCTGGCCGATCCCCAACACCGTCGCACCAAGGTTGTCGGGCGTCACGCAGCGCGTGGCATCGGTGCCGGCCTGGGCCTCGCCATCGGTGGCCAGCTCGACGAGGCCCGCAGCGGCAGTCGTGGCGGCCGTGGTCGGTGCTGCGCCGATGGCGGTGCGAGCGGCAGCCGCGTCGACAGCCACTGCCACCGCATTGCCGACCGTTGTCAGTCCCAGGGAGTTGCGCCATTCCGAGCGCGTGGCGGCCGAGTTGGGTGCGGGCACGCCCAGGCCTACCAGCTTCGTGCCTGCCGAGAAGCTCACCGCCAGCCCACCGTTGGACGAGCCGCGCACCGTAGTGCGCGTGAGCTGATTGGCGGCCGAGTAGGTGCCCAGCCCGAACTCATACTCCCCGGTTGGGCGGCCCACATCGTCCACCGCCTCGATGTAGTACGGCACGGTGTCCGTCACCGCGCAGACCGACGTGAAGGCGCGAAAGCCCAGCACAGCTCCGGCGAGAGTGAAAGGGCCAGCTCCAGCGGAAACGCTGGATTCCAGCACGCGGTCGGCGATGACGTGGGCCATGGTCGGATCAGCTGCGGTTGGCGGCCGCGATCTCGGCCAAGATCTCGTCCTTCTTCATGGCCGGCTTGACCGTGTCGATCCCGTTGGCCGCGGCGTACTTCAGCAGCGCGTCCTTGGTCATCGTCAGCAGCTCAGCGTCCGCGTCCAGGCCTTCGGGGTTGGCGCCTGGCACAACGATTTCGCCGGTGCCGTTGAAACCGCCGAGGCTTCCGTCGTCTTCATCGGGCGCGTCGCCCACCTTCGCGGCTGCAGCGGCCTTGGTGATGGCACCCTTGAAGTTCACGCCATAGGCGGCCTCGATGGCCTGAGCGCCGTACTTGCCGACCAGGCGGACGGCCTCCTCTTCGACCGTGATGGCGGCCGGCGCGGTCTCGATGTCGCGCACCTCGACGTTGTCCTCGCCGAAGACAGCCTTCTGAATTTCCAGTTCGTGGGTTGGGACGGTCACCGGCAAGGTGGTCATGGCGTCACGCGACACGAGCAGTGCGACGGTGGCAACCAGAATTCGTTTGGTCATGGGGTTCTCCTGAAGTGGGAATGAGGAAGGCCCGGCGCGCTCGAAGCGGACCGGGCCCAGGCCGTCAGGCGACGACGATCACCGCGTTGGCGTTGCGGCGGTTGGTCTTCATCGCGCAGCGCAGATCGAGCGATGCGTACGTGGCGCGCACGTTGTGGGGCGGCGTGGGGTTGTAGACCGCCATCTCGTCGTCCTCATACTTCACGTGCTTGCCGTTGAGGAAGTAGCAGCGCTTCTCCCACAGGCTGGCAGCGACTGGTGCTTCGAGGGTGTCGAGCACGCTGAACACCGGATCCCACTCAATCTCCACGCCCTTGAAGAACAGGCCGGTGCGAGCGCCGGTGCCGGTGGCAACGTCGATCGTCTTGGGCTTGCCCGCCTCGGTGTTCTGCGTGAGGGTCAGCAGGTTGGCGTACGTGTCGATGAAGGTCGAGCCGGCGATGATCTTCGTGGGCGCACCGCCGTTGCGGATGCACGAACGCCATGCCGCTTCCATCGTGGCGCGCAGGGAGCCTGCGGCCACCGCACCGGCGAAGTAGTTGCGCCAGTAGGTCTTGGTGGCGGCGTTGATGCCGCCCACGGTGCCCACAGCAGGCGTGCGCGACACCAGTGCATCCAAGCCCACCACCGCATCCGCGCTGGCCGTGCCGTCGCGGTGAAGCTCGATGTCCAGCTTCTCGATGAAGCCGAGCTCGAGCGCTTCCATGTGCTCGGTAAGGATGTTGTAGAGGATGACCTTCTCGTTGGGCTCCAGCACCAGCTTGCCCTTGCTGGCCGGGTCCGGATCGACCCGGATGCCGGCTGCGAACAGCATGTCCCAGTCGAGGTACAGGCCGTCCAGGGCCACGCGCCACGGGAAGCTGGCCTGCGCCACGGTGGAGCGTTTGTTGAAGGAGCGGGCGGTCTCGCCGAACGACCATGCGAAGTTGCTGCCGTAGCCTTCGCGCACGTTCTCGACGGAGAACTGGCGAGCAGGCAGCAGGGTCTTCTTGGAGCCCATCAGCCATTTGATGAGCGGGCGGTCGGTGCCGATCTGATCGACCGGGCGGTTGCGCATGTAGTTGTCGAGCGCGGCGACGGTGACCGTTGCAAGGTCGGGTGCGGAAATGGGCATGACGCCTCCTGTGCAAAGTTGTTGAGCTCTGCACGCCACCCACCGCACCCTGTGGTTGAGGCTTTTTGCTGGTGCTGTCCTGCCGGCGGTGACCTCGGCTGCAACCTGGTGGACGGCACCTGCAAGGTGCTGAAGGCCGCGACCCCTTCTTGCTTGCGAATTCCTCGGCGTGTGCGCCACCCCTGAAGCGCCGGATGCGATCCCGGCTCTCGACTTACCTCTGGGGCGACTGCGGGACGGAGTGTCGGCCGCGTGTCAAGCCGCCCGGCCAAAAAGTGACGCGGGCGGCTTTGGCCTTCAGAGCCCGGCTGCCTCGAACGCGCTCTGCACCGCGTCCATGGCGCTCGCCGGCTGGGTGGTGATGCGCGCGCCGCTGGACACGTTTCCGGGACGCAGCGGTTGCGGAGAAGGCGCCGCGGCAGGCGCAGGCGCTGCCGGCGGCGTGAAGGCGTCGTACATCATCAGGACGGCGGCCTGCCACTGGTGAGGTTCGTAGGTGGTGACGAACTGCTGCAGCTTCACCGGGTCGGCCAACTGGCCCTT
>Ga0247823_10001849_pt1 | contig 17459 bp, 12 predicted proteins | sample 13C_PalmiticAcid_2_FD_192426 | JGI IMG/M metagenome (GOLD analysis project Ga0247823, IMG submission 192426) | Soil microbial communities from agricultural site in Penn Yan, New York, United States - 13C_PalmiticAcid_Day30 | ecosystem: Environmental > Terrestrial > Soil > Agricultural land... | reverse complement strand
GCGCGACTCTGCCCCGGGTCCTCGTCAACCGGGCCTATTATGCCGAGGTATCATCGGGGCCGCAGGACAAATCGAGCAAGGCCTGGCTTTCCGATATGCTCGCCAGCGCCAACTGGCTGGTGAAGGCGCTCGACCAGCGCCAGCGCACGATCATCAAGGTCGCGTCGGAAATCGTGAAGCAGCAGGAAGCGTTCTTCCGCCACGGTGTATCGCATTTGCGCCCGCTGACGCTGCGCCAGATCGCCGATGCGATCGAGATGCACGAATCGACCGTCAGCCGGGTGACGAGCAACAAGTATCTCAGCTGCGCGCGCGGACTGTTCGAGCTCAAATACTTCTTCACCTCGGCGATCCAGTCGGCGGATGGCGGCGACGCGGTGTCGGCCGAAGCAGTCAAGAGCGCGATCCGCGCGCTGATCCAGGCCGAGAATCCCAAGAAGATCCTTTCGGACGATACGCTGGTCGAGATGCTCAACTCCAAGGGCTTCGACATCGCGCGGCGCACCGTCGCCAAATATCGTGAGGCGATGGGCATCGGCAGCTCGGTCCAGCGCCGTCGGCAGAAGGCGCTGGAGGGGGCGGGTTAGTTTCTTTCGGGATTGGGGCTATTTGCTCCGGCCCGCTTCCGCCGCGATTGCATCGAGTTCCCGATCGAAGAGTCGCGCCGCCAGCAGCGCGGTCGCCGCCGAGCGGGCAAAGAAGTCCTTGGGGATCGCCGCGAAATCGTCGGTCGGCTTGTGATAGTCGGCATAATCCTCCACCCCGAAATAGGCGAAGGGGATGCCCTTGTGGTGGAACACCGAATGGTCCGACCCGTCTGTCCAGTCGTCGGTTCCTTTCCACGGCGGGCCGTCATGCCCCAGCTTGAGCGACACGGGCGCCTGTGCGGCAAGCTGCTCGAAGCGCGTGCGCAGGAAGGGGGAATGATGCGCGCCCGCCAGCCATAGCTCGTTGCGGTCGTTACGGCTCATCATGTCGAGGTTGAGGTTCATCGCGATGCGCGACAGCGGCACGGCCGGTGCCGCCACGAACGCCTTCGATCCGTAGAAGCCCTGTTCCTCGGCATCCCACAGCGCGAAGACCACGTCATGGACGGGGCGCTCGCGGGCAAACTGCCCGGCGATCGACAGGAGTACGGCAACCCCCGAGGCATTGTCGTCAGCACCGTTCAGGACCTTGCCGTCGCGGATGCCGAAATGATCATAATGTGCGCCGATCAGCAGCACGCGGTCGCTTGTACCGGATCCGCGGATGCGGCCGATCAGATTGACGCCCTTCAGCACATCGCCGTCATGCTCGGCTTCGAAGGGCTGCTCGAACCCGGTCAGGACCGGTTCGACACCGATCGTCCGCAGCCGTTCGATCAGATAGGCGCGCGCGCTGGCTGAACCGGGCGTGCCGACCAGCCTTCCTCCCATATCGTCGGCTGCAAGGATGCGGACATCGTCATAGAGCTGTTGTGGCGCAGGATCCGTGGTGGCGGTGGTCAGGCAAGCGGCGCCGGCGAGGGCAAGAAGTCGGGCGAACATCACCGCTGCTTTGCCTCCAGCTGCTTCTGCGGCAAGAAGAAAGCGCTGCGGTCCGCCGCTAGGCTAAGGGCAACCGTCAAATCCGCTGTTGCAGTCTGTGCTGTCCCCCGCCAAGCAACCTTCATGAGCAGTATCGGTATCTATGGCAGCCTCGGCCGGATGGGCGTGGCGATCCGCGACATTCTGGCGGAGCAGGGCGTCAAGTTCGCGGGCGGCGCTGATGCGACCGACGATCCCGCCACGCTCGCCGCGGCGGCTGATGCGCTGGTCGATTTCTCGACCCCCGCTGCACTCGAGTCGCATCTGGCGGCGGCGCGCGCGGCGGGTACGCCGATCGTGATCGGAACCACTGGCCTCACCGCGCAGCACCACGCGTTGATCGACGATGCAGCGCGTGACATCGCGGTGCTCCAGACCGGCAACACGTCGCTCGGTGTTGTGTTGCTGGCGCGGCTGGTGCGCGAGGCCGCGGCGCGGCTTGGCCCCGACTGGGACATCGAGATCGCTGAGATGCATCACCGCCAGAAGGTCGATGCGCCTTCGGGCACCGCACTGATGCTTGGCGAGGCGGCGGCGGCGGGGCGTGCGGTCTCGTTGGGCGAGGTGCGCGTCGCCGACCGTGCCGGCCTCACCGGCGCGCGCGCGGAAGGGACGATCGGCTTCGCCTCGCTGCGCGGTGGCACCGTGACCGGCGATCATATGGTCGTGCTTGCGGGCGCGGGCGAGCGGATCGAGCTTGCCCACCGCGCCGAGGATCGTGCGATCTTCGCGCGCGGCGCGGTCAGGGCAGCGCTGTGGCTCGCGGGCAAGCCCGCCGGGCGCTATACGATGGACGCGGTGTTGGGCCTTTGAAAAAGGCGGATATCTTCCATTTCTTCGAGCGGTTGGCCGCGGCCAATCCGCACCCCGAGACCGAACTCGAATCGGTCAACGATTATACGCTGCTCGTCGCGGTAGTGTTGTCGGCGCAGGCGACCGATGCGGGGGTCAACAAGGCGACCCGGCGGCTGTTTGCCGAGGTCGACACACCCGAGAAGATGGTCGAGCTCGGCGAGGAGGGCCTCAAGCAGCACATCAAGACGATCGGGCTGTTCAACGCCAAGGCGAAAAACGTCATCGCGCTCAGCGAAGCGCTGATCGCAGAGCATGGCAGTCAGGTCCCTGCCGATCGCGATGCGCTGGAAGCGCTCCCCGGGGTCGGCCGCAAGACTGCGAACGTCGTGCTGAACGTCGCCTTCGGTCAGGAAACCTTCGCGGTCGATACGCATCTCTTCCGCCTCGGCAACCGCACGGGTCTTGCGCCGGGCAAGACCCCGCTCGCTGTCGAGAAGAAGCTGGAGAAGAACGTCCCGCAGCCGTTCCGCCTCCATGCGCATCACTGGCTGATCCTGCACGGTCGCTATGTCTGCAAGGCACGGACGCCTGAATGCTGGCGCTGCAGCGTCGCCGATCTGTGCGCCTTCAAGCCCAAGACACCGGCGCCGAAGGGCTGGATGCCCGCCGCGGTTTAGCGCTGGCGCACCGCCATTTGCTTTGCTAGGCGCGATCGCCACGCACCCGTAGCTCAGCTGGATAGAGCGCTGCCCTCCGAAGGCAGAGGCCACAGGTTCGAATCCTGTCGGGTGCGCCAAAGACTTCAGCCATTTTCATCATTGCGACGCCCTCGCGCTCTCCGGTGAAATTCCGGTGTGGCGCTTGAGAACATCGTCTCGAGACAGCAAATCGAAGCTCTCCCATTCGGCCACGAATCGCCGCGCAGCGCTCTCGATCTGCGAGAGGCCGCCATAGGTTGCGGAGACGCCCAGCCGGTGAAGCCATGGGCCGGCGCTATGCGTCCGCGGTGAAGGCGTTCATCGATGGCGGTGTGGATCAAGGGTGGAAGCCGGCTCAGCGGCTAGACCCGGAGAGATTCAACTGACCCGGAAAGCAGAAAGGCCCGGCGCTGTTGCCGAGCCTTTCCGGCATGTCCTCATGCGGGTGTTATAAGATCTGCGAACAGATTCCTTGACCGGTTCCTCGGATTGTTCGGAGAGAACAACAACGGCAGTTGATCACTCAATAGCAGCCGCCAGATTGTAGTCTGAACAAACGGCGGGTTTCGGGATTTCGCGCGGCTCCGTGGAATGACCGCAATGCGGGCGCATGGCTGCCATGAGATGCAAGGAGGCATGCCGCCGCTTATTCGTCCGCAGCCAGCACGATCTCGTCACTACTCGCGGAAACGCGGTGCGCGATGCCGTTGAGTTCGATTGCCTTCACAAATCCCTCGACATCGCCCGCTTCGAACACGCCGACGATCTGCTTGTCGGGAATCCGGCCTTCCCGGAACGCCACCTTCCGGGTGGAGTAGCGATTGACCTCCGTCACCGCCTTGGTCAGCGGATCGTGCATGAAGATCAGGCGGCCGCTGGTCCAGCTCGTTTCCTTGGCCACATCGACCTGCCGCAGAGTCCAGCCAGAATCCGGGCTCACCGCCAGCTGACGCCCCGGCACCATGTCGGTGCCGCTGTCCGTGCCGCTGGTGGCGCCCTCGACCCGAACCTTGCCCTCCGCCAGTGTGACGATCATTCGCCCACCTTCAAAGCTGACCTCGAACGCGGTGCCGATCGCGCGGACACGCTTACCGCCCGCATAGACCATGAACGGGCGGTGGGGATCGTGCGCGACCCGGAAGAATGCCCGCCCGCGGAGCAGATCCAGCCGCCGTTCGGAGGCGCTGTCGTGAAGCTGCATCTCGGTTTCTGCGTCGAGGGTCACGATCGATCCGTCGGTCAGCGTCACGCGCGTGCGCTGGCCGGTACCGGTACGAAAGGCCTGATCCTGTCGATCTGGCCCGGCACCGGGCCGTAGCTGTGGGAAGGCGGTCCAGCCGACACCCGCCAGCAACAACAGCGATGCAGCGATGGCCACGCCGTGCCTGTACCACGCACGAGAGCCGGTCTCCGCAGCCTCGGGCTCCGGCGGAGCGGACAGCGCCGGATCTCCGGCGACCGCGCCGCTGACCGTCCAGGCGCGATCGACCCGCCGGTACGCATCGCGATGATCGCCGGACTGGTCGAGCCATTCGCCGAAGCGGCGTTCGTCGTCCGGTGTCATGTCGCCCGACAGCCGCAGGTTCAGCCAGTGCGCCGCCGCCGCGCGCAATTCCGGATTGCCGCTCATGCGTCGGTCTCCGTCGCTTCGGCGATGCGGACGATCGCGCGGTGCATCAATTCCTTCACCGACTCCTTCGAAATTCCCATGCGCTGCGCGATCGCCTGATAGGTCAGATGCTCGAAGCGATGCAGTTGGAACGCCTCGCGCGCGCGTGGCGGCAGGCTGACGATGGCGTCGAGCACGCGCAGATATTCCTCCCGCCCGATCGCGATCCGCTCCGGCGAGATCGTGTCGACGCGCTCGAAACCATCCGGCCACTCGTCGGGTGCCGGCCGCGCCGCCTGTCTGCGATACTGGCTGATAAGCACGTTGCGGGCAGTGGTGAACAGATAGCCTTCGACATTCTCGATCGGCGGGCCCGAGCGTGCCGCCTGCAACCGCACGAAGACATCCTGCACCAGATCATCGACATCGGCATCGGCGACGCGCCGGCGAAAGAAGCGGCGTAAACCAGGTCCATAGGTCGTCATCCATGCCGACAGATCAGGGTCCGGCCGCGGCGCGCTCACGGACAAGGAATGTCCTGTCGTGGCGGGGACGCGCCATGCTGCCCAAGAACGATCATCGATATCCCCTCAGCAACCCGGCTATAGATCCTAACGATCATTACCCAAAGGGGTGGACGCTGCCGCGACGAAACAGGGGGGATGGCGAGAGGAATCTTTTTTCGTCTGGCCGCGCGGACCCCGACACCATTATTTCGATACCGCGATCCCCCCGATCCATGCCGCCTTACGTCAAGGTAAATGATGCCCGGATCGGGTGTCGGGAAAAGCAGGGAAAACCTGCGACATCAGGATCAGGGGAGGGGCGGCCATGGGGTTTCGTGCGCGCAGTTTGAATCGGGTTTTGTTGGGCGGCATCGCGCTCGGGTGTCTGGCTCTGTCCGGCGGCGCCGCTTCCGCCCGTGAAACGGTCACCGAGTATCGCATCCCCGCCAAGTCGCTGAGCGAGGCGTTGCGCGATTTCGGCACGCAGAGCGGCATGACGATCCTGGCCGATGGCGCCCTCGTCGCGGGCAAGCGCTCCGCCGGCTATCGCGAGCGTGCCGACCCGGAAACCGCGTTGCGGATGCTGCTTAGGGGCACCGGGCTGAGCTTTCGCCGCGACGGCAATGTCTTCGTGGTCACCGCGGGAAACGTGTCCGCGCCCGCCATTAGGCCTCCGGTCCAGCAGGATGCCGCCGAGAGCGATGCCGAGATCGTGGTGACGGCGCAGAAGCGCGAGGAGCGGATCAACGACGTACCGATTGCGATTACCGCGCTGTCGTCAAAGGCGCTGGACGACCGCAAGATCGAGGGTGGCGCAGAACTGCTGCGCGCGGTGCCCAATGTGAGCTTCTCCAAGACCAATTTCAGCATGTACAATTTCTCGATCCGCGGGGTCGGGACGCAGTCGATCTCGGCATCGAGCGATCCGGCGGTGGCGGTGAGCTTCAACAACACGCCGCTGGTGCGCAACCGGCTGTTCGAGTCCGAGTTCTTCGATCTGGAACGGGTCGAGGTGCTGCGCGGGCCGCAGGGGACGCTGTACGGGCGCAACGCGACGGCAGGCGTGGTGAATATCCTCCCGGCGCTGCCGAAGCCCGATTTCGCGGCGGAGGCGAAGATCGAGACCGGCAGCTTCGACACGATGCGGGCGAGCGGGATGCTCAACGTGCCAATCACCGATACATTGGGCGTCCGCGTCGCGGGGATGATGACCAAGCGCGACGGCTTCGATTACAACAGCTTCTTCAAAACGCGGATCAATGGCCGTGATCTGTGGTCCACTCGCGCCACTTTGGCGTGGGAGCCCAGCGACCGCTTTAAAGCCAATGTCATTTGGCAGCATTTCGAGGAGGATGACAATCGGTCGCGGTCGGCGAAGCAATTGTGCACGCCCGACCCGGGGGCTTCAAGAATTGGCAGTTTCGAAATTACCGATCCCGGTCTTCGCGGCCGCATTAGCCAGGGGTGTCTGCCGGGATCCCTTTATGACGATGCGGCATATGGAAAGCCCAACAGCGCTGCGCTCGTTTATCTTTATTTTCCAAATGCATATATGACCGTTGGAAGTCGGCCAGAGGGCCGCGCAAGGGTTCCTATACCCGCGGTCATTCCTGATCCGATGGGCGGCGGTACGCAATCCCGAAATTTGCGTGAAATCGAATCCAACTACGATCCGATATTCCGTGCAAAAAATGATGTCGTCCAGTTGAACTTGGAATTCAGACCATCCGAAACCATGCAATTTATTTCACAAACGGCTTATTCCAGTGATAGATTCTATTCATCGCAGGATTATAACCGATTTGTTACCGATCCGATGTTCGCAGATTCATCTGCAGGTCCTATTTATGCCGGTACACGATTGATTGATCTGGAAAAGTATCCGGGGCCGACGCCGGGCGGTGTTTTTTGCGATTACCAGCTAGGTTGTTCAGATCGCATGGTGTCAGCCGATTTAAGTCGATCCAGAAATCGGCAATGGTCCCAGGAGTTCCGCCTGCAATCCAGTTTTGACGGGCCGTTGAATTTTCTGGTTGGTGCCAATTATCTCGATTTCAAGTCGCAAGATGATTACTATGTATTCAACAATATGTTCACCTATATCGCCCAATGGGAATATAGTAGAGCACCCACTACATCTTCTGTGCCTGGTTCGGTTCCCGGATGGGCATTGCGGCCATGCGATCTCGGCAATGAGGATAGGGAATGCCCCTATGTCGATACCAACCCGATCGACAGCCTGAACAATCAGGGGCACAATTATTTTCTGAGCCAGAACGGTGTTCATATCAGGTCGATGGCCATATTTGGTGAGTTATACTATAATATAAATGATAATCTGAAATTGACTGTTGGTGCTCGTTATACAAAGGACAAGAAGAGGGCGGACCAGGTCCCTAGCCAACTGCTATTAGGTGGAGGGCGCAATAGTCCGAGTGTCATAGCCGCCGGCGGTCCCGACACGCAGCAGGGCTCGCAGTTAGTTGGAGATATTACTGGAGGCCGTGCCAACAGCGGCTATCCGGCTCAGGATGATATCAATCTGTCATGGGGGGAATTTACCGGGCGCGTGGTGCTCGATTGGAAGCCGGATATCAGCTTCACCGACGACAGCCTGATCTACGCATCCGCGTCCCGTGGTTACAAGGGCGGCGGGGTTAATCCGCCCAGAATTGATTTCAACCCCAATGTGGTTCAGTTTCAATTCTTGCCGCAAACATTCCGTCCGGAATATGTCAATGCCTTTGAAATAGGTATGAAGCATAGCTTCAATGGCGGACGATTTACATTGAATGCGACCGGGTTTTTCTATGACTATAAGGATTATCAGGTTTCCCAGATTGTAGATCGCATTGCCTATAACGAAAATTTCAATGCGACGAGCTGGGGACTGGAGCTGGAGGCGGCGTGGCGCCCGTCGCGCGCTTTCCGCGTCGATGGCAATCTGGGCTACCTCCGGACACGATTGGGCAAAGGCGCGCAATCGATCGACGTGATGAACCGGACGCAGGGAGACCCCGATTGGGTGGTCTTGCGGCCCTGGCTGCAGGTGCCGTCCAACTGCATCGCTCCGCGTTCCATGGTTGAACAGGTCTTGAAAACGAATGCTGCCGGATTGGTCCCGAAGACGCCAGGTGAGACTGCGCTTATCTTGTCCAGCCTGTGCCCGGGTGGAGATCGTTATGGCAGCTGGAATCCGGCCAGGCCCGTCAGGGTTGGTAGCCTCAACTACTGGAATCCCGCCCGAGGGAACGCGCTTCTAAATCCAACCTATGGTATCACCTATGACCCTCAGGCTCCCTATAATCCCGCAACCGTGGGGGCGCTTGTGCCCTATGATCCCGCCAATCCGCAGGCCTGGCTCGGGAAGTCGAGTGGCGCTCCCAATGGGGGTCGCGGATTTTATGCGGACCTTGAGGGGAATGAGCTGCCTAATGCTCCGCGCCTGACGGCAAATATCGGTTCGCAATATACTTTCTTCATGAATGGTTGGGAGCTGACGTTCCGCGGCGACTATTATTTCCAGTCGAAAAGCTTCGGCCGGGTGTACAATACGGAGTTCGACAGGTTGCGGGCATGGGACAATGTGAATGTCGCGGTGACGCTGACGCGGCCCGAAAGTGGCTTTACGACGCAGCTCTATGTCAAGAATCTGTTCAACAAGTCGCCCATTACCGGCTTCTTTGTGAACAGCGATGACAATGGCCTGACGACCAACGTCTTCACGCCCGATCCGCGGATCATCGGGTTCAGCATGGCCAAACGCTTTTGAGTATGGGGTCTGCCGCCGCTGCCTTGCAACAACCCGTTCGGCATGCGGCGGCACCCCGATTGGCGAGGATCCAGCAGATCGATGCGCTACCTGTCTCGAAGTGAGCGGCAGTCATTTCCCGGCGCTGGACGTAGCCACATCCGCGGGTCTCGACGAGGGGCTATGGATCGGCCCGGCAAGTGTATCTCAGCAACCTCAGATGAGGCGAAGCGGATTTCCGACGTTTCGATTGCGGGCAAGGTGTTCCTTGGGGCGGACGACGTACGTCAGCGAACCGGAGCCTTAGCTTTGGCCTGTCTGTACAACTCACGATTCGTGTGTGGCCGAGCTTCTCACCCCATAGCTGCCGCCAGATGGTAGCCTGAAGAACGGCAAGTTTCGGGATTGTCTGCCGGCCAGCCGAATGACCGCTATCAGGGCGCGTACCTGTCGTTCTAGCCGCTCCACAATGATCCGCTCACGTATGCAGCGTGCCGGCGACCTCGAGAAAGGCGGAGATCAGCCGCGACTGCAGCCGATCCCGCCTGCATACGATATGGGCGTAGTTGAAGATCTCCGCATCCACGACCGGTAGCGCACGGATGCGCTCGTCGCCGATATATTCGGCGCTTGAGACGAAGCCGAACCCAACCCCACTCGCCACAGCCTCGCGCACAGCCTCGCGGCTGCCGATCTCCATCACGATCTTCGGCTGGACATGGGCCTTCGCCAGCGCCTCGTCGCTGGCGCGGCGTGTGTTCGAGCCATGTTCGCGCGCGACCATCGGCTGGCTGTGAAGCTCTGCGATGCGCACCCCATCGCGATCGGGGGCGAACAGCGGATGATCGCGGCGCCCGAACACGACGATCGCGTCCTGGCTATACTGCGAGAGCCACAGCCGCTCGTCATTCTCGACATAGGCAAGCACTGCGACGTCGGCTTGGAAATCCAGCAGATTGCGCAGCACCGCGTTCGAGTTGCCGATCGAGACCGAGATGTCGATCTGCGGATAGCGCGCGTGGAAGGCAACGAGCATCTCAGTCGCATGGAAGGGGCCGACCGCACTGACGCGCAACTGCCCGGTGCGCAGCTCGCGGCTTTCGGTCAGGAAATGACGGGCGTCGGCTTCGTCTGCCAGCATCCGCCGTGTGATCTGCTGTAGCTGGCGGCCGGCATCAGTCAGGCGCAGGCGCCCGCCGGTCCGCACGAACAGCTCGATTGAATACTCTTCCTCCAACTGACGGATCTGCGTCGTCAGCGTCGGCTGGCTGACGTTGAGCTGGTTCGCTGCGGCGGTGACGCTCTCGGCCTCGGCCACGGCATGGAAGGATCGGAGCTGCGTGTATCTCATAGGTTTTTTATATAGATGATCACCAAACTATCAATTTGATAATCAGCTACCCATCGTCTTCAAGCGTCGCACAACAGGATGCAGACGGAGGGGACCGAGCAGATGGCCGCAGCGTGGAAATACGCAAACCCGGTTGAAGTGACGCTTTGCGAGGATGCCGTTGCGGCGATTCGTGCGAAGGTTGCGGGCCGCAGCTATTGTCTCGTCACCTATAACGATCACCCCTATTTCGACGAGATGACCGCGGCGATCACCGCCGGGGTCGGCGCACCCACAGTGGTCGTCCGCGAGATCGAGGCGAACCCCAGTTTCAACGGTCTGCGTGTCGCCTGCCGGACCTTCGGTGTCGCGGTCACGCCACCCCAGGTGATCGTCGCATTCGGCGGCGGATCGGTGATCGATTCCGCCAAGGCGCTGGCCGTTTCGAACGGCGACTTCGCGAACGTCCAGAATTTCCTCGAAGGCCGCACCAGCGCGGATGCGGTGCAGGCGCTGCCGATCATCGCGGTTCCCACCACCTTCGGCACTGGCAGCGAGGTAACAAGCTGGGCGACAATCTGGGACACCGACGCGCGCAAGAAATATTCGCTTAACCGCCCCGACCTGTATCCCGAACATGCGATCCTCGATCCGGCCACCTCGCTCGGTGTGCCGCGCGGCCTGACGCTGGCGACCGGCCTCGATGCGCTGTCGCATGCGCTCGAGAGCATCTGGAACGTCAACGCCAACCCGGTCTCGGCCAACCACGCCGTGTTTGCCGCGACCGACCTGCTCGACGCGCTGCCAAGGCTGCTCGAGGATCTCGGCAATCTCGATTTGCGCACCCGGGTGGCGCGCGCCAGCCTGTTCGCGGGTCTCGCCTTCTCGAACACCAAGACCGCACTGGCGCATTCGCTATCCTACTACCTCACGCTGCACCACGGCACCGTCCATGGCATTGCCTGCTCGTTCAGCTTGCCCGCGGTGATGCGCAGTGTGATCGGGCAAGACGCGGCATGCGACACTGCGCTGAAGCGGATCTTCGGTGCGGATCTCGCCGCCGGGGCCGACCGCCTTGAAGCTTTGCTCAACCGCCTCGGCATCTCGACCGACGCAACCGACTACGGCGTGACTCGCGAGAACTGGCTCGCCGCCATCGACGACGCGCTCGCCGGAGAGCGCGGACGCAATTTCATCGGCACCCGCGAAGCCTTTCTGGCCAACGCCGCCTGAGGAGAAGTCCCAATGAACATGTCCACACCCATCGCGACCGATCTGTCCGTCAACGGCCGCACCTACAAACGCCCGGACCGTCCGGTCGTGGTTATCTGCCTCGACGGCTCGGAACCGGGCTATATCGAGGCCGCGATCGAAGCGGGCCTCGCGCCGAATCTTGAGCGCGTGTTGAAGACCGGTACCAACAAGACCGCGCTGTCGGTGGTCCCGACCTTCACCAACCCCAACAATTTGTCGATCGTCACCGGCCGCCCGCCCGCGGTCCACGGCATCTCCGGCAACTTCTTCTACGACCGTGAGGCGGGCGTCGAAGTGATGATGAACGACGCCAAGTTCCTGCGCGTCCCCACCATCTTCGCCACCGCGCAACAGGCCGGCCTCAAGATCGCGGTGGTCACCGCCAAGGACAAGCTGCGCACCCTGCTCGGCAAGGGGCTCGACTTCGCCAGCGGCACCGCAATCGCCTTCTCCTCCGAAAAGGCGGACCAGGCGACCAAGGCCGATAACGGGATCGAGGATGTGCTCGACTTTGTCGGCCTGCCCTTGCCCAGCGTCTATTCCGCCGACCTGTCGGAGTTCATCTTCGCGGCGGGCGTCAAGCTGGTCGACACCTTCCGCCCCGACCTCATGTACCTGTCGACCACCGATTATGTGCAGCACAAGTCGGCACCGGGCGCTTCGGCGGCGAACAGCTTCTACGCGATGTTCGACCGCTATATCGGTGAGCTCGACGCGCGCGGCTGCACCATCGTCATCACCGCCGATCACGGCATGAACGACAAGCACGACGCCAACCAGCAGCCCGACGTCATCTATCTTCAGGATGTGCTCGACGAAGCGCTCGGCGCGGGGGTTGCCCGGGTGATCCTGCCGATCACCGATCCCTATGTCGCGCATCACGGCGCGCTGGGTTCGTTCGCCACCGTCTATGTCGATGCGGACAAGGTCCAGCCGGTGATCGATGCCGCCAACGCCGCCGACGGCATCACCGTCGCGATCGATGCTGAGGAAGCGAGCGAGCGCTTCGAGCTGCCGATCGACCGCATCGGCGACGTCGTCATCCTTTGCGGCAAGAACAAGGTGCTGGGCACCACCGCGACGCGGCACGACTTTTCGGGCCTTACCGAACCGCTGCGCAGCCATGGCGGCCTGACCGAACAGACCGTGCCGCTCATCTCGAACCGCATGACCGAAATCGAACCCGGTCGCGTCCTGCGCAACTTCGACGCCTTCGACGTCGCCCTCAATCTGGTGCGCTGACCATGAACGCCAATGCGAATATCCAGCCGGTCCGACTTGAATCGATGCGGATCGCCGGCAAGCTCGTCCAGACCGACGAAGCGATCGAGGTCCGTAATCCCTATGACGGGTCGTTGGTCGGAACGGTGCCGATGGCTCGCCCCGAACATGTCCGCGAGGCTTTCCAGGCCGCCAAGGCGTTCAAGCCCGCGCTGACCCGCTACGAGCGCCAGCAGATCCTGCAGCGCACCGCCGAACTGCTGCGCGAGCGGCGCGAGAAGTTCGCTCGGCTGATCGTCGCGGAAACGGGCCTGTGCTGGAAGGACGGGCTGTATGAGGCGAGCCGTGCCTATGACGTCTGGTCCTTCGCCGCGCAGCTGACGATCAAGGACGATGGCGAGATCTACGCCTGCGACATCTCGCCGATGGGCAAGGCGCGCAAGATCTTCACAACGCGCGTGCCTTTGCTCGGTGTGGTCTCGGCGATCACCCCGTTCAACCACCCGCTCAACATGGTCAGCCACAAGCTCGCTCCAGCGATCGCGACCAACAACCGGGTGGTGCTCAAGCCGACCGAGCTGACCCCGCTCACTGCGCTGGCACTGGCCGACGTACTGTACGAGGCGGGGCTACCGCCCGAAATGCTGTCGGTCGTCACCGGCAACCCGTCGACCATGGGTGACGCGATGATCACCGATCCCGATGCGGATCTCGTCACCTTCACCGGATCGGTCCGCGTCGGCAAGCACATCGCCCATACCGCGGGCTACAAGCGCAAGGTGCTCGAGCTGGGCGGCAACGATCCGCTGATCGTGATGGAGGATGCCGATCTCGACAAGGCGGCCGAGTTGGCGGTGGCGGGAGCCACCAAGAACTCCGGCCAGCGCTGCACCGCGGTCAAGCGCATCCTCGCCGTCGAGGCGATCGCCGACGACTTCTCGAAGCTGGTCGTCGAAAAGGCGAAGAAGCTCAAGAGCGGCGACCCGATGGACCCATCGACCGATGTCGGCACGGTCATCAACGAGCGTTCGGCGATCCTGTTTGAGAGCCGCGTCAACGACGCGGTCGCGCGCGGCGCGGACGTGCTGCACGGCGAAGCGCGGAAGGGGGCCTTGTTCGCGCCCACCGTGGTCGATCACGTCCCGGCCGATTGCGAGCTGGTGTTCGAGGAGACGTTCGGCCCGGTGATCCCGATCATCCGCTGCCCGAACGACATCTCCGAAGTCATCCGCATCTCGAACTCGACCGCGTACGGCCTTTCGTCGGGCGTCTGCACCAACCGGCTCGATTATGTCGAACGCTTCGTCGCCGAGCTGGAGGTCGGTACGGTCAATATCTGGGAAGTCCCCGGCTACCGGATCGAGATGTCGCCGTTCGGCGGGATCAAGGACTCCGGGCTCGGTGACAAGGAGGGCGTGGTCGAGGCGATGAAGGGCTTCACCAACGTGCGCACCTGGTCGATGCCGTGGAGCGTCTGAGCTAGAACCAAATAATTGTAATAAAACGATAATAATGGTGCGCCGTGGCAATGCCACCGGAGGGATGCGTATGAACTATGTTCAACAGGGCGGTATGACCGGCCAGGTTTCGTCCGGTGAACAGCCGGGTTTTCGCAGCGCACAGCGGCGGATGCTGCTCGCCGCGATGTTCTGCTACCTGTTCTTCTATACGGGCCGGCAGACCTTCGGCTTCGCCATCCCCGGCATCCAGGCCGAGTTCGGCGTGTCGAAGGAGACGCTGGGCTGGGTGAGTGCGGCGCTGCTGTGGTGCTATGCGATCGGACAGGCGATCAACGGCAATATCGGCGACAAGTTCGGCGGCCGCCGCGTGATGAGCGCCGGCGCGATCCTCTCGTGCATCGCCAATTGGGCAGCGAGCTTCGCAACCGGTGTTGTCAGCCTCGGCGCGCTGTGGGGGCTTAACGGCTATTTCCAGGCCTTGGGTTGGGCGCCCGGCAGCCGTCTTCTGTCCAACTGGTTCGGCAAGCACGAGCGCGGCAAGATCTTCGGTTTCTACGTCTTTGCCGCGGGCATGGCGTCGGTGCTGTCGTTCGTCACATCGATCGTCGTCGTGCACACGCTGGCGCTCGACTGGCGCTGGATCTTCCGCCTGCCGGTGCTGCTGATGCTGGTCGGCGGTATCTCCTTCTATCTCATCGCCCGCGAACGCCCCGAGGATCTCGGTTTCCGGTCGCCGCATGACGATGATGATGACTGCGCCGCCGATGCCGCGGTCGCCGACGACGAGGGGTCGTGGCAGCGCTACAAGGCGGTGCTGTCCAACTGGCGGCTGCTGCTCGGCGGCCTCGCCATCGGGTTCCAGAACGCCGCGCGCTACGGCCTGATCGTCTGGGTCCCCGTGCACTTCCTCGGCGGGAGCGGCGACGCCGCGCCAGCGAACAGCTTCATCGATCCGCAATGGATCGCGGTCGCGCTCCCCGTCGGCATGGCGATCGGCGCGGCCACCAATGGCTGGGTCTCCGACAATGTCTTCGGGTCGAAACGCTATCTCGCGATCGTTCTCTACATGGTGCTCGCGACGATCACCTCGCTGTTCATGTACACCATCCCGACCAGCCAGGTGTATCTCGGCCTCGCCACGCTCTTCCTGTGCGGCTTCTTCGTTTACGGTCCGCAATCGTCCTTCTGGGCACTCTGCCCCGATCTGGTCGGCAACAAGCGGTCGGGCACCGCCGTCGGGATCATGAACTTCTTCGCCTATCTCTTTGCAGGGCTCGGCGAACCGCTGATCGGCGGGTTCATGGATACGCACCACGACACCTCGCTGGTATTCCTGATCGTCGCCGCAGCCAGCGCCGCCAGCGCGACGGTGGCGATGTTCATTCGCCGGTGATTCCCCCGGGGTGGACCGGGTTCTCCCGGCCCGGTCCGCCCCTTATCGTTCAGTTCCGCGTCGCACGCCCGGCCTTGGTTGCGCGCAGCGTCTCGAAGAATGACGCGATGATCCGGCTGCGCCGCCGTTCGCGCAGACAGCAGACATAGATATGGGTCAGGACGGGTGAGCCTGCGATCGGCAGCGGGTGGAGCTGCTCGTCGGGGATATACTCGGACTCGGACACCGTTCCGATGCCCAGGCCGCGGATCACCGCCTCGCGGATCGCTTCGCGGCTGCCGATCTCCATCGCCACACGCGGCATCGCGCCGATCGTCGCGAACCCGTCTTCCAGCGCGCGCCGCGTGGTCGATCCGCGCTCGCGCATCAGCAGTTTCTCCTCGGCCAGGCTGGTCAGCTCGATCGTCCGGAGCGCCGCCAGCCGGTGGTCGCGCCGGACGAATGCGATCACCGGATAGCTCGCATAATGTTGCACATGGTAGCGATCGTCGTCGGTGTCTCGCGCCATGATCCCGACGTCGCATCCATAATTGGCGAGCTCGCGCAGCACCGATTCGGAATTGCCCAGCGCCATCGACAGAAACACGTCGGGATAGCTGGCATTGAATGTCTCGATCATCTCGATGACGTGGAACGGGCTGACCGCGCCGATCTTGAGCGACCCGCTGCGCATCTGCGCGCTGTCCTTCAGCATCATCGCCGCATCGTCCTCCAGCCCCGTCATCCGGCGCGCAAGGTCCAGGAACTCGCGACCGATCTCGGTCAGCTCAATGCGACGCCCCCGCCGCTCGAACAGGCGGATACCGTGCTCCTCTTCGAGCGCCTGGATCTGCGAGGTGATCGTGGTCTGGCTCATGTTGAGCGCGCGCGCCGCGGCGGTGAAGCCATTGTAGCGGGCGACGGCGACGAAAGCGCGAAGCTGAGTCAGGGTCATGCAGGTTCATCCATCGAAATTCTCGTTCCATATATCGGTAATGCACGTCTATTTCGACATAAATGAGCCATGCTAGCTTCCTAGAAACATCGACGAAGCAGGACGCTGGAGCCCGCCAATTCCCACGTCGGGGCGACGGGGAAATGACGTTCCTATCGGGCTGGATTTGTCGAGATTACAGGAGGGGACAAATGGCAATTCGTCATTCGATTCGTTGCGGCACCGCGATTCTGGCCGTGTTGGCGCTGACCGCTGGCGCGCATGCACAGATCGTCGAACAACCCGCCGATGTTGAGGCGCCGGAGGACACCAAGGAAGTCGTCGTCACCGGCTCCAACCTGCGCCAGGCGCAGGAAGGCGCGCTGCCGGTCACCGTCATCGACCAGTCCGAAATCGACCTGCGCGGCGGCTCCACCGGCGCCGACCTCTACGAAACCCTGCCGTCCGCCGCCCCGCCCGAGATCAATGAGGGTACGATCGCATCCCAAGGCGCGCGCGGCGACGTTTCCTCCCCCGATCTTCGCGGCATTGGCGCGGGCAGTACGTTGCTGCTTATCAACGGCCGCCGCCTCGCGCCGCACCCGATCACCGGCACCGATCAGGGCGTGCCCTCGCTCTCGGCCAACGCCAATGTCGTTCCCACCTCGCTGATCTCGCGGGTCGAGGTGCTGCGTGACGGTGCCTCGGCGATCTACGGTTCCGATGCTGCCGCGGGCGTGATCAACAACATCATCGATCCGGGCAAGGACCGCGGCCGGATTTCGATCGAAAGCGCGATCACCGACGATGGCGGGGCCGACGAGTTCCGCATCACCGCGGCCAAGACCTTCCAGTTCGGCCATACCTCGATCGGCGTCTCTGCGGACTATTTCGATCGCAACCAGCTGCTGTTCGGCGACCGCAAATGGGGTTCGCAATCCGACCTGCGGCGCACGCGCGA
>Ga0247823_10001848_pt1 | contig 17473 bp, 22 predicted proteins | sample 13C_PalmiticAcid_2_FD_192426 | JGI IMG/M metagenome (GOLD analysis project Ga0247823, IMG submission 192426) | Soil microbial communities from agricultural site in Penn Yan, New York, United States - 13C_PalmiticAcid_Day30 | ecosystem: Environmental > Terrestrial > Soil > Agricultural land... | reverse complement strand
GGAAGCCCTCGGTATAGAGCTTGAAGTGATGGATCAGCGCTTCCATCGACTGCTTCATCTCGGCGCGCTTGGGCGGCACCACCTTGCGGTCGAGCGAGGCGATCGGGCCGGACGGCATCTCGTTCAGGCACTGACGCATGATGCGCGCGGACTGATAGACTTCCTCGACGCGGACCATGAACCGGTCGTAGCAGTCGCCGCGGGTGCCGACGGGGATGTCGAACTCCATGCGGTCGTACACGTCATAGGGCTGCGACTTGCGCAGGTCCCAGGGCAGGCCGGCGCCGCGGATCATCGGGCCGGAGAAGCCCCATTTGATCGCGTCCTCACGGCTGACGATGGCGATATCGACGTTGCGCTGCTTGAAGATGCGGTTCTCCGCGACCAGGCTGATCGCATCGCCGAACAGCTTGGGCAGGCGCGTGTCGAGCCAGTCGCCGATGTCGGTGAGCAGCTTGAGCGGCACGTCCTGATGGACGCCGCCGGGGCGCAGGTAATTGTGGTGCATGCGCGCACCGGACATGCGCTCGAAGAAGTTGAGGCAGTCCTCGCGGATTTCGAACATCCACAGGTTCGGCGTCATCGCGCCGACGTCCATCACATGCGAACCGAGGTTGAGCATGTGATTGCAGATGCGGGTCAGCTCGGCGAAGAACACGCGCAGATACTGGGCGCGGACCGGCACTTCCAGATCGAGCAGCTTCTCGACCGCGAGGACGAAGCTGTGCTCCATCGCCAGCGGCGAGCAATAGTCGAGGCGGTCCATGTACGGGAGCGCCTGGGTATAGGTCTTGTATTCGATCAGCTTTTCGGTGCCGCGATGGAGCAGGCCGACATGCGGGTCGATCCGCTCCACAATCTCGCCGTCGAGCTCGGTGACGAGGCGAAGCACGCCGTGCGCCGCCGGGTGCTGCGGGCCGAAGTTGATCGTGTAGTTGGCGATCTGGGTGTCGCCGACAGTGGGGTCACTGGCGTCGGTGATCCCTGCGATTTCGTCGAGATACTGGGCCATTACGCTTCACCCTCCCCCTTCTTGGCACGCGGCTTTGCCGGGGCCTTGCGGGGCTTCTTCACAACATCCGGATCGGCGGGCTTGGGGCCGGCGTCGGGCGACGCCTTGCCGATGCCGGTATCCTTGGGACCATCGCTGGTCTTGGGCTTGCGCACGCGCGCCTTGACCGGCTTGGCGGCGTCATCGGCCTTGACGATCTGATCGGCGGTGAGCGGCGTCGGCGCGCCCTTTGCCTCGGGCACGGCTGCAACGGGCTTCGCTTCGGGCGCCTTGGCGGGCGCGGGCGCCGGCGGCGCAGCAGCGGGAGGCGCGGGCGGCGCCTTCTCGTCGCCCGGCAGCACATATTGCGCGCCTTCCCACGGGCTCATGAAGTCGAAGTTGCGGAAATCCTGCGCGAGCTGGACCGGCTCGTACACGACGCGCTTGGCCTCTTCCGAGTAGCGCAGCTCGACGAACCCGGAGAGCGGGAAGTCCTTGCGCTGCGGATGGCCGCGGAAGCCATAATCGGTGAGGATGCGGCGCAGGTCCTCATTCCCCTCGAACAGCACGCCGTACATGTCGTAGACTTCGCGCTCGAGCCAGCCGGCGACCGGCCAGATGCCCGTCACCGACGGCACCGGCTTCACCTCGTCCGTCGTCACACGGACGCGGAGGCGGTGGTTCCGCGTGTAGCTGAGCAGCATGTAGCAGACGTCGAAGCGCTCGGGCCGCGCGGGATAGTCCACGCCGGCGATTTCCATCAGCGCCTGATACTCAAGGCCAGCGGTGTCACGCAGCGCGATCATCGCATCGACCAGCGAGTCGCGCTTCACGGTCAGGTTGATCTCGCCGACCAGATCGGTCGCCTCGACCAGTCTGTCGCCGAGCACCGCCTGCGCAGCCGCGATCACGCCGTCATTGGCGGCGTATTTCGGTGCGGGCGCCCTCACCGCGTCACCGTGCCCGAACGGCGGATCTTCCGCTGGAGTTGCATGACGCCATAAAGCAGCGCCTCGGCGGTCGGCGGACAGCCGGGGACATAGATGTCGACCGGCACGATGCGGTCGCATCCGCGCACGACGCTGTAGCTATAGTGGTAATAGCCGCCGCCATTGGCGCAGCTGCCCATCGAGATGACGTATTTCGGCTCCGACATCTGGTCGTAGACGCGGCGGAGCGCCGGGGCCATCTTGTTGCAGAGCGTGCCCGCGACGATCATCACGTCCGACTGGCGCGGCGACGCGCGCGGCGCAGCACCGAAGCGCTCCATGTCGTAGCGCGGCATGTTGACGTGGATCATCTCGACCGCGCAGCAGGCGAGACCAAAGGTCATCCACCACAGCGAGCCGGTGCGCGCCCACTGGAACAGATCCTCGGTCGAGGTGACGAGGAAGCCCTTGTCGTTGAGCTCGCCATTGAGGTCGCTGAAGAAGCCCTGATCGGGCTGGACGACCGAACCGCCCGCGGGCGGCATGAGGATGGAGGAAGTCTGGTTCACGTCGGTCATTCCCAATCCAGCGCCCCGACCTTCCACGCATAAGCGAGGCCGATCGCCAGTTCGCCGATGAAGATCATCATGGAGATCCACGCCGCCCAGCCGAGGTCGAACACGCTGACCGCCCAGGGATAGAGGAACGCCGCTTCGAGATCGAAGATGATGAAGAGGATCGCCACCAGGTAGAAGCGCACGTCGAACTGGCTGCGCGAATCCTCGAACGCGGGGAAGCCGCACTCATATTCGGTGAGCTTTTCCGGGGTCGGCTGGTGCGCCCCCGTGAAGCGCGCCGCGATCATCGGCAGGAACACGAAGGCGCTCGAAAGCACCAGGGCGACCCCCAGAAACAGAAGGATCGGCAGATATTGCGTCAGATCGACCAAGACGGCTCTCGCGGTTGCGGAATCTTGGGGCCGCTTTAGGCCGATGGTCTGGGGGCTTCAAGGGCGGAAACTCTTGAGAATCACTCGCAACTGGACGCGCGCCGGGCGGGCGTGTATTATCCATATACGACAGTTCATAGCGAACCGTTGGCGGGGGAAAATCGATGTTCCTGATGATCGCGGCTGCGGCTGCGCTGTCCATGCCGGCTTCTGCGCAGGATGCACCACCGCCCGCCCCGCCAACCGCCGTTCCCGCAACCGTCACCGAAACCGCGATTGCAGGCTTCCCCCGTGCGCGGCTCTACAGCCTGCCGGGCGCGGCGGCGCGCCCTGTGGTCGTCATCCTGCCCGGTGCCGAGGGCGGCGACGGCGCGGGCAAGAGGTTCGGGCCGGTGCTCGCGCGGCTCGGCTATGCCGCGGTCAGCCTGCCCTATTACTCCCCCGCCTGGGGGCCGACGATGCCGCCGCCGGAATTTCCCGACCTGCCCGGGAGCTTCGTCGATATCCGCGTCGACCAGCTCGCGACGCTCCGCGCGGCGCTGGCGAAGATGCCGGGCGTCGATGCCGGGCGGTTCGGGCTGTTCGCAGGGTCGAAGGGGGCGGAGTTCGCGCTGATCGCTGCGAGCCGGTACGACTGGATCGACGCGGTCGTGGCCTATGCGCCGTCCGACCTGGTGTGGGAAGGCTGGGGGCTGGAGACGATCAAGGCGGAGGGCACCCGCTCCTCATTCGCCGCGGACGGCAAGGCCCTGCCCTTCATGCCCTATCGCGGGTTCACCGAGGGGTTGCTCAACCCGGCCAAGGCGGATCTGCGCGCGATCCATGAGAATGGCCGCGCCGATCACCCCGAACGCGAGGCCGCCGCGCGCATCCCGGTCGAGCGCTACCGCGGCAGGCTGATGCTGGTCGCGGGCGATGAGGACAAGCTCTGGAATTCAGGCCGGATGGCCCGCAACATTGCGGCATCGCGGACCAAGGCGGGCCTCGGGACCGAAGCCCTGCCCTACCCCGAAGCCGGGCACGATCTGGGCGGCGGGTCCGCCACGCCCCGCGTGGACCCGCGCGGCGGCGGCACGCCCGAGGCCAATGCCGCGGCGCGCGCGGATGCCTGGCCCAAGGCGATGACGTTCCTGAAGGATGCGCTCAAGCCCTGACCGGCGTCAGGGCAGATCGAAGGCGACCACCGTATCGGCGCCGCGAGCGGGGACCTCAGGCTTGCTTGCGGCGGGCCACCCGGCATCGGCGACGACGAGCAGGCGCTTGCCATCGACCGCAAGCTGAGTCGGATCGGCGAGCGGCGCGCCGCGATGGACCACGGTCACGTCGATCTTGATGCCATCGATGCGGAAACGGATCAGCGATCCTGGGCTGCTGCCGTTATGGACGCCGTAATAATCCTCGCCGACGCGAACGAGACCGTCGATCCCGAGCAGCGGCTTGCCATCGGCCTTCGGCAGCGGCAGCCGCGCCTTGCTCGCGAGGTCGATCACCGCGATGCCGCGGCCGTAATCGGCGACCAGAAGATATTTGCCGTTCGACATCAGCGCCGTGCCCTGCGCCGAGCGGCCGGTGCCGGGCGCGATCAGCGTTTCGAGCGTGCTGGCACCGCGGTCCAGACGATAGACCGCGCTGTTCTGACTGTCGGAAACGAACACGCTGCCGCCGCCGACCGAAACATCATCGGGATGGAAACCGGGGCCCGGCGACAGCTTCATCCTGAGCCGCCCCTTGCGGTCGAGCGCGACCAGCGCGCCGGACTCGCAGCGCGCGATTGCCGGCAGCCGGGGGCAGTCGGTCGCGATCCACAGCCACTGGCGCGCAGCGTCCCAGGCCAGCCCCATCGGATGCAGTGTGCCGGCCGGCATCGCAAACCGCCCGGCCTTGCCGCGATCGTGCGTGAGAATCGTGCGATCGACCACGCTCGACAGCCAGACGGTGCGGCCATCGGTGGCGATTCCCTCGACCACCGCATGCTGTGCGGGGACCGAGATCAGCGTCGGGGGCGCATCCGCAGTGCCGGCCAGAGCCAGCAACAGCGCCGCGCCCGCGCGGATCACCGCAGCGAGCTCGCCAGCAGCTTGTGCAGCTTCGAATGAAGCTGGTCGTTGGCGGCGAGCACCTGGCCCTTCGCCAGCACATTATCCTGTCCGCGATAATCGGTGATGAAGCCGCCCGCTTCCTTGACGATCAGCAGGCCCGCCGCGATGTCCCATGGCTTGAGCTCGCTTTCCCAGAAACCGTCGAACCGGCCTGCCGCGACCCAGGCGAGATCGAGCGCGGCGGCGCCAAAACGGCGGATGCCGGCAACCTCGGGTGCGATCGCACCGAAGATGCGGCTCCATTCGGCGAAATTGCCATGGCCCATGAACGGGATGCCGGTGGCGATCAGCGAATCCGCCAGATCCTTGCGTGACGAGACGCGCAGCCGCTGGTCCTGAAGCCAGGCGCCGCGGCCCTTTTCGGCCCAGAAGCTCTCATCGGTGATCGGCTGGTAGATATAGCCGTGGGTGATCTCCGGCTTGCCCTGCGCACCGAACGGATCCTCGACCGCGATCGACATGCAGAAATGCGGGATGCCGTGCAGGAAGTTGCTGGTGCCGTCGAGCGGATCGATGATCCAGCGCGGCTTGTTCGGGTCGCCCTCGATCACGCCGCGTTCCTCGACCAGGAAGCCCCAGTCTGGACGCGCCTTCTGCAGTTCCTCGATCAGCGTGTCTTCGGCGCGCTTGTCGGCGATCGACACGAAGTCGGCCGGCCCCTTGCGGCTGACCTGGAGGTGCTGGACCTCGTTGAAGTCGCGCCGCAGCCGCGGCCCCGCCTTGCGCGCAGCGCGTTCGATGACGGTGATGAGGCCGGAATGCGAAACCATCAGACGGAGCCTTTACGTTCAATCACGAGGATACGGGCCTCGCCCCGGGGATGCGCGACATGTTCGTCGCCGACATCGGCGGCGAAGATATCGCCGCTGTTCAACAGCGCGCTGCGTTCCTCGCCTGCCACCCGGTATCGCATCTCCACGACACCATCGAGGACGAGGAACACTTCGGCGCCGTCATTGACATGCCATTGATAGGGCTGGTCCGTCCAATGGAGACGGACGCTGGCCCCTTCGATCTCGGCGATGTCACGCGCGCCCCAGGCGCGGTCGGCGCGGAAGCTGCGCGCATCGCTGATGATCGTTGGCATCGGTCCTCAGTCCGCGCGGCGGACGTAAGCCTGCTCGTACACGTCGACGACGATGCGCGTGCCCGCGCCGATGTGCGGCGGGACCATCACGCGCACGCCATTTTCGAGGATCGCGGGCTTGTAGCTCGACGAGGCGGTCTGCCCCTTCACCACGGCGTCGGCCTCGACGATCAGCGCCTCGATCGTGTCGGGCAGCTGAACGCTGATCGCTTCGTCGTCGTACAGTTCCATGACGACGTCCATGCCGTCCTGAAGGAACGCCGCGGCGTCACCCAGCAGGTCGCGCGGGAGCGTGGTCTGATCGTAGGTGACCTTGTCCATGAAGACGAGGCCGTCGCCCTCGGCGAACAGGAACTGGAAGTCCTTGGTGTCGAGGCGCACGCGCTCGACCGTCTCGGCCGAACGGAAGCGGACGTTGTTCTTGCGGCCGTCACGCAGGTTCTTCATCTCGACCTGCATGTACGCGCCACCCTTGCCGGGCTGCGTGTGCTGGATCTTGACCGCGCGCCAGATGCCGCCTTCATATTCAATGATGTTGCCGGGACGGATGTCCACGCCGCTGATCTTCATGGGATCGAACCTACAGTGCTGAGAAAGAACAGGCGCGCGCCTTAGCGGTCCGGAGCCCCGCCCGCAAGCAGCGGATAGGGATCGACCGGCACGCCCTGCCACCACCCCTCGCCCGGCGCCATCCGCGCCACCGCGAAATGGAGGTGATGATTGCCCGTTCCGGCATTGCCGGTATCCCCGACATAGCCGAGCGTCTCGCCTTCCCGCACCGCCTGCCCTTCCGATATGCCGGGCGCGTAGCCGCGCAGATGCGCGTAGTAGAGCATCCAGTGGCCGGTGCGCTGATAGAGGGTGATCCCGCCTCCCCCTTTCGAGAAATAGAGCTTCTCGACCGTGCCGTCGGCCGCCGCGATCACCGGCGTGCCTGCGGGCGCCATGATGTCGAGTCCCTGATGCGGGCGGGCGCCCCGTGCCTCACCCCAGTTGCTGCGAAGCCTGGCGATATCGACCCCCGCAACGGGAACGATCAGTTCCGGCGGCTCGGTTTCCTGCGAGACCGGTGGCGTTTCGGATCGGGGTTCGACGATGCGGATCGTCGCGACGAGAAAGGCGGCAGCACCGGCAAGGCAGGCGAACAGGCTCCAGCCGATGACCCGCGGGAGGTTCATTCCTGAAAGATCACCGCCGTCCTCGGCTCGACCATCAGCGCGAGCCGCGCGGCGTCCCAGTTCGTCAGGCGAACGCAGCCATGGCTTTGCGTCCGGCCGATCAGCTGCGGCTCGGGCGTGCCGTGGATGCCGTAATGCTCCTTGTTGAGATCGATCCACACGACGCCCACCGGACTGTTGGGGCCGGGGGGCAGCAGGACTTGAGGTTTCTTGTCCGAAACATCCCAGAACAGTTTGGGATTATAGTGGAATTCCGGGTTGGTCGCGACGCCGCGAACCTTCCAGCTGCCGATCGGCAGCGGATCGCGGGTGCTGCCGGTGCTGACGCTGAACTGGGCGGCGAGCTTGCCCTGCTTGTCGAACACGCGCAGCACCTTGTCCGACTTGTCGACCACGATCCGGCCCGCCTTGGGCTGGGTCGCGCTGACATTGAGGTCGCTCAGCGTCCTCCGCCATTCGGGCTTCAGGTCCGCGGGATAGTCGCGTGAGGCGGGGACCGCATTGGGCACCTGAACCGGCACGCCGGGGGCGAGGCGCGTATCGGGGCTGTTGAGCTCGATCAGCACCTGCGGCGTGGTGTGGAACATCTCCGCCAGCTTCTCGATCGCCGAGCGATAGCCCAGGGTCTGGAGCTTCGCCTGCGCCTGCGGATCCTTCGGCCAGGGACGGACAAAGGGGCCGGCAAGCGACTCGGCGGTGAGGCGCAGGATACGGGTCGGGCGGATCGCGCGATGCGGGTGCAGCGCCTGAAGCGTGCGCGGGTCCATCTTGCCGGTGACGGGAAGCTGGCGTGAGATCTGGAAGCCGGCAAGCGCGGCGGTGAGCGACTGGCCTTCGCGCCCGTCGAGGATGCCGGGCGAGAAACCGAGCTGATCGAGGATCACCTGAACGTGCAGGATATCGCGGCTGAGCCCCGACGTTTCGGTCCGCGCAGGGGCCTTTGCGGGTGCGGCAGGCTGGACCTGGTTCTGCGCGAGCGCGATGCCGCCCCCAAGAACCGCCAGCCCGATCACGCCTGCAAACACCCGACTCACGCTCGCTCTCCACATGGTTTTCAATGGGATAACGACGAAGCGCGCCTCGGGTTTCCCGTCAATAGCGGCCTTGCAGCCGTTCGATCACTGCGATGGGGTGGCCATCCGCTCCGTCGCGGCACTCGGCCTCGATCTCGGAGCGGATCAGTTCGATCTCGGTATCGCTGCGGTGCTCGATGCCGATGAACTGGGTACGCGCCCCCTCGACGGCGCGGATCAGCTCGTCGAGCTTTGCCTGCAATGCCGCCGCGTCGCGGTTCTGCGAGTTCTGGATGAGGAACACCATCAGGAAGGTGACGATCGTGGTCGAGGTGTTCACGATCAGCTGCCAGGTGTCCGAATAGTCGAACAGCGGCCCCGTGGCGCCCCACATAATGATCAGCGCAACCGCGACGATGAAGGCGATGGGCTGGCCCGCGACCGCCGCGATGCGGCCGGCGGCGACGGTGAAGATACGGTCGAGCATCTGACCTCCTGATTATCGGGCAAGCAACTCCGTGAAGCGGCGAATGGCATCCGCCTCGTCGCCGTTCCACACCGCGCCCGATACCGCGATGAAATCGGCGCCCGCGGCAATCAAGGGTGCGGCATTGTCCGGGGTGATCCCGCCGATCGCGACACAGGGAATTTCGAACACCGTCGTCCACCACGACAGGATCGAGGGATCCGGGCGGTGCGTGGTTTCCTTGGTCGCGGTCGGGAAGAAGGCGCCGAACGCGACATAGTCGGCCCCCGCCTCCCCCGCTTCCATCGCGAGATGGCGGCTGTCGTGGCAGGTGACGCCGATCTGCGCCGACGGGCCGAGGGTCGCGCGCGCCTCCCGCGGGTCGCCATCGCCCTGCCCCAGATGCACGCCATCGGCGCCGAGGCGCTTGGCGAGGCTGACGCTGTCATTGACCAGAAACGCGACCTCGCGGTCGGCGCAGACGCGCAGCAGCGGCTCGGCGAGGCGCGCGGCTTCGTGCTGATCCACGCCCTTCACCCGGAACTGGAAGGCCGCGACCGGCCCGGTGTCGAGCGCGCGCGCCAGCCGGTCCGCAAAGCCGCCCGATACGTCGAGCGGCGAGATCAGGTAGAGCTGGCAGGGCGGACGGTTGCCGTCGCGCTGGAAGCGCGCCGCGAATTGAGGGTCGAGTGCCAGTTCGTCATTGGTGAAATCGGTCATCCGCGCCTTATAACCACTCGTGCGCAGGACGCGAGGGCACTTGCGCGATGGCCGCGGAACGGCAGGATGCGCCGCGAATCTTCCCCGGAGACCCGTATCATGCGCCCTGCCCTTGCCATCCTGTTGCTGCTGTCCGAAACCTCGGCGATGGCGCAAGAAAGTGCACGTCCGCGGGCACGGGAGGCGGGAGTGAGCGTGGGCATCCTCCAGCCGGGGCCGCTCAATGCGATCACAGATGTCGCGGGGGTGAAGGTGGGCCAGGTGACGCTCCCGCGCAGCCGCGAGGTCAATACCGGCATCACCGCGGTGCTGGCGCATGGCGGCAACCTGTTCCAGGACAAGGTGCCCGCGGGCTTCGTCGCCTATAACGCCTTCGGCAAGTTCATGGGATCGACCCAGGTCGCCGAGCTGGGCGAGGTGGAGACGCCGATCCTGCTGACCAACACGCTCAACGTCGCCGAGGCGGCGGGGGGCGCGATCGAATGGACGCTGGCGCAGCCGGGGAACGAGGCTGTCCGCTCGGTCAACGCCGTGGTGGGCGAGACCAATGACGGCGAGCTCAACGATATCCGCGCGCGCCGGGTGACGATCGCCGACGCGCGCCGCGCGATCGAGACGGCGAAGGGCGGCCCGGTCGAGGAAGGTAATGTCGGCGCCGGGACCGGCACGACCGCCTTCGGGTACAAAGCGGGAATCGGCACTTCGTCGCGCAAGCTGCCGGCATCGCTGGGCGGGTGGACCGTGGGGGTGCTGGTGCAGGCCAATTATGGCGGGGTGCTGACGATCGCCGGCACACCGGTGGGCACCGAGCTTAGCCAGTATGACTATCGCCAGCAGGTCGAGGCCAAGAAGGCCGACGGGTCGGTGGTGATCGTGATCGCGACCGACGCGCCGCTGTCGGATCGCAATCTGCGCCGCGTCGCCGAGCGCGCCTTTGCCGGGATCGCGCGGACCGGGTCGAGCTTCTCCAACGGATCGGGCGACTATGCCATCGCCTTCTCGACGCATGAGGCGGTGCGGCGCACCCCGGCGCGGCGCGGCGCGACCGCGAGCGTCGCGGACCTGCCGAACGACCGCATGTCGCCGCTGTTCCAGGCGACGATCGAGGCGACCGAGGAAGCGGTGCTCAATTCGCTGTTCAAGGCCGAAACGGTGGTCGGGCACCGCGGCACTGCCGAGGCGATGCCGCTCGACAAGGTGCTGCCGTTGCTGAAGGCTCGACGCTAATAGCCTGATTTATCGAAGGTATGGCCGCCGGGGTCGAGGTCGCGCAGGTCCCGCCCGCGCGTCTCCTTGCCGTAGCGCCAGACCAGCAGCAGCGCGAGCGCGGTGGGCAGCGCGATCATCCAGGCCGAAGTGCCGAGCGCCGGGATCATCGCGGCGATGCTGAGGATCTGGGCCAGCACCCCGCCCAGCTTGCTGCACGCGGCGATCCAGCCGGTGGCGCGGCCGCGGATGCGCAGCGGGAAGCTCTCCGCGGCATAGGGCAGCAGCATCGCGATGATGCCGTTGCTCCCGACGATCAGCAGCGCGACGGGCAGCACCGGGCTGCCCCCGCCCGACCGGTCGAGCCACAACACCCCCGCCAGCCCCGCCAAGGTGACGGCGATCGCGACCATCAGCGAATATTTGGTGCTCCATGCGTGGTAGATCCACGCGACGAGGAAGACAGTGGGCAGCGCGATCAGCGACGATGCGGCGAGCAGCCCGCTCGACACCTTCATGCTGTAGCCGCGCGCGACCAGCTCGACCGGCAGCCAGAGCAGCAGGCCGAAATTGACCAGCCCCCAGCAGATCGCGACGAGGCTGAGCGCGAACAGCTTGCCGGCGAAGGCGCGGCCGGTGAGCGGCGCGGCGGTGCCGCGTGCGCTCGCCGCCACCTGTGCGGGTGCGACCTTCTGCACCGCCGATCCGAACGCCGCCATCACCCGCTGCGCCTCGGCCGTGCGTCCGCGCGCCATCAGGAACTTGGCCGATTCGGGGATCAGGCCGCCGAGCAGCACGAGCAGCAGCCCGCTGGGCAGATTGGCGAGCCACAGGATGCGCCAGCTGAAGATGGGTTCGAGCCAGGTGGCGATCAGGCTCGCCGCGGCATAGCCGCCGACCGCGCCCAGCCCGCCGACGAGGACGAGGCTCCAGCCGCGATGGCGGCTCGGCATCATCTCGGCCAGCAGGGCATAGGTGACCGGGAGCATCCCGCCCGCCGCCGCGCCCATCATGAAGCACATGCCGATATTCCAGGCGAGCGAGGGCATCGCCCCGCAGATCGACGTGCCGACGAACATCACCGCGGACAGCAGGATCGACGCCTTGCGCCCATAGATGTCCGCGACCCAGCCCCAGAGGAACGAGCCGACCACGGTGCCGCACAGCGCGAAGAAGGGCACCAGCGACACGGTCTGGCGCGGCACGCCATATTCACGGATCATGCCGGGAATGGTGAAGCCGAGGCTGGCCGGCTTCATGATGTCGATCACCAGTGCCACGACCAGCACCAGCATCAGCCGCCAATGCGCGCGGGAAAGCGGTGCATCCTCGGGCGCGGCCACGACCAGCCCTTCCGACGCGGCACGCTGGGCAGCGAGGTTGCGCGGGAGCAGGCCATAAGCGGCAACACCGATCCCGGCGATGATGATCCACATCCCCGCGATCATGCCGTCGTCCATCGGCATCCCGGCCATATGGAAGCCCATGTCGCGGCCCATCCAGAACATCGGGAGATGCAGGACGACGCCGATCGTCACCGCGATCACGCCGATCGCGAACGCCCAGAGCCGCCGGTCTGCCAGTGCGATACCCGCCATATGCCTCCCCGTCCGTTCGTTCCGGACACGGCATTCATGCGCGCGTCAGCCGGGACTGGCTAGCCCCGCTCCATGACAAAGGCTCTGATTCCCGCAGCGATCCTATCCATGGCACTGGCCGGTTGTGCCGCGACCGCCGCCAATTCCCCCAGCCAGCCCCCGGCGGGCCCGGCGCGGCTCGGCCAGACCGTCTATGTCGATGGCCCGCGCGTCACGCCGCTCAAGGTGATCGAGGACAGCCGGTGCCCGATGAACGCGCGTTGCGTCTGGGCGGGCCGCGTCGTGCTGCGCGCCAAGGTCGAGGGCGGCGCGTGGAAGCGCACGATCGACCTGACGCTGGGCGAGCCGGTGCAGGTCGCCGATGGCGGACTGACGCTGGTTTCGGTGACGCCCGACAAGCGGACCGACGTGGCGATCAAGCCGCGCGACTATCGCTTCGCCTTCACCTTTCAGGGCGGCTACTAGGGCAAACCGATCTCGCGGAGCGGGTCGCCCCCGTCGATCCACAGGCGCCCGCCTGGCCGCAGCGCCGCGGCGATCCGCGCCTTGGCGCGCGCCTCAAGCTCGGGATGGCGCCCGTCGAGCGCGCCGACGCGGAACGCGAAGGCGAGGTCGAATGGCGCCTCCCCCGCCAGTTCGAAATCCTCGACCGCGACCTCGCAAAAGGTCACGCGCGGATCGCGTGTCCCGGCGCGCGCCTGCGCGATCGCGCGGGCGGAACGGTCGATGCCGAGCACATGCCCTTCACCGATCCGTTCCGCGACCGCGCGTGCCGCGGCGCCCGGGCCGCAGCCGATTTCGAGCACGCGCATCCCCGGCGCAAGCGGCAGTGCCGCGACCGCGGCGCGCAGCCGGGGAGAGAGCGTCAGGCCGCCACCGCCGTCTTGGCAGTCGATGCGGCGTAGATCTCGTCGATCGCGGCGCCGAGCGACGCATCGAACTCGGCATCGGTCATGCCGTGACGCAGATCCTCGAGCAGCGCGCGGCTGAAGCTCGCGATCATGCCGCGGTTCTTCGCCAGTTCCGCGCACGCCTCGGGGCGCTTGAACCCGCCTGACAGCGCGACGACGCGCAGCACGCGCGGATGATCGACCAGCGCATCGAACAGCCCGGCCTGCGCCGGAATCGACAGCTTGAGCATCACCTTGTCGTCGCCGGTCATCGCGTCGAGCGCCTTGAGGATCTCGTCGCGCAGGATCGCATCGGCTTCGGCGCGCTCGGGCGACTTGATGTTCACCTCGGGCTCGAGGATCGGCATCAGGCCGGCGGCGAGCACCTGACGGCCCACCTCAAACTGCTGCGCGACGATCGCGGCGATGCCCTCGCGGTTGGCGAGGTTGACGACCGAACGCTCCTTGGTGCCGAACACGCCGAGCGCCTTGGCGCGGGCGAGCAGCGCGTCGAGCTCGGGCATCGGCTTCATCAACTGGACGCCGTTCGCCTCGGCCTCGAGCCCCTTGTCGATCTTGATGAAGGGGACGACGCCGCGCTCGATCAGCGCCTGCGGGGTCGGCTTGCCGTCGACCTGGCCGTCCATCGTGCGTTCGAACAGGATGGCGCCGATCACCTTGTCGCCGGTGAAGCGGAGCGCGGTGATGATGCGGCTGCGCATCGCGTGGATCAGCCCGAACATCTCCTCGTCGCCCGAATAGGCGTCTTCCTCGATGCCATAGCCCTTGAGCGCCTTGGGCGTCGAACCGCCGCTCTGGTCGAGCGCGGCGATAAAGCCGTTTCCTTCCGCAATCTTCGCGGTCATCCCGGTGAAATTCATTGTGGCTAGTCTCCAGCTTTCGGCTTTTTGATGCCGCGACTTCATTTTGAGTCGTTTGTAGCAACCGCGCCTATTGCAGTGCGGCACGCGGGTGAAAAGCCTGACAACGGTAGCCAGTGGGCGGCAAATGCCGCGCTTGACGCACGGATGGACCGCCGCCACCCTCTCCAAAGGGGGAAAGCAACATGATCGACCGGCGCAATATGGTCACGCAACTGGCCGCTCTGCCTGTGGCGGGGCTGCTGACGACGGGCATGGCCGCACCCAAGCGCCCGACGGTGGGTGAAATAGCGCCTGATTTCTCGCTGAAGCTGCTCGACGACAATGTCGTCACGCTGTCCGAGCTGCGCGGCCGCGTCGTCATGCTCAACTTCTGGGCAACCTGGTGCGTGCCGTGCCGCAAGGAGCTGCCGCTGCTCAACACCTATCACGCCCTGCGCAAGGACGTGGGGCTCAGCATCTATGCGATCACCACCGAGGGATCGATCCCGCTCTACCGGCTCAAGAAGTTTCTCGAGAAGCTCGACATGCCGTCGGCGCGGTCGATGAAGGGGCCGTACGGACCGATCGACGGCGCGGTTCCGACCAATTTCGTGATCGGCCGCGACGGTGTGCTTCGCTATGCGAAGGCCGCCGCGTTCGACCTCGACGATCTCAACCAGCTGCTGCCGCCGCTGCTCAACCAGCGGGTCTGAGGGTTACCGCGCGAGCGCAGCCACCCCGGGCAACTCCTTGCCCTCCATCCACTCCAGGAACGCCCCGCCCGCGGTCGAGACGAAGGTCATGTCGTCCGCCACGCCCGCCTGGTTGAGCGCCGCGACGGTATCGCCACCGCCCGCGACCGAGACCAGCGACCCTTCCTTGGTCAGCGCAGCCACGGTGTGCGCGAGCGCCATGGTCGCGGTGTCGAACGGCTTGGTCTCGAATGCGCCGAGCGGGCCGTTCCAGACGAGCGTGCGGCAATTCTTGAGCACGTCCGCCAGCGCCTCGCTCGCCGCAGGACCGACGTCGAGGATCATCTCATCCTCGGCAACCTCGTGCACGTTGACGGTGCGCAGCGACGGCGGGTTGGCGGCGAACTCCTTCGACACCACCACGTCGTACGGCAGATGGATCGTGCAGTTCGCCTTCTCGGCCGCGTCGAAGATCTCTTCGGCAGTGCCGGTGAGGTCATGCTCGCACAGCGACTTGCCGACATTGACCCCACGCGCGGCGAGGAAGGTGTTGGCCATGCCGCCGCCGATGATGAGATGGTCGACCTGGCCGACCAGATGCTTGAGCACGTCGAGCTTGGTCGAGACCTTGGCGCCGCCGACGACCGCGGCGACCGGATGCTCGGGCTTGCCCAGCGCCTTGTCGAGCGCGTCGAGTTCGGCCTCCATCTGACGGCCTGCGAACGCCGGGAGCCGGTGCGCCAGCCCCTCGGTCGAGGCGTGCGCACGGTGCGCAGCGGAAAAGGCGTCGTTGACGTAGAAGTCGCCTAGCGCGGCGAAGCGGTCGATCACCTTGGGATCGTTCTTCTCTTCGCCACCGAAAAAGCGGGTATTCTCAAGCACCGCAATGTCGCCGGGCTGGAGCGTCGCAGTCGACTCGATGTCGCCTTCCCAGTCGATGTAACGGACCGGGCGGCCCAGAACCTGGCTGAACGGACGGACAAGCTGAGCGGTCGAGAGTTCGGGGGTCGGCGTCTTGGGACGGCCGAAATGCGCGAGGACCAGGACGATGGCGCCCTTGTCGGCGAGCTCGCTGACCGTCGGGACAGCGGCGCGCAGGCGGGTGTCGTCGGTGACATGGCCGTCGGCCATCGGCACGTTCAGATCCTCGCGGACCAGCACGCGCTTGCCGGTGACATCACCCATATCGTCCAGCGTCTTGAAGGCTCGCTCGCTCATTCTTCGATCCTGATCTCGTCGCCCACCGCGATTTCGCCGGGGGCGATCACCATCGTACATATGCCGCCGCGCCAGTCGGGCGTCAGCGCGTCGCGCAGTCCGTCGGCCAGCGCGTTCATCCGCTCGCACGGATCGGTCTCGACCGTCACTTCGAGCACCACATTGGTGCCGATGCGCAGCCTTTTGCCCGCGACCTGCGGCAGGTCGAGCCCCTCGACCAGGAGGTTGGCGCGGCGCTGTTCCCAGGGGAGGTCATACCCCACCTCAGCCATCGCCGCCGCCCAGTCTCCGGCCTCGATCAGCGAGACCTGGCGCTTGTAGGGCTTGCCCTTCATCGCGCCGCGGAAATCGCCGGCAATGCCGCCCTCCAGCGTCACCGCGGCGCGATCGATCGTCTCGATCGGCGCCTTGGCGAACGCGTGGCGGGCGATGCCGGCGATCCGGCCGGTCATGCCGCGCCCTCCCCGTTCGTGTCGAGCGCAGTCGAGACACAATGCCCCTCGACTTCGCTCGGGGCGAACGGGAGAGCGCAGGCGCCCATTATCCGAGCTTGGCCATCGTCGACGCGGTGTCGACCATGCGGTTCGAGAAGCCCCATTCATTGTCGTACCAGCTGACGACGCGGACCAGCTTGCCGTCGATCACCGCGGTCTCCAGGCTGTCGATCGTCGACGAGGCCGGGGTGTGGACGATGTCGATCGAGACCAGCGGCTCGTCCGAATAGACCAGCACGCCCTGGAGCGGGCCGCTTTCCGACGCAGCCTTCAGGATCGAATTCACTTCCTCGACGCTGGTGTCGCGCTTCGGCGTGAAGGTCAGGTCGATCAGCGAGCCATCGGGAACGGGCACGCGCACCGACGAACCGTCGAGCTTGCCCTTGAGCTCGGGCAGAACCTCGCCCACGGCACGCGCGGCGCCGGTGGTGGTCGGGATCATGTTCATCGCCGCAGCGCGGGCGCGGCGCATGTCCGGGTGGATCTGGTCGAGGATCTTCTGGTCGTTGGTATAGGCGTGGATCGTGGTCATCAGGCCACGCTCGATGCCGACCGTGTCGTTGAGCACCTTGGCCACCGGCGCGAGGCAGTTGGTGGTGCACGACGCGTTCGAGACGATCGTCATGTCGGCGGTCAGCTTGTCGTGGTTGACGCCATAGACGACGGTCAGGTCGACATTCTTGCCCGGCGCCGAGATCAGCACCTTCTTCGCGCCCGCGTCGAGATGCTTCTGGCAGCTCTCGCGGTCGGTGAAGAAGCCCGTGCACTCCAGCACCAGATCGACGCCGTTGGCGGCGTGCGGCAGGTTGGCGGGATCGCGCTCCTTGGTCACCTTGATGCGCTTGCCGTCGACGACGATGTCGTCGCCGTCCGCCTCGACCGTGCCGGGGTACTTGCCGTGCACGCTGTCGCGGCTGAACAGCCATGCGTTCGACTTGGCGTCGGCCAGGTCGTTGATCGTCACCAGCTCAAGACCGCTGTCGGGGCGCTCGAGGATGGCGCGCGCCACCAGCCGGCCGATACGTCCGAACCCGTTGATCGCAACTCTCGTCATCAATGTCCTCCTAGGCCTTAAAGTCG